>MDTD01050052.1_pt1 | contig 17299 bp, 14 predicted proteins | sample 811221 | NCBI WGS metagenome assembly MDTD01 (sample SAMN05326646, study PRJNA326480) | marine metagenome | isolation source: seawater | place: Pacific Ocean: South West | collected 2011 | reverse complement strand
ATTCGATTCAAATAGTTCGCCATCCCACGAATCAACGAGGAAAATAAACCCTAACCATTGCTCCCTTTTAGGTCCAAAGTCAGTCCAAGCTATAGTCCCGCGAAGCGCCGCAGTCAGAATTTCAACACCCGCCTCCTCTGCAATTTCCCGACGAAGTCCAGCGAAAATATGCTCCCCGATCTCAAGCTTTCCGCCTAGCCCATTGACCTTTCCAAAATGATCGTCATCAGGGCGGGCATCACGTCTGATCAAAAGCACACGTTCCCTATCTTGATCTATGAGATAGGCAAGAGTACCGACTAGGGGAACGAAGTGCATTCCATCTGTCTAGCAGCTTGAGAGTAATCTGGGCGAATAAAGCACCGTTGGATTTGAAAGAAGAAGGTGGTTATTGTTGAGCTATGGGAGAAACTCGATACGACCTTGATGCTGACGGGATCGCCACTATAACAATCGATAACCCCACTAGACGAAACGCCATGACGTACCCCATGATCGAGCAGCTTTATGACGGGCTACAACGCGCTTCAGATGAAGCAAGGGTAGTTATTATTACTGGGCATGGTGATGCTTTCTGCGCTGGCATCGATCTAAATTTCTTATCTGAAATTCCCCCACAGGAACGAGGCATAAAGGTTCCAACATATGACGAGAAGGGCTGGTGGAATATCACTGCATGTCCGCTTCCTGTCATTGCAGCAGTTGATGGTGCAGCAGTCGGCATGGGGGCAGAATGGACCAGCCACTGTGATGTCAGAATTGCATCGACCAGAGCTCGATTCGCATGGAATTTTTCCCATCGGGGCCTTGTGCCTGATACTGGAGCTGGAACCTGGCTACTCCCTAGGCAAATAGGGCTACAGAATGCTCTTCGGCTGCTTTACTCCGGTGACTGGTTGGACGCTCAGACCGCACTAGAAATCGGATATGTCTGCAAAACCGTTGAGCCAGACGAATTGTATGATTCTGCTTTAGAGGAAGCCCATAGGTATTTACTTGGCGCTCCTTCATCTCACCGTCTCACGAAACAACTTTTGTATGAAGGCCTTCATCTTCCTGTACTCGAACATCAAGAAAATAGTCGCCACACGCTTTTAGACTGCTTTCAATCTGACGAACATTTTGAGGGCGTTAACGCCTTCACAGAAGGTCGAGCTCCGAACTTCTCAGAAAGATAGAACGTGGAGTCTGCATCATTTGTCATCCGCAATGGAACGGTCGTTGACGGTACCGGTGATAAACCATTTGTGGCCGATGTCCTGGTTGAGGATGGATATATCACCAGCGTCGACAGCAACATCAATACAAATGTCGAATCTATTGACGCTCAGGATTTAATAGTCACACCTGGATGGATAGATATTCACACTCATTATGACGGTCAACTTACCTGGGACCCGTTTCTGCGACCCTCATGCTGGCATGGCGTCACAACAGTGATTACTGGAAATTGCGGAATCGGTTTTGCTCCGGTTCAACCCGCCGGCCAGCAGTTACTGGTTGAAATGATGGAATCTACAGAAGACATCCCAGCAAAATGTTTAGAGGAGTCAATCGACTGGAACTGGGAAACCTTTCCCGAGTACATGGATAGCATTTCTGACGGGAACTACGCGCTGGATATAGGAGTTCAGATCCCTCATGCCGCAGTACGGTTTTATGTGATGGGGGAAAGGGGAGCTAGGAATGAACCTGCCACCCCAGCCGATAGCGATGAAATGGCACGAATCGTAGCCGAAAGCCTTCGAGAAGGAGCGTTGGGGTTCTCTTTCTCTCGTACCAAGGCCCACACATACCTTGACGGATGGCAACCTGGGACATTATCTGGAATAGAAGAACTAAACCCTATAGCCGCAGCCATTGCTCAAGAAGGCGGAGCCCCAATCATGTTCAGCCCCCGAGGCGTTACAGGCCTGTACCCCTCGGAACGAGAAGGTGAGATAGAACTCGCAGCGGAGCTGTCCCGAACCTCATGTAGCCCAGTAATGATGTGCCTAATTCAACATTCTCAAGACCCAGAAGAATGGAAAAGTGTTTTAGATCACTTCGAAGCTGCAAGCGCCAGCGGCGTTAAAGTGTTTGGTCAAGTAACTGGCCGCTCAATCGTTACACTGGGCGGCTTTTCAACAAAGTTCAACCCGTTTATGCACGGAGAGGATTGGCTCTTACTGTCCCATCTCTCCAATAGTGAGATAGCGCACAAAATAGAATCAGACCCTACTTTGCGCAATAGGCTAATTGAGGGTGCCGAATCAACCCGTAACCTTTGGCAAAGCAGAAAGTTCTTCGAAGATAAGACCTATCCTCTAATCCCTTTGGGGGAAACATCCCCCCAATACGAACCCTTTGAGTCAATTGCAGCGATCTCAGAGCGCACCCAGAAAAAACCTTTGGAAGTAATGCTGGAAGTACTCTGTTCACACGATGGAAACGGGCTGCTGAACTACCCGCACTATAACTACGCTGACGGAAATCTAGACGCCGTCCATGAGATGCTTCGACATCCAAACAGTCGCCTCGGCCTTTCCGATGCAGGAGCTCACCTTGAAACTTTATCTGATGCAAGCTTATTCACTTTTATGTTGACGCACTGGGCCAGAGATCGTGAAAACGGCATGCCCTTATCATCAGTAGTTAGGATGATGACCGCCGAGCCAGCAGAAATTTTCGGTTTAAACGACAGGGGTGTTATAGCGGAAGGCTACAAAGCAGACATTAACGTCGTCGACTACTCTAATCTCGAAGTTGGGGTTCCATGGCTAGAGCATGACGTGCCGGGCGGGGGATCACGACTGCTACAAAAGCCAGAAGGCTACGTCCATACTTTTGTGTCTGGAATAGAGACATTTACCAATGGTGAATCAACAGGTAACCTTCCTGGTCAGCTAATAAGAAGACAGGGCGGCTTGCAGTTATGAATCCAGTTTCCTTTGGGATAAGTACCGGCCCTCAAGGTATCGAGTGGCAGGTCCTTCGAGACATATGGAAAGTCGCCGATGATATTGACCTATTTGAAACCGGCTGGGTAAACGACCACTTTTTCGGTTTCAAAGATGTTATGTCAGGCCCACCTTTTATAGGAGACCCTGATCAAGGGGCAGCCGATGGGTGGATGGTACTAGCTTCACTACTCCATGAAACAAAGAGAATTCGCGGTGGAGTACTCGTCACAGGGATTCATTTTCGCCACCCCAGTGTGCTCGCACACATGGCGGCGACCTTAGATTGGTCAAGTGGCGGAAGGGTAGAAATTGGCTTAGGTGCCGGTTGGAGTCCAGAGGAATGTGAGATGTTCGGAGTTCCTCTCGGAACCGTCAAAGAGCGTTTAGATCGATTCGAGGAATCCGTCGAGATTATCGTCCGACTCCTATCAGGCGAAAAAGTCACATTCGACGGGGAATACTTCCAACTTAACAAAGGGGTATTTACCCAGCTAGGACCGCAAGTTCCTCACCCACCTATCTGTATTGGCGGGATGGGTGAAAAGAGAACCATTCCACTAGCGGCGAAATATGCCCAGCACTGGAATTATGAAGGCACTGATCCCGAAGTGCTGAAACAAAAAGTCGACGTCCTTCGAAATTGCTGCGAAGCAATAGGGAGAGATCCAAATGAAATCAGAATCTCAGGAAAAGTTCGTTTCTCAAACGCTGAAAGCCCGAACGTTTTAACGGAGAGAGCCAACAAAATGATAGAAGCCGGAGCTAATACCGTCCTCGTTTCTTTCCCGAGGCCTTCTACACCCGAGATGGTTGAACCCGTGGCTTCTGCTTTGTCCGAAGCCCTGTAGAGAGGGCTTTTCTACTGCCAGTTCGGCTTCCGTTTTTCCAAAGCGGCTGATACCCCTTCTGCGAAATCCGGATGGTCCATGGATTGCAACTCAGCAGCAAGGCTCACTTCAAATAGAGAAGAAAACTGGGCCTTTAGCCAATTGTTGACTGATATTTTCGTTCCCCGTATGGCGACCTGAGGTCCATGAGCAAGGGTGGTTGCGATAGACAAGGCTGTGCTCATCACCTCGTCTTCAGCAACAACATGGTTGATGAGTCCAAGTTGTTCAGCCCTTGCCGCATCAATCGTCGTCCCGAGCATCATCATTTCCTTAGCCCTATTTGGGCCTAGGAGCACAGTCCAGATAGCAAGACCTCCATCTCCGGGGACAAGGCCGATATTGATGTGTGGATCACCCCATTTGGCACTTTCAGAAGACACGACGATATCACACAGCAGCCCAAGCGTTGCTCCTAGTCCAATAGCGTGACCATTGATCGCACCGATAAGAGGTTTTTCAAAATCCAGCAGGTTGTAAACTATCCTTCGCGCCGAAGCTGGTGAAATACCCGAACCTCCCTCTGGGTCACTTTCCAACCGGCTTTCCATATCTTTAAGATCTCCTCCAGCGCAGAAGGCTTTACCAGCTCCGGTCAGGACAGCAGCACGGACATCATTGTCCTCCCCTAAATCACCCCAAACTTGTTCCATCTCTCGATGAGAGTCCGGATGGAGACCATTGAGAACCTCTGGTCGGTTGATCGTAACTATGGCCACTCCATCAGAAACTGAAACATCTAGAAATTCGTAGATCATAGAACCTCCGTTCTCTACCAGTATCGACGGATTATCTTGCATTGACAATTCGGATTAAACTGGGACTTAGGAAACAACGAGGGGAAGGGAATAAGTGTCAAAGCACGCAGATAATCAAATTCCTCTCGAACGAAGTCCCGGCCCGTCCTGGCAGGATGTATTGGACCAAGATTCGCGACCAGTGCCGGAGTTTCTTCGGGCTGAATCACCATATCTAAACGGATTTAGCGACATTCCCAAAGATCGGTACCTTAGCCGTGAATGGCATGAGAAAGAGAAGGCTTGTTTGTGGAGCCGTGTCTGGCAGTTCGCCTGCAGAGAAGAACAGTTGCCTGAAGTAGGAAGCTACATTGTCTACGAAATAGCGGACCAGTCATACCTCGTGACCAGAGTTTCAGAAGATGAGATTAAGGCATACCCAAATGTGTGCCTTCATCGGGGGAGATTGCTCAAAACTTATGATGGTCGATGCTCTGAGTTTAGATGTCCGTACCATGGGTTTGCATGGCACCTTGATGGAGAACTTAAGCACATCCCCGCAGAGTGGGACTTCCCGCATCTGGAAGCACGTTCTGAAGAAATGGTACTTCCTCAAGTAAAAGTTGGTTCGTGGGCCGGATTCGTCTTCATTAACCCTGACCCTGAAGCTGAGAGCTTACAAGATTTTTTAGGAGAAGAAATCCAGCGGCACTTTGAACGATGGGACTTGGAGAATAGGTACATTCAGGCACATGTTTCAAAAATTGTGAATTGTAATTGGAAAATTGCGAATGAAGCTTTTAGTGAAGGCTTTCATGTCAATGCAACTCACCCGCAGGGCATGACCTACACAGGTGACCCCCAAAGCCAAGTAGATATCTGGGGGAATACCGCCAGAAATATTAGCCCGAAAGGCATCCCGTGCCCACTTTTGCCATTTGTGCCAACCGAAGAACAGATGCTCCGAGATGCACTGGATGTCCGAGAAGGAGAGCCACTACCAATCCCGTTTGAAGATGGCGAGACCATGAGAACAGCTCTATCTCGAGCTGGGAGGGAAAGATTTCGAGATTCATTTGGTGATCGAGTTGACGATTTAACTGATGCAGAGTTTTTAGATGCCTGGGTGTATACGGTTTTTCCGAATTTCATGCCATGGGGGGCTTTCAACCGGATTTTCTACCGCTTTCGCCCAAATGGTGATGAGCATGAAAGCTGTATATTCGAGATTTTCTATTTAGCTCCGTTCTCGGGGGATCGGCCACCTCCCGCAACTGAAACAAAACTTGGCCCCAGCGACCCATGGACAGATGCGCCTGAGCTAGAAAAGCTCGCCATGGTCGCTGAACAAGATACGTTCAATATGCAACGGGTGCATCAGGGGCTTAAAGTTCTTCGCAGAGAAGGCGTTCTGCTGTCCCGATATCAGGAATCAATCGTGCGGTGGCGGCAGGACCTCATTCAAGAATACATGGAACGAGGGCCTCGATAATGGAAGATAACGGGGGAATTAGACATGGATTTACCAATGCTCTGTACCAACGAGTTGCCGAGAATCGGGTTCTAGTAACTACTGATAGCGGGGCTACTGGGGTCTTTGATGGTGAGGGTCGGTGGGTTGAAGGCGAGATCTACGAAGCGGATCCCGAAATGTGTATCTGGCTAACTGCAAAGCGAATAGAATCAAGTCATCGGTTAAGCTGAAAAGAACTTTGGAATGCATCAGAATAGAGAAGGGGGATGTCATGGCAGTTGAAACTAAACGGTCGTTCTGCCGTATCTGTCATGCTGCTTGCCCGATCGACGTTGAATTTGTCGATGGCAAGGCAACGAAGATATTTGGTGTAGAAGAAGATCCCCTTTTTGAAGGGTATACCTGTGTCAAAGGTCGCCAGCTGCCGGAACAAATTCACAGTCCAAGCCGCATACGGTATCCATTAAAGAAAATGCCTGACGGCCACTTTGAAGAAATTTCTTCATCACAAGCCCTTGATGAAATTACTGAACAGATTCGAATGATCATAAGTAAACATGGGGCTAATTCCATAGCCACCTATACAGGTACGGGTGGTTATCAGAATGCGCCCTCGGACCCAGTTGCGCGAGCATTCCACAAAGCTATAGGTTCGATTAGTTACTACACTTCCGTTACGATCGATCAGCCAATGAAACGCACGGCCAGTATGCGAGCTGGAGTGTGGGAGGCTGGCCCCCAGAACTTTTCCGAAATAGATGTCTTGCTTGCTGTCGGATATAACCCCATGGTCTCAAGTTTCGCACCATTTGGCGGACTGCAGGGGACGAACCCCTTTACGACACTGCGAAGACGGAAAGAACAAGGACTCAAATTAATAGTTATCGATCCCCGACGGACTGAACTAGCCACTCAAGCCGATATCCACCTGCAAACCAGGCCAGGTGAAGACCCGACGTTGCTGGCGGCACTACTTAACGTCATTCTTAGCAGAGGGCTTCATGATCATGAATTCTGCGAAAATTGGGTCGCTGAGGGGCATCTGGAAGCACTAGCAGATGCTGTTCAGGGCTTTACTCCAGCGTACGCAGCAGGGCGATGTGATGTTAACGAGAGAGATATTGAGGAAGCTGCTTTGCTCTTTGCACAGGGTCCAACCGGAACAGCAGGAACCGGCACGGGGCCTTCAATGTCCCCGTACCCGAGCTTGATGGAACATTTAGTCATCAGCCTCAATGTGGTATGCGGCAGATGGCTTCGTGAAGGAGAAACAGCTGAATCGCGAAGTCTCCTTCAACCAGACACACCGAAAAGAGCTCAAGTGTTGGGGCCATTTGACCCTCTAAGGGGGCCAAAAAGCCGGTTTAGAGGTTTACGCGGGTATGGGGGAGAGATGCCATGTACAACCTTGGCCCAAGAAATTGTAGAACCAGGGGAAGGCCAAATTCGAGCGCTTTTCTCCAACGGCGGTAACCCAGTTGCTGCATGGCCTGATCAGAAACGTAGCGTTGAGGCAATGGAATCATTGGATCTTCTTGTAGCTATCGACCATCGGATGACACAAACTGCCCAGTTCGCCGATTACATACTTCCCCCACGCTTGAGCTTAGAAAGATCGGACGTTCCTCCATTTATGGATAGGTGGTTCCGGTCACCATATGCCTGCTACACGCCGTCAATCATTGACAATCCTGAAGGCGATTTGCTTAATGACTGGGAAGTCTATTGGGAGATAGCCGAACGCCTAGGCGTTCAGATAGAGCTACCAGGCGGGGTAATTCCAGGCGGGGTTCGTCCATCTGACGATGATGTACTGGAACTGATCTACGCTGACTCGCTTATTCCATTTGAACAAATCCGCGCAAATAACGGACAGGTGCTAGATAATTTACGACAGCAAGTCCAGCCTGCCGACTCTGGGAGTTCAGGGCGATTTCACCTAGCGCTTGACGATCACCTGTCGGAGCTTGAAGAGATACTGGAGCAACAAACCTCAGTTGAGCGCATAGCAGGGTTCGATCCTGAAATACATACATTCCGACTTATCAGCCGGAGGTTAAAAACCCATTTGAACTCGCTCGGAGGAGAGTTATCCGTTCTCAACAAGAAGAACCCAACAAATTATGCATACATGAATCCCACCGATATGGAAGATCTCAGTATCTCTGATGAAGATTTGATCACTATTTCCTCTCCAAGAGCGTCACTGACTGGTGTTGCAAAAGCAGCTTCTGATATACGAAGGGGAGTTATTTCTATGGCTCACTCCTGGGGCTCAGCGAGCCCTACAGATGAGAAAGTTAGAGATATAGGCGCCCCGACAAACAGGCTAATAGATGTTGAAAATGGATTTGACCCGATCACCGGCCAAGCCATCCAGAGCGCCATTCCAGTTTCTGTTCAGCTCCAAGAAGACGAAAGCCTTCTCGTCTGAACTTATTTCGCACTGAGCCGTTCAATGGTCTTTGAGAACTCGTCGACAGTCTCTGAAATGATTTCCTGAACTGTTCGGATCTTTGAGATTCTTCCTGCTACCTGCCCACTTAAGGCTATGGCAGCTTCCATATCGCCGCCGAAATATAAATCCATGGGATTTCCGAATTCGCCAAAGACGTTCTCAGATGAATCCAACAATTGTTCAGACCGTTCTGTTCTGAGCGCCCTCAACGCAGGGGAGTGTTTTTGATTAAGGAAAAGAGTATCTGTCTCATGCGCATTCAAGATCGCATTCTTCCAATTTTCATGAACTGGAGATTCAGCTGATGCCACCATTTGAGTTCCCATTTGAACCCCTTCAGCTCCAAGAGCAAATGCGGCAGCCATAGTTGCTCCATCATTGATACCTCCAGCGGCAATAATCGGTACCGAAACGTGTTCTCGAACAAGAGGGAGGAGAACCATCGTCGAAACAGGTGTGGGGCTTTTAAAACCTCCCCCTTCACCGCCTTCCACGACAAGCCCATCCACGCCAGCATCTACAGCCTTTTTAGCAGCGAGTAAGGTCGGCACAACGTGGTATACGGTTAACCCCGCCTCTTTTAAAATACCGGTATATTTTGTCGGGGATCCTGCAGAAGTAGTTACAAACTTTACCCCCTGGTCAATTACGAATTCAGCAATGCTTGGATCACGGACGAAAGCTTGCGCAATATTGACCCCATATTGATAGCCAAGGTCATTCATTGCCTTCATCTCCTCCTTCACTGCATCTAGCTCTCCGGAAGAAGTTTCAATGATGCCACAAGCGCCCGCTGCGGATACGGCACTTGCTAACTGTGATCTGGCGATCCACCCCATTGGAGCCTGCACGATTGGGGTACTGACACCAAGATCGCGACTTACACGGTTATCGAAAAGACGGTGAGGATATTCCACTTCCAGATCTCCCAGTTCATTGCATTATCTACCCTTACATGTTCACGGGCTAAATGCATAGTAGGCACAAACAATAAGCTAGCTCAGAACCCTTCATGGTTAAATGGGGTATTCTTTTAAACCGCTATGTTCTATTCAACGAGATATGAAAGCCCCGTTGGCCCTTTAGAAATCAGATTCTCGACTAAGGGAATTCGAAGAGTACTACTTCCCGGCAGAGAAATTGTCGAAGATGAAGCTCGAACCTCAGGTAGGAGCAGTGCAGTAATTGCCAAAACTATTAAACAACTCAACGAATATTTTGATGGGCGGAGAGAACGCTTCGCTCTTCCTCTGGACTTGGACGGAACTGAATTTCAAATGTTGGTCTGGGAATCTCTAGTCGGCATTGCATACGGAAGTACATGTACCTACGCTTCTCTGGCTAAAAAAATTGGACGGCCGAAAGCAGCGAGGTCGGTTGGGGCTGCCAACGCTGCAAACCCAATCCCAATCATCATTCCCTGCCATCGGGTTATAGGATCAGATGGTAGCTTGACCGGATATGGGGGAGGATCGGAACTTCTCTATATTAAAGAGCACCTGTTGAACCTAGAAAAAGCTAGCACCAATAACTAATAGCTGTCTTGGACCACTTTGGCCGCAAAGGGCCTCTAAGGCTTGATCTCATCAAGAACGTTTAGAGTTTTCGCTACTTCCTCCGCAGTGTTGTAATGAACGAGAGACAGCCGAACTACACCATCTTCAGAATCAAGGCCAATAGCCTCGACGAGTCTATGGGCATAAAAATTTCCATGCCCGCAAGAAATTCCAGCATCAATTAACTTTGAGTAGATCTCTCTACTTGAAACGTCATATGAATGGAATGCAACTGTCGGGGCTCTATCGGAATGACTTGACGAAGGCGAACCTATCAGGCGGAAATCTGAACGAGAAGAAACATAGTCCACTAATGGTGTCATAAGTCTTTGCTCGTGTTCTCCGAAGAGTTCAAAAACTTGACAAATCCGTTCCCGAATACCCACTGTGTCTTTACCACTAAAGTGATGGTCAAATACGGCACCGTAATAATCGATGATGCCGGCACACGCTGCGATCGTTGCATGGTCCGGGCCTGCAGGTGTTAGTCGAGCTGTAGGTTTAGATGAGTTAAAGAAGTGGCCTTGATTTGATACTTTCTCAAGAACTCGAGGAGATGTGTACATCAATCCGGCATGAGGCCCATATGTTTTATATGTGCTGTATAGATACACGTCGCAATCCAGTTCCTTTACGTCTATTGCAGCATGAGGAGCGAAAGACACGCCATCGACAACGATCACCCCGCCAAGCGCATGGATTTGGTCAGCTAGGCTCCGTATTGGGTTGATTGTAGCTGCGAGATTCGAAGCATGTGTTACTGCAAGAAGCTTCGTTCTCTCATTCATTAATTCTTCCAAAGCAGAGATTTCTAGAAGGCCAGTAGCTGGGTCGACTTGCCACTCACGAATCCTGATTCCTGTCATTTCAAGGCGCCGCCAAGCACCTATATTGGCTTCGTGGTCCTGATTCGTAACAATAATTTCGTCATCGGTTTTCCATCCAGGGCGAAGAGCCTGAGCTAAGACGTAGGTGTTTTGAGAGGTAGATGGTCCAAAGTGGACTTCTTCTTTTGTTGCGTTAAATGTTGCAGGCAGAAGATCTAGTGCGCGATCCATTGCCTCGCCAGCCATAACGGACGGATTGAAGTCCCAATACGGCTGAACTTTTGATTTGGTGAAAAAATCATTCAAGAGCGATATCACATGGTGCGGGACGTAGCTTCCTCCCGCATTTTCAAGGTGAGCCCATTGGGCTGACTCCCCATCAGAAAAGACTGGGAATTGCTCTCGAACAAAATCTAGATCTAGCGAAACCACACTATGAATCTACCTGCTTGTTACCAAGTTTTGTGACTAGTCGTTGAAGTAAGAAAAGGCGAGTAGTCTGCCCACATATGCTTGGAGACAAACCAAAAGTAAACGATAACTGCTGCGCCCCTCAACGCAGCAGCGAAAAAAGCTCTGAAGTCCGCCACCACCAAATGGCGCAAATCAGGCATGAGGATGTTATCTCGCTTGATGGTGGTGATTTCCTTTTAGGAACCAATTCCCCTCACGGACGGCCTCAAGACGGAGAGATGCCCGTAGTTCAAGCCCACGTTTTGCCCTTTGCAATTGACAGGTATGCCGTAACTAATAGTCAATATTTAGCATTCATCGAAGATGTTGGCTACACCACAGATGCCGAGCAGATTGGCTGGTCGTTTGTTTTCGCTGGCCTTCTTCCCGACGACTTTGAAGACACTCGGGGGGTACAAGGTTCCCCATGGTGGCGTCAAGTCTTTGGGGCATCCTGGGAATTTCCTGAGGGGCCGCAATCATCAATTAAGGAAAGGATGGACCACCCAGTCACTCATATTTCATGGAACGATGCAGTTGCTTATGCAAACTGGATTGGTGGACGTCTCCCAACTGAAGCTGAGTGGGAGTTCGCCGCACAAGGAGGCTTAAAAAATCCTATTTTCCCTTGGGGAAACGAACTTGAACCAGATGGACAACACTTCATGAATGTATGGCAGGGATCGTTCCCAGACAAGAACCTAGAAAGCGATGGTTGGTATGGGACAGCGCCAGTTGGCTCATATCCGCCGAACCAATATGGGATAGGGGAGATGACAGGAAATGTATGGGAATGGTGTAGTGACTGGTACTCGACGGAAAAAGACCGAGGCGGAAACAACCCGAAAGGGCCATCAACTGGTGAGTCAAAAGTCATCAAAGGGGGCTCGTACTTGTGTCATGATTCATATTGCAATCGGTATAGAATCGCTGCGAGAAGCTCAACGACTACCGACAGTTCCATGGGGCACCTCGGGTTCAGAACTGTCCGTGATGTTGAAAACTAGTTATCGACAGGGTCGAGAAAATCAGCTGCTTCAATTTCTTCTCTGGTTACCCCAAGCAAAAAAAGAACGGCATCAAGATACGGTACCTGAAGACTGGTGTTAGCTGCATCGCGAACTATAGGTTTAGCGTTGAACGCAATCCCAAGTCCAGCCTCACTGAGCATGTCTAAATCATTCGCTCCATCACCAACAGCGACAGTTTGTTCTATCGGAACGTTCTCCAGTTCAGCTATCTCATGAAGGAAGGCTGCCTTTGCTTGCCGGTCAACTACAGGGCCCGTTATCTCACCGGTAAGTCTTCCATTCACAATTTCAAGCTGATTGGCTCGAGAATGTTTTATTCCTAATTCCTTTTGAAGCCGTTCAGTGAAAATCGTAAACCCTCCACTGACGATGGCCGTGGTATACCCAAGTCGCCCGAGGGTTCGGCAGAATGTTCGTGCGCCTGGGGTCAGGGTTAGGGAGCGCCATGCACGCTCTATCGCTAGTTCATCTAATCCAGCTAACAGGGATACGCGTGCTTTAAGAGCCTCAGTAAATTCAATCTCCCCCTGCATGGCTCGGTTCGTTATGGAAGCGACCTCATCTAAGCATCCTGCTTGTTCTGCTAGAAGATCAATAACTTCGTTTTGGATAAGCGTAGAATCAACATCAAGGACGACAAGGCGTTTTGCCCTTCTGCTTAAATTAAATGGCTGAATCGCAATATCCATCCCAGGTCGAGTAGATGCAACTTCCATAAGTTTCCGCCGCATCGTAGTGATATCACCTCCACTTACCGATAGTTCGTAACTCATTACCGGGTAACGAGACAAACGAACTATCCGATCAATATTTCCTTTAGCATCGGCTATCGCATCGGTCGCAGCGCTTAGGTCTGACGGGGGCAGTTCCTCGCCGATAAGAGTGATAGCGTAAGGCTGCTTGTATTGAGTTGGTGTGTCATCGACTTCTTCAATATCAATTTGCAGATTGCGCTTAAATCCGAAAAGAAGTAAGTCCTTTAGAGCGCTATCTCCCTCTTCGGTTTCAATAAGTACATCCAATGTAAGACGACGGCGGACCACTATTTGTTCTATATCCCTGATAGTGGCGTTCATCCCAGCAAGGACTTCAAAAAGTTCAGCGGAAATCCCTAGCTGATCTGGGCCCGTTACTCGCACTAGGACAGTTCGCATATTTTCCACCCTCTGACATTAGCTAGAGAAGGCGGCTAGGCGAGGACAGAACCAAATATCTTTGTTTTTTTGATACGAAACACTCTATTAATATGACAAAAAGATGAACTTCTAGGAAAACACCAATTTTCTCAGTAGATTATTCCCAACTGCCGCCCTGATGGATATTGTCCATCAGAAAAATACTGGCGGTATGGGAGGAAAATAAATGATCAAGAAGAGTAGAATTCTTCAACTTCTTGCTGTTCTGTTTGCTTTCACCCTCATTACTGCAGCTTGTGGTGATGATGATGACAGTGGTAGCAGCTCAGCAAGTGAAAGTAGCGAAAGCGCTGAATCAACAGAAGACGAGGTAACTCTCACCCAAGACGGTGATAGCCTCCTCGATACTGTAAAGGCACGTGGAACCCTTAATTGTGGTGTTTCCGGTGCCGCAGTAGCATTCTCAACCCTCGATCCATCAGGTGAGATGGTAGGGTTCGATGCTGATTTCTGTCGAGCAGTTGCTGCCGCAGTGTTGGGTGATGCAAGTGCAGTGAACTTTGTTTCACTTACAGCTGCTGAGCGTTTCACAGCCGTTCAGTCAGGGGACATCGATGTTCTCATGCGTAACACAACTTGGACCCAAAGCCGTGACACTGATGTTGGCATGGACTTCGGACCAACCACTTACTACGACGGACAACAACTCATGGGTAAAGCCTCTGATGGCTTCTCAGGTTCAAGTACCGTTGCTGACCTAGATGGTGCCACTATCTGTACCAACGCAGGAACAACTACCGAAAAGAACATCGGTGACGCAGCAGAAGCTGCAGGTATTACGATCAATCTTCAAACATACGAAGATTTCGATATCGTCACCGACAACTTCATTTCAGGCGCCTGTGACGTTGTTACAACAGATGGATCTGCTCTTGTTGGCCGAAAGGCACAACAGCAGCCAGAAGGTGAAGAATGGGTAATTTTCCCAGGAGCTCCGATCTCGAAAGAGCCTCTCGGACCTACCTACGGACAAAATGACAGCACATGGGCAGACGTCATTAACTGGACTGTCTATGCGACCATCATTGCATCTGAAAAGGGAATTGATTCTGGAAATGCTGCAAGCGTTGTAGGAAACGAAGCGTTTGATGCAGAATCACAGCGACTCATGGGTGGCGAAGGCGAACTTCAAACCCTCATGGGGCTCAATGCTGATGCATTCCAGCAAGTTATTACCCAAGTTGGTAACTACGATGAGATTTATACTCGTAACTTGGGCCCAGTAGGTCTAACCCGTGCCGGATCATCCAATGCTGGATGGGAAGACGGTGGACTTATTTACGCTCCACCCGCACGATAAGTAGCGGTTTGAGCAAATAGTTCAAACAAGAGTGAGACTATTTACTAGTCATCCTCATTGTTAGAAATTTCGGATAACGAGCTGAGGGCTTAACCCCTCAGCTCGTTTCCGTATTATCATTACTAGGACCAGAGATATTCAGGGGGTCAACGTTGAGTGTGATGTCAGAGACGCCGCCTCAAAATTATCATCATCAAAAACCACCCTTCTATCGCGACGCGGTAGTCGTTAAGTGGTTATTCCAACTCGGGGCTTTAGCTCTTGTAGTCTTTTCCCTCTGGTTTCTAGCTAGTCAGGCCCGTGACAATCTTGCCGCGAGGGATATCTCTACCGGGTTTGATTTTCTCAGTGTCGACCCAGGCATTAATCTCTCCGAGGGAATCGATACCAGGCCAGCCACAGGAGGAAGGGCCCTGTGGGTAGGTATGGTGAACACTATTCGTTTGGCTACGGCCGGTATTCTTGCTGCTACCGTTCTCGGACTGATTGTAGGTCTTGCCCGACTGTCTAATAACTGGGTCGTTAACAAACTCGGTTCCGTATTTGTCGAGACACTTCGAAACATACCACTACTTGTTCAAATAATTTTGTATGGCGCTATTCTGGCCAATCTAGGTGACCTGTCTTACGACTCTGGGTGGGATAACTGGGTAATCTGGTCTAACAAGGGCCTTTCGATTCCGCGGGTTTTTATCGCTGATGGCTTTTACCAATGGGCAATATTTATGCTCATAGGTTCTGTCGCCGCAAGATGGGCATATAAAAGCAGACAACGACAACATGACGAAACTGGAAAAGATACTTATCCGTGGCTTGCGTCGTTAGGAGTCTTAGGCGCATTTGCGATAATTGGATGGTTTATCCACCCAATCTTCGGATGGGTAGGCGGAATCTTTGGCGCGATAGAGGATGGAATTTCTAAAATTCCGGAGGAAGCTCTTCAAGCAGTCATTTCAATCTTTGCCATACTTCTTGCCGGTAATTGGATACGTAATTTCCTTAAGTCTAGAAGAACTCCAGGCGGCTCAGCTCAATTAACTGATGATGATAAATTCCGAGTTATCTTTTCTGGTGTCTCCGCAGGATTAGTCATTATGGTCATCTACGTCGTCTGGCCCGGGCTATCAAGCTGGATCATTAACTCTTCAAGTGATCTATTTGGCGTGTTAGAAGACAAATTCGGAAATGGCAGGTCAGGCGGCCCATTTGGCGCAGATCGTCCAGAAGTAATCAAACCCGGAAAGTTTGAAAAATACGGACCATCAGGGCTTACCATGTCCATAGGATTCGCCGCAGTTTTCTTCGGAGTTGTCTTCTACACCGCAGCGTTCATAGCCGAAATTGTCCGCGGGGGAATTCTTGCCGTCCCTAAAGGTCAGATCGAGGCGGCGAACTCATTAGGAATGAAACGCTCGGCAGCGCTACGAACCGTAATCCTCCCACAAGCCCTCCGGGTTATGATGCCACCGCTAGGCAATCAGTACTTGAACTTAACGAAGAACACATCACTGGCCATCGCTGTCGGGTTTAGTGACCTCGTCCAAGTTGGACAGACAGTAGGCAACCAGACAGGAAAGAACCTATCTGTGTTCGCAATATGGATGCTGTTCTACTTGGCTTGCTCTCTCACTATTTCCGTAGTTGTGAACTTCTTCAATGTCCGACTGAGAATTGTGGAGCGATGAAATGAACGAGCCAACCACAATAAAAATAGAAACCAGGCCTGAAGAACCAAGCAGAACTCCGCGCGAATGGATTCGTAAAAACCTCTTTTCCAACATCCCTAATACAATCCTCACATTGATGTTCGGCGCTATCTCGATCTACGCCATTCGCGCTTTGTTGGGGTTCATTCTTAGCGGTGAACGGCGTTGGGGGGCAGTCGCAACCAACATGCGACTTCTCATGGCCCAAGGCTACCCAGCCGATCAATTTGTAAGAGTATGGTTCACTCTAGGATGTTTGATGGCTCTCTCCGGCTTATCTCTAGCGGCATGGAGAGCCTCAGGGCGGCTATCTGTTAAGAAGATTTCTACATGGACCATGAACCTGGGCGGAGGCCTAGCCTTATTCGCTATTCTTGCTCCGATTTCATGGGCAGCAAGGCTCGGTTGGATACTAGCGGCGGCGGCATTTCTTCTAGTGGGTTTACTTATGTGGTTCAGTTTCAGAGACTCGGACAAGCGACTTTCCGGATCGGTGCCAACAGTCTGGTTTACATACGGGATTCTCGGTGTTCTTGTTCTTAGCCTTTGGTCAGTTCCGTATGGCCATTATGCATTTGTGGACGGAGAACTAATCGCTGAAACTGGCCGAACAGTGGCGATGAGCACAAAGCTACCGTTCACAGTAATGTGGCTTATTCTCGTGGGCTCATACCTCATCGGTACCCAAGTACGTGAATGGATTCCGGTAGGGAAGGCAAAAGGAGTCCTAGT
>MDTD01128421.1_pt1 | contig 17306 bp, 18 predicted proteins | sample 811221 | NCBI WGS metagenome assembly MDTD01 (sample SAMN05326646, study PRJNA326480) | marine metagenome | isolation source: seawater | place: Pacific Ocean: South West | collected 2011 | reverse complement strand
CTGGAAATTTATATAATAAGTATTTAAGAGTAGAATTTTTAAAGTTTATTAGATCTGAAAAAAAATTCAAAAATGTAGATCAATTAAAAAAACAAATTAGTATTGATCTTTTAATTGCAAATAAAACAAAATGAGTAAAAGTCAAATCAATTTACCAAAAACAGTTTTTTCAATGAAAGCTAATTTACCAATTAGAGAGCCAGAAATATTGAAGCTTTGGAAAAAAATTGATCTTTATAAACAGCTAAGGAATACAAGAAAAGGAAAAGAAAAATTTGTATTACATGACGGTCCTCCATATGCAAATGGAAACATACATATGGGCACTGCTTTGAATAAAATTTTAAAGGATATTATCGTAAAATTTCATCAAATGGATGGTAAAGACTCGGTTTATGTCCCAGGTTGGGACTGCCATGGTTTACCTATTGAATGGAAAATTGAAGAGGAATATAAAAAAAATAAAAAAAATAAGAATGATGTTCCTATTGTAGAATTTAGAAAAGAATGCCGAACTTTTGCAGAAAAATGGATAGAGATACACAAAGACCAATTTAAAAGATTAGGTGTGGTTGGTGATTGGGAAAATTACTATTCAACAATGAGTTATGATGCAGAAGCACAAATAGTAAGAGAGTTGGGTAAATTTTTAAAAGAGGGAAGTTTATACAAGGGATTTAAACCAGTTTTATGGTCAACAGTGGAAAAAACTGCCTTGGCTGATGCAGAAGTTGAATATAAAGATCATAAATCTGATACAATTTATGCCTGCTTTCCTGTGAAATCATCTAAATATAAGGAGCTAAATAATTGTAATATTGTTATTTGGACAACCACTCCTTGGACGATACCAGCTAATAAGGCTTTGGCTTACAATGAAAGCTTAGATTATTTAATAATTAAAATTAACGATGAGGGTGATTTTAAAGACAAAAGAATCGCTATTGCAGAATCATTATTAGACTCTGTTTTGAAAGACTGTGAAATAAAAGAATACGAGTTACTAACTAAATTTAAAGGCAAAAATTTTAAAGATACAATATGCCACCATCCATTTTTTGATTTAGGTTATAATTACGAAATTCCAATGTTGGAGGCTCGTTTTGTTAACACAGAGCAAGGAACAGGAATTGTTCATTGTGCACCAAGTCACGGACCTGATGATTTTAATCTTTGTTTAAATAACGGTATAAAAGCTATTGAAACTGTTGATAACGATGGAAAGTATACAAAAAATGTTTCTTTATTTGAGGGGTTGCATATTTTTAAGGCGAATCCAATTGTAATTGAAAAATTAAAAAATCAAAATAAACTTTTATCAAATAGTGAGTTGGTTCATTCATACCCTCATTCCTGGAGGTCTAAAGCACCTCTAGTTCATCGTGCGACACCCCAATGGTTTATTTCTATGGAAAGTCATAAACTTAGAAGCAAAGCTTTAAAAGCAATTGATGAAACAACTTTCTATCCAAGTAAAGGAAAAGAAAGATTAAAATCGATGATTGAAACAAGACCAGATTGGTGCGTATCAAGACAAAGAGTGTGGGGTGTACCGCTCCCTATTTTTGTTAACAAAAAGTCAAAAGAGATTTTAATAGACGATGAAGTATTTGAAAATATTGCAAAGATTTATGAAAAAGAAGGGTCAGATTGTTGGTTTTCAGATGACCCACAAAAATTTTTAGGTGATAGATACAAGGCGAAAGACTTTGAAAAACTTAGTGATATTGTTGAAGTCTGGTTTGATAGTGGCTCAACACATTCTTTTGTTTTGGAGAAAAGAAAAGATCTTAAATGGCCTGCATCAATGTATTTAGAAGGTTCTGATCAACATAGAGGATGGTTCCACTCTTCTTTATTGGAGGCCTGCGGAACTAGGGGCAAAGCACCTTTTGAGTCAATATTATCCCATGGGTTTGTTGTTGATGGAAAGGGTTTAAAGATGTCTAAATCTCTAGGAAATGTAATTGCTCCAGAAGATATTTTGAAAAAATATGGAGCTGATATTTTAAGAATTTGGGTTGCCTCATCTGACTATGCTGAAGATTTAAGAATTGATTACTCTATTTTAGATCAACATTCAGAATCTTATAGAAAAATAAGAAATACATTTAGATACCTTCTTGGTAATTTGAATGATAATTTTAAGGAAACTGACCTAAAAAATATTGAACCAAAAAAATTACCAGAATTAGAGCAGTTTATGTTACATAAAATGTTTACACTAAATTCCAAATTTAAAGAGTATTTTTTAAATTATGATTTTCACAATCTATATAAAGAATTATTAAATTTTTGCACTGTTGATTTGTCTGCTTTCTATTTTGATATTAGAAAAGATACTCTTTACTGTGACCAAAAAAATTCGGATAAAAGAAAATCATCTTTGGCATTACTAGATGTCATTCTAAATTCATTATTAAAATGGTTTGCACCAATTTTATCTTTCACAACGGAAGAAATATATCAATTAGTCTCAAAAAAAAATAAAAGTATTCATTTAGAAAATTTTTTAGATTTCCCCAAAAAATTTGAAAACTTAAAACTTTATAATAAATGGTTAGAACTTATTAAAATAAGAAATATTTGTAATTTAAGTATAGAGGAAAAAAGAGCTTCCAAAGAAATTGGATCAAGTCTAGATGCTGCTATTAAAATAAAGTTAGATAAAAGCAAACTCAAATTAACTCAAGGAATAGATTTATCAGAATTGTGTATAACTTCGACTGCAGAAGTTTTAGAAAATGATACTAGTGATATTGTTGTGGAAACAACTAAAGCAAAAGGTAATAAATGTCCGGTTTGTTGGAAAATATCAAATGAACCTTGTTTAAGACATAAAATTTAAAATCATGTTAAAAAAACATCTTACTAATTTTCTAATAATTTCTTTTTTGTTTTTTGTAGATAGGATTTCAAAAATAATTGTCTTAAACAAGACAAATAACTTTGGGTCTTCTGAAATATATTCATCTGAATTTTTAAATTTACAACTGGTATGGAATAAAGGTATTGCATTTGGATTATTGGCTTTTAATGAAAATTTTGCTTATCAAATAATTACCATAATTATAGGAATAATTATAGTTGTTCTGTTTATTATTATGAATAGATCGAGTAATAAAGAAATGAGTGGGTTCGTTCTAGTTATTAGTGGCGCTTTAGGAAATTTTTATGATCGTTTATTTTTTAAAGCGGTTCCTGATTTCATCGACTTTCATTACAAGGAATTTCATTGGTTTATATTTAATATTGCAGATATATTCATTTCAATTGGTATATTTTGGCTTATTTTAGTAGAAATATTTTATAAGAAAAAAAATGAAATTATTTAAATCAACATTAATATTTTTTCTACTAATATTTCTCTTAATTAGTTGTCAAAGTGTAAAAGACACTTTGAGTATGAAAAAAAAAAAATCTTACGATGAGTTTTTAATTGAAAAAAAAAATCCCTTAACGTTGCCTCCAAATTTTTCTAAGTTACCAAAACCAAAAGATAAAGAGGAAAAAGAAGCTGAAGAAAATTCAGATATTGATCTTTCTACTGTTTTAGAGAATACGGGTGAAAATAAATCCATAAATCAAAATAGTGACTTGGAAAAAAAACTTTCAGAAATTTTAAATAAAAATGAAGCTAACTAAAGATATTTTTTTTCAAGATTTTAAAATAAAAAAAAATACAAGTAATTTAAAAAAAGTTTTTAATAATCTAATAAAAAATAAGAATGAAATTTTAAAATCGTTAAGCACTAATTATATTTACTCATTTTCGAAAACATTTAGAAAAACTCACTATAAAAAATTTACCCCTCTAAGAATAATTGGAATAGGTGGTTCAATTTTAGGTAGTAAAGCAATTTATAATTTTTTAGATTTTAAAGTTAAAAAAAAAGTTTATTTCATTGATAATCTAACACCAAAAATTGAAAATAAAAAAATAAAAAAAAAAACTTTAAATATAATAATCTCAAAATCAGGAAATACTCTTGAAACGATATCTAATGTGAACATTTTATTAAAAAAAAATGATAATAATATTTTTATTACTCAAAATAATAAAAGTTATTTGAGAAATTTGGCAAATAAATTAAAGTCAGAAATTATTGATCATAATAATTTTATCGGAGGAAGATTCTCTGTTTTATCTGAAGTAGGGATGGTTCCTTCTATATTAATGGGATTAAACGAAAAAAAGTTTAAACAATTTGATAATTTAGTAAAAAATAAATACTTTATAAATTCATTGATATCAAATGTGTCTAATATTCTTTTTTTTATTAGAAAAAAAAAATTTAATTCAATTTTTATAAATTATGATGAAAAATCTGAGGATTTTCTTAAATGGTATCAGCAACTTTTAGGAGAAAGTTTAGGAAAAAAAGGTAAAGGTATATATCCGGTGATTTCACTAATGCCAAAAGATAATCATAGTTTAATGCAACTTTATTTGGAAGGACCAAAAAAAAATTTTTTTACTTTTTTTAGCGTTAGCGAAAAAAATTCAGACAAAATTAATAATAATAGAATTTTAGACACTTACAAATTTTTAAAAAATAAAAATTTAAGTGAAATACTAAGAAGTCAAAGAAAAGCTTCCGAAAAAGTATTTATTAATTGTAAAATACCTTTTAGAAGTTTTGAAGTGTTGCAAAGAAGTGAGAAATCTCTTGGTGAATTATTTACTTTTTTTATTCTTGAAACAATTCTTTTAGCTAAAGCTTTAAAAGTAAATCCTTACGATCAGCCTTCAGTTGAGTTGATTAAAAAAAAAACAAAAAAAATCCTTATTAAAATCTAATTTCCTATAATAATTTTAGATACACCGTAAGTCCTTTCTTCAAATATTTTTAATTGAGGTGTAATTTTGGCTTTATCATTTTTATGCCTGTGAACAATTAAAATTCCTTTTTCATTTAAAAATTCTTTATTTTTAATTTTCTCAACTAATTTAAATATTTTTAACTCTTTATACGGAGGATCTAAAAAAATGATATCATATTTCTTTAAACTTTTTTTAGGTTTATCAAAATAATTAAAACAATCTTTTTTCATTATTTCACAACTATCTTTAGCGTTTAACCTCTCAATATTTTTTTTTAGAACTATTAGAGTATCTGCTTGGTTTTCTACAAAATCGACACTTTTAGCACCTCTTGAAAAACATTCTAAACCAAAAGAACCAGATCCAGAAAACAAATCTAAAACTTTTGATCCTTTGATATTAAGCTTTAAAATATTTGAATGCTCTAAAATATTAAAAATTGATTCTTTGACTAAATCGCGCAAGGGTCTAGTAAACTGCTCATTTGGAAGATTTAACTTCATACCTTTAAATTTACCGCTGATTATTCTCATTTATCAATTATTTTATAACCAATATCATTTCTGAAGAAACCATATTTCCAGTTTATTTGATTAATAATATTTATTGCTTTCTCTCGTGCTAATTTTAAATCATCAGAGCTAATTACAAAATTAAGAACTCTGCCACCATTAGAATAAAAAATATTATTTTTTTTAATGGTTCCAGCATGAAAAATATATTCATTGTCTCTCAAAGAAATATTTTCTAAATTTTTAATTTCTAAATTTTTTTTATATTCATCAGGATATCCCTTTGAGCACAAAACTATACAAATTGTTTTTTTATTAGACCATTTTATTTCAGTTAACTTTAAATTTTCATTAACACATGATTCAAAAATTTCTGCCAGATCAGTCCTTAGTTGCGGAAGTATCGTTTGACATTCTGGGTCACCCATTCTTACGTTATATTCAATAAGAAACGGCTCATTATTTTTTATCATTAATCCAGCATATAAAAAACCTTTGAATGAAATTTTAAATTCCTTGAGAGCTTTAAAAGTTGGTTCGATTATTTTTTCAATAATTTTATTATTTAAAATGGCATTTTCTAATCTTGAGGGGGTGTAAGCTCCCATCCCACCAGTGTTCTTTCCTTTATCACCCTCAAAAACTTTTTTATGATCTTGTGCGGTCCCAAAAATTTTATAATCTCTTCCATCGGAAATAATAAAGAAACTCATTTCTTCTCCGTCTAAGAATTCCTCAATTAATACTTCTTTTGCTTTACCAAATTTACCATTAAATATTTCGTTAATAGCATTCATAGCTTCTTTTTCATTATTACAAATATACACTCCTTTACCTGCGGCCAATCCATCTGCTTTGACCACTAAAGGAAATTTTGATTTTCTTAAAAAATTTGAAGCGGTTTCTATTTCAGCGAATATACCAAATTCTGCTGTTGGTATATTATAATTTTTACAAAGTTTTTTTGTAAATATTTTTGATCCCTCTAGTTGTGAAGCTGCCTTATTAGGACCAAAAACTTTAATACCTTTTTTCTCAAATTCATCAACAATACCCATTACCAATGGTTTTTCAGGGCCTACTATTACAATATCAATTTTATTTGTTTTAATAAATTCACTTAGTTTTTCAAAATCATCTAAATCAATTTTGATATTTTTTGCTATTTGATCTGTTCCAGCGTTTCCAGGAAAACAGTATATTTCGTCAACTTTTTGTGATTTTCTAAGAAATGTACAAATTGCATGTTCACGCCCACCACTTCCTATTATTCCAACTTTCATATATCAATGTATAAACTAAAAATGCTTAAAAAATTAGCAAAAATAAAATATCTACCAAATAATTTTAAGGTTATTGAGGAGGGGGACCATGTTACTTGTGCCGTGTCTGGAAAAAAAATTTCTTTAAAGAGCCTTACTTATTGGAATGTTGAATTACAAGAAGCATATTATTCTTATAAAGAGGCATCCTTGAAAAGAGACAAGAGTAAATAATCTATTTCCATCGGTTATGTGTCCAAATCCATTGGTCCGGATTTTTAAGTATCATTTCCTCTAAAACTTTATTTAACTTATATGTGATAGAATTTATAGTTTCAGATTTTTCAAATTCCATTGGATTGTAAAAAGTTATGATAAATTTATCGTCATTTGTTCTTTCGATATAGACAGGTACTATTTTAGTATTAAATTTTTTTACAAATTGTGCTGGAATTGATGTTGTCAGTGCTTTGAAGCCAAACAATTCAGTTTGAATTCCTTCAGATACTCTTTGATCAATCATTAATGCGATCGATGTACCCACTTTAAATCTTTTTAATAATTCTTTAGTGCCTGCTAAGCCTTTTTTTATTTGATTTTTACAAATATAATTTTTTCTTATTTTTTCCATCATTGGATTTAGAAATATATTGTTTAAAGGTCTATAAATTGCAGCTAAGTTAATACCAAATTTTTCTATGTTTTGAGCCATAAGCTCAAAATTATTAAAGTGTCCTGAGATAAAAACAACTTTTTCAGAATGCTTTTTGATTTTTTCTAAGACTTCTTGATTTTGTATTATTACTTGATCAGAAAAGTTATCTTGTACTTTGAAATTTTTCATAAAAACATATTCAGCTAAAATTTTTCCGTAGTTAGTCCACATTTTGCTAATTATCATATCTTTCTCAACCTGAGTTGTTTTTGGAAAAGCCTTTGTTAAATTTGAATTTAATGTTTTTTTTGATCTAAAAAAAGGTCCAATAACTGAAAAAATTTTACCTGCACAAAATCTTGAATTTTTTATTCCAATTAACTTGAATATAAGAAAAAGTATAGAAATAAATAAGAACTGAAAAAAATATTTTATTTTACTCATGAAGTTTTAAATTTAATAAATCTATTAGACTTTTTTCATTATCAATTTCTAAACTTATATCTAAAAAATTAATTTGTGTATTAACTAGTTTAGAAAGTTTTACGTAATCTTTTTCAGTGGTGATAATCTTTGCATTAATTTTTCTCGCACGGTCCTCAATATAATTAATATCATTTTTACTGTAAAGCATATGATCAGGAAAAATTATTTCATCTATTATTTGAAATTTGTTATCTAATAAAATTTTTTTAAAACTTGCTGGGTTTCCAATACCTGACACACATATATATTTTGTATTTAAATCGAATTTTTCTATATTTAAAATTTTATAATTAGTTTTAAAAATTTCAATTTTAGGATTGTGGAATTTTATTTCGTTTAAAATCATCCTTAGATCCTCATTATAATTTTTTAAAAAAATTACATCATATTTTTTTAAAGAAGTAAGCTTTTCTCTCATTGGGCCCGACGGAATAAGATTGCCATTTCCAATCCAATTTAAAGAGTCAAAACACACTATTTTAATATCATAATCTACTGTTAAGTCTTGTAGACCATCATCAAAAATAATACATTCATAATTCTTTTCTATGGACCTTTTAAATACTTTAGTTCTGTTTTGATCTGATATTAATTTCCCTTTTTTTTCTAAAACTATTTTTTCATCTTCATGAGAATCATAGTTTTTTTTTCCCATAACAACCTTCAAACCGTTTTTTTTAAGAATATCAAATATTTTAATAGTAGAGGGAGTTTTTCCAGTTCCACCTAAATAAATATTTCCAACGCAAATAGATTTAATTTTTTTGAATTTCTTTTTTGGTTTAATATTTGATATCAAATTATTAATTCTTATAGGGATAGTTAATGGCTGAAAAAAGAGTGATAATAATTTAGAATTTTTTTTATCCCAAAATTTTGGTTTATTAATCATATTCATTTATATATTCGATAGAATTTCTTTGTGTGTAGTCTTCAATATTTTTTTTCCAATTGAATTAAGTTTTTTTTGAATTTTAAATGAGCTTTTATTTTTAGTAAAAAATTTTTCCAAACTATTTATGATTTCTTTTTTATTATTGGTTCGAGTTGCAATCTTTTTTTGTTTTAAAAAATTATAAATCTCTTTGAAATTTGATACATTATTCCCGTGTAAAATATTACAACCATATCTTGCAGCTTCTAAGGGATTTTGACCACCATGATTTATAATCGATCCACCTAAAAATACATTTTTACAGATTTTATAAAATGATTTTGTTGATCCGTAAGTATTCACTATGTAAATATCTGTTAGTTTGTCAATTTTTCGTTTAGGCTCATGAATATGAACGTTTAAATTTAAATTGATCAACTCCTCTTTAATTAATCTTGCTCTATTAATATGTCTTGGAATTATTATTGTAAGTAAATTTTTAAACTTTTTCTTTAGCTCTTTGTGAACTAATCCGCACAACAATTCTTCATTTTTATGTGTGCTTGATGCACACCAAATCTTTCTTGAAAAAAAAAATTTTTCTAAGTTTTTACCCATTCTAGTATTCTTATTTTCAGACTGTGAGTACTTTAAATTTCCAAAAAATTTAACTACTTTAACACCTAATTTTTTAAGATATCCTTTTGACTCTTTACTAGATGAAATACATAAATCGAATTTTCCAAAAATCTCTTTTGAAAAAATTTTAAATGTCCTCCATTTATTGAAAGTTTTTTTTGTGATACGACCATTTAACAAGATTATCTTAATTCCTCTAGATTTGAGATTAAAAATCATATTAGGCCAAATTTCAGAATCTATAAATAATGCAGTATTTGGTTTCCAATAATTCAAAAAATTTTTTGATAAAAAATTTGTATCAATTGGAAAAAATTGATGAATTGTTTTTTTAAACTTATACTTTTTTAAAATAGTTGATGAGCTAAGTGTATTCGATGTCACTAATATTTGTTTTATAGATGTATCTTTTTCAAATTTTTCTAAAAGAGGGACAATACTTTGTAGTTCACCAACACTGGCTCCATGAAACCATAAAAGCTTACCGCTTCTTCTTTTTTCAGAAAAAAGACAAAATTTTTCCCGAACTCTCATCAAACTTTCTTTTTTAATTAATAATCTGTAAATTACGATAATTGGAGAGAGAATAAAAATAAGGTTTATCAAAAATCTATAAATATATAACATTACTCTTTTTTAATTTGTTTTTCATAAAAATTTCTATAAAGATTTGATGAATTTAAAAGATCTTCATGTTTTCCCTCACCCGCAACATTACCTTTGTCAATTACGTATATTTTGTCGGAATTCAAAATCGTAGAAAGTCTGTGAGCTATCACTATAGTAGTCCTTCCTTTTGTTAGAAAATTTATTGCTTTCTGTATTTTATCTTCTGTTTCAGCATCCAATGACGATGTTGCTTCATCGAGAAGTATTATTGGGCTTTTTTTCAAAATAGCTCTAGCGATTGAAAGCCTTTGCTTTTCACCCCCAGAAAGGCGAACACCATTCTCACCTATAATTGTTTCGTATTTATTGGGTAATTGCTCAATAAACTCGTTAGCAAAAGAAAAATTTGCAGCCTCCTCTATATCTTTCTGAGATGCTTCAAAATTTGCGTATGCTATATTATTCTTAATAGTATCGTCAAACAAAGTTGTATCTTGACTTACTAATGAAATATTTTTTCTCAAAGAAAATATAGTAGATCTATATATCGATTGATTATCAATTTTAATATCACCTCCATTTATATTATAGAATCTTGGTATAAGATTTAAAATTGTAGATTTTCCAGCACCACTATGTCCTACTAAGGCAGTCATTTTTTTACCAGGAATATTTAAATTAATTAAATTTAAAGCTCGTTGCTCTTTAATTGCGTAGCTGAACTTTACTTTTTCAAAAGTAATTTCTCCTTTTTTAACTTCTAATTCTTCTGCATTTTCATTTTCATTGATCTCTTGAACGTCATCAATTATTGGAAGAACTCTTTTTGCACCTGATAAACCTTGCTGAATTGAAATATTTAATGTTGCTAAAGATCTTACAGGTTGATAAGCAAGCATCATTGCAGCAAGAAATGAAAAAAAATTACTTACTTCTAATTCATTGTTGGTAACAAGCTTTGCAGAAACAAAAATTAAAAAAGCTATCATTATTCCTGTAAGTGTCTCCATTATTGGTGATGCTCTCACAAAAACCTCATTGATTTTTCTTGAAGTCTCTTTTAAGTCTGCAATATATCGGTCAGCTCTTTTTTTTTCATAATTTTCTTTTTGAAAAATTTTTATGATTTTGTGATTTTTAAAAATTTCAATTAAATAAGAATTAAGAATACCTGCCTTTTGCATTTGTTGAGTAGTAACTTTTCCCATCCTCTTACCCAGCGCTCTGGCAGCTGTACTTGCGAGAGGTATCATTATTATAGCAATTAAAGATAACTTCCAATTTTGATAAAACATAACTGATAATAGGCCAATTAAAGTTAAACTATCTTTAAATAAGTTTAAAATTGCTGTACTAACTAAATTTGTAATCATTCCCACATCATTAGTTAGATTTGTAATAAATTTACCAGAATGTTTGTTATCTACTAATTGAGTATCAGCTTTTATAAGTGAAGCAAACATATCAGTTTGAATATCTTTTCTAACCTCCTCTGAAACACGGATCATTATTATTTTTGCCAGGTATAGTGATAATCCTTTTACCGCAAAGGCAACTACTATAAGACTTGGAATAATGTAAATAAGGGATTGTTTTTGTTTTATAAATAGTTGCTTAATTGCTGGATCAAGTAAGTAAGCAACAGCTGAAGTGCTGGCAGCTAAAAGGACAGTAAAAAAAACTGAAATTAAGATATTTTTGAGATATTTTTTTGTATAATTTTTATATAATCTTTTAAGAATTTGAACATTTTCCATTCTTAGAACCTACCTATAATAATAGCTAAAAAAATAATTAGCCCTAAAAAATTATTTGATTTAAAAATTTTTAAGCAACTAGATGCTTTTTCAATATTTAATTTTTTTAATTGAAAAAAAAATAGTTGAGTAAAAACAAAAATTAACGAAAAGAAATAGTATTTATTAAGATCCATTAAACTACCCACTAATATCAAAGAGATAAAAAAAAATGAATAGCATATGAATAAAAATATGTACGGGTTTCTTTTAAATTTTATTGAGGTTGATTTTAATCCTATAATTTCGTCATCTTTAATATCTTGAAACCCATATATAGTGTCATAGCCAAGTGTCCAAAATATGGCTCCCAAGTAAAAGATTAGCGGTGTTAAACTGATATGATTGGCAATAGATGTCCATCCAAGTATTAAACCGTAATTAAATGTTATCCCTAAGAAAAGTTGAGGCCAATAAGTGTAACGTTTCATTAGAGGATAAGTAAAAGCTAATGGCATAGACAACAACGCAGCATAAATAGTAAAATTATTAAAGTTTATTAAAACAAAGAAAGCTAGAATACATAAAGTTGTAGCATAAGTTAAAGCTAATTTTACTTTAATTTTTCCTGACGCAATAGGTCTAAGTTTTGTTCTTATTACTCTTTTGTCATATTTCCTATCCACTACATCGTTCACAATGCAACCAGCTGATCTCATTAAGATAGAGCCTAAAAGAAATAAAGATAAATAAAAAAGGTATATTTTTAGATTATTAAAAAAATCACTGCTGATGGTTAAACCCCATGCACAGGGCCAAAATAACAACATAAAACCTATTGGTTTTTTTAACCTAGTTAATTCAATAAATAAGTTTAATTGGTTCATAAAAAATTACTTGTAAATAACAAAGCCAAGATTGATAATCAAACTGATTCGTATGAATATAGATTACACTGTTACAGCTTTGATGTTTCCAGCAATTCCTTTAATAATGGGAGTATACAGTAACAGATTTCATTCTTTAAGTGCTTTAATTAGAGAATTACACGATGAGCATGTTTATGAGAAACATATACCCAATGAATGGAAAAAGCAGTTTATCAATTTAAGTGGCAGAATAACTTTATTAAAGTGGTCAATTATGTTTGGAGCTTTTGGTTTTTTGTTTAATATGCTTACAGTATTAGGACTTTACTTAGATGAAATTTTTATTGCTAGGGTAATTTTTGGATCATGTTGTCTATCAATGATGATTTCAATACTTTTTTTTATAAGAGAAATTCATATATCTACAAATGCTTTAAGATTACATATGTCAGATATGGATGTGAAAGTAGATTAAGGAATTATTACAGCTGGACCTGTTAGCAAACGCTGTTCCAAATCTTTATGAGCTTGAGCTACTTCATTAAGAGAGTATCTTTTAGATATTTCTATTTTAAATTTCTGAGATAAAATGGCTTCAAAAACTCGTTTTGCTGATTCGACAAGTTCTTCTCTTGTAAGAGTGTAATGTGCGATAGAAGGCCTTGTAAAAAAAAGTCCTTTTTCATTGATATCTTTTTTTACATCGATTTTATCAACGTAACCAGATGCATTTCCAAAAGCAATCATCATACCCCTGATCTTTAGAGTTTTTATTGATCCTTTGAATGTTTTAATACCAACACCATCGTAAACAACATCAATACCATTTTTACCAACAATCTTCTCTACCTCGTCTACAAAATTTTTCTCAGAATAATTAACAACATGGTGACACCCATTTTTTTTTGCAATTTCTTCTTTGGCTTTCGAACCTACAGTTCCAATAACTTCAGCACCTAAAGCGTTTGCCCATGAGCACAAAATTTGACCAAGTCCTCCAGCAGCAGCGTGATATAAAATTTTATCACCTTTTTTTACTTGATACGCTCTATGTAATAAATACTCAGCCGTAATACCTTTTAAAGTTATACAAGAGACAACCTCATCAGAAATTCCGTCAGGAACAGAAACTAATTTATCCTCGGGCATAATTTGTTTTTCAGAATAAGCCCCAATAGGCATTGATGCATGGGATACTCTATCACCAACTTTGAACAATTTTACACTAGATCCTATTTCCTCAATTACCCCACAAGCTTCAAGACCGATGCCGCTGGGTAATGGAATAGGATAAAGTCCAGTTCTGTGATATACATCAATAAAGTTTAGTCCTATAGAAAGATTCTTGATTAAAACTTCGTTAGACTCAGGTTTCTTAATTTCTATATTCTTGACTCTAAGAACTTCTGGATCACCAAATTTTTCTATTTGAACTGATTTCATTATTTACTTAACAAATGTACCGTTATGATAATCTTGCACAGCCTGTAAAATTTCTGCTTTAGTGTTCATAACAAACGGACCACCTCTAGCGATCTTTTCATTAATAGGCTTACCAGAAATTATTAAAAATTTCGAGTTTGATTTTGCTTTTACTCTTAATTCTTTACCTTTAGATAACAGTATAAGAGTACTATCTTTTACTTGTTTATGTTTTTTTTCACCAATTTCTAATTCACCATTAATTAAATAAATAAAAGAATTATGTGATGAAGGTAATTTAAAATTAAATTGTTTATTATTTTTTAATTCAACATCAAAATAGACTGGTTCAACATTATGGCCTTTTATAGGTCCTTCAGCTTTTTCAAATTTACCAGCTATAACTTTTACTTTTTTATCTTCATCTTTGTGTATGCTTATTTGATCTGAGCCAATATAAATATAATTAGGCTTACTCATTTTCAGTTTTGCCGGCATATTAATCCATAACTGAAAACCATGTAGTCGTCCCTTAGACATTGCTGGCATCTCTGAATGAATAATCCCACTCCCTGTTTTCATCCATTGAACGTCTCCTGATTTCATTCGTCCTTTTGCGCCTGTACTGTCCTCATGTTCAAATTCTCCCTCTAGCATATAGGTTACTGTTTCAATTCCTCTGTGAGGGTGGGGTGGAAAACCTGCCACATAGTCATCCTTATTATTTGAGCCAAATTCATCTAACATTAAAAAAGGATCATAATAATTAGGCTGAACTCCTATACTCCTTTTTAGCTTAACACCTGCACCATCAGAGGCTGCAATTGGATCTATAATTTCATTTATTTCTATAATATTCATATATTAAAACATATTTTACTTTTTAAATTCATAATTAAAGATTATAATTTTTTTAAAGTTTAAAGAAAGTGATAAATGATCGCTTTAAAATATGCTTAATAACTCTGATAAATCTTTAATTTCGTATTCTGGCTTATAATCTAAGTTATCAAAAATATTTTTGTTCCTATTTACCCAAATAGTTTTATAACCATAATTTCCTGCACCAGAAATATCCCAAGTATTTGAACTTAAAAAAGCAACTTCTTTTTTTTTAATATTATATTTTTTTATTGGGATATCATAAACTTTAAAATTTGGTTTATAGATTTTTACTTGTTCAATAGAAAATAGATCATCAAATAAATTATTTAATTTATTATTTTTAACTAATTCTTTTATCAAAGATGGAGTTCCATTTGATAATATAGCCAACCTATAATTCTTTTCTTTTAAATTTTTCAAAGTTTCAGGAACTTCTTTAAATGGCAATAATATCTTATATAAATTTAATAGCTCATCTCTCATCGAAGTATCAATTTCATATTTCTTCAAAGATTTATCTAAGCTATCTTTAGTAATTTGCCAAAAGTCTTTATGGTTTCCCATTAAACTTCTTAGCCAAGTATATTCCAATTGAGTTGTTCTCCAGTAATTTGCAAAACTCTCCCATTTATCTCCAATTTTATTTTTACATTTTTCAGCAGCAGAATTAACATCAAATAGTGTTCCATAGGCATCAAAAATTATTGCTTTAATATTTTCCATAAACTAATTTAACACAAATGAGTAATATAAGATTATTTTTTTCAGACAAATTATCTGCTGACATGATTGGTAAATTAGATAGGTCTCAATCTCATTATTTAGCCAAAGTGATGAGAATTAAAGAAAAACAAGTTTTTACCTTATTTAATAAAGATGGAGAGTGGGAAGCAAAAATTTTATCAATATCTAAAAATATTGTTGAGTTTAAAGTAACTAATCGTTTAAGGCAAAAAGAAAATACTAAAGAATTATGGTTAGCATTCTCTCCAATTAAATCTAATTATCAAAATTTTATGATCCAAAAAGCGACAGAGCTAGGAGTAACAAGATTTTTTCCTATCATCTTTGATAGGTCTGTAGTTAGAAGTATCAATATTGATCGAATAAAAAAAATAATTATTGAAGCAAGTGAACAATCAAACCGTCTAAATGTTCCTACTATAAAAGAAACACAAGATTTGAAAAATTTTCTAAACTCAAATATAATGGATTTAATTTTTACAGATTTAAATTCTAAAAATAAAAAGATTGAAAAATCAAAATTTACAAATAATCCTACCTGTATAATTATTGGTCCCGAGGGTGACTTCTCAGAGTCTGAAAGGAAGCAGATTCTCTCTTTTAAGGGAGTTCAGGCTTTTAAAATTAATGAGAATATTTTAAGATCAGAAACAGCAGTGATTTCAGCTATTTCGATCGTAAATTATGTTATTGATTGATAAATTGTCGCGAAAACTAAAGTGTTTTTTTTATGAAAGAGCTTTATATAGCTATTAAAATGAAAAAAATTTTATTAATAATTATAACTTTCTTATTTACGCAAAAAACTTTTGCTAATCAACCAAATGAATGGCAGTTAGGTTTCCAAAAAGCTGCATCAGAATCAATGAGAGAAATCGTTGCTTTTCATAATAATCTTTTGTTACCAATAATAATTGCAATAAGCGTTTTTGTTTTATTTTTAATGCTTTATGCATGTATAAAATTTAGAGCTTCGGCTAATCCAAATCCATCAAAAAGAACACATAATGTAACTGTGGAAGTTCTATGGACGTTGATACCATGTTTAATTTTAATAGTTATGGCAGTCCCATCATTTAAAATTTTGTACAAACAAGATTCGATACCTAAAGCTGATTTGACCATTAAAGCGATTGGCTACCAATGGTATTGGGGTTATGAATACCCAGATGAAAATATAATTTTTGACTCATATATGGTTGAGGAAAAAGATTTACAAGAAAACCAACCAAGATTATTGGCTGTAGATAATGAGGTAGTTGTTCCAGTGAATAAAGTTGTAAAAGTTTTAATTACTGCAAATGATGTTTTGCATGCATGGGCTTTACCATCGTTTGGTGTAAAAAGAGATGCTGTTCCTGGAAGAATAAATGAAACATGGTTTAAGGCTGAAAAAGTGGGAACCTACTATGGCCAGTGTTCAGAGCTTTGCGGAATTAAACATGCTTTTATGCCTATTGCAGTTAAAGTAGTAAGCGAGGAGGATTATCAAGAATGGTTATTAGAGGCGAAAGAAAAATTTGCTATGGAAGAAATTAAAAAAGATTATACAATTAAATTAGCTAAAAATTAATAATGTACACACAAACAGCATCACACGAAGATCATCATACACCAACTGGATGGAAACGTTGGGCATATTCCACGAACCATAAAGACATAGGTACAATGTATCTTATCTTTGCAATTGTTGCAGGTGTTATCGGAACAGCATTTTCAGTTTTAATGAGAATGGAATTGATGCATCCAGGCGATGGTATTTTAGGTGGCAATTATCATTTGTATAAT
>MDTD01094134.1_pt1 | contig 17308 bp, 16 predicted proteins | sample 811221 | NCBI WGS metagenome assembly MDTD01 (sample SAMN05326646, study PRJNA326480) | marine metagenome | isolation source: seawater | place: Pacific Ocean: South West | collected 2011 | reverse complement strand
TTTAGGTGTACTTTTGATGCTTTTCCATGTGAAGGGTAAAAGAGTAAGCCAAGCTATACCCAATCGCAACATGGCTACTTCATTTGTACTAAAAACAACAATGCCTTTTTTCATTAAAATAAATGAACTTCCCCAGATTATGCCTAGTACTAGCATTAATCCGTAATTTATTTTAAAAGAATTTAGTTTCATTTATAATAATTTTGCCAAGATATATTAATATTTTTGAAATACAATTAATTTCTTTAAGATTGTTTTAGTTTATTGACTAGCGGTGCAAAAAGCGGAGCAATTTTTAGTTTAAAAGCTTGCTGTAATATAGTGAAAAGAGTAGAGGTTATAATACTGATACCCCGACTTTTTCTCTTTAAAATTCCCATAATTTTTTTGTAATTTAGCTTTATTAATGATATAAAAAAAAGATAATTATTCAATTATAATTTAAACTTATTAAAATATGATAATCACAACAACTGAAAGTATTCCAAATAAAGAAATTAGTGAAATTTTAGGAATTGTAAGAGGTAGTACTGTTAGAGCAAGAAATATAGGTAGAGATATATTTGCTGAATTAAAAAATATTATTGGAGGTGAAATTAGCGAGTACACTAAGCTTCAAGCAGCATCACGTGAACAATCAATTCAAAGAATGAAGGAAGATGCTATTTCTCTTGGAGCAGACGCTATTATTAATGTAAGAATAACTACTTCAATGGTTATGAAAGGAGCCGCAGAAATTTTAGTTTATGGAACAGCAGTTAAATTAAAGTAATGCAAGAATATATATCCTTATCTTTATTAATTTTACTAATTGTTTTATTTGTTTATTTAATTTACAAGAGAATTAAAGATAAAGAAAAAGAAAATTTTGAAAAGAGAAGCAATTAGCTTCAAGCTTAAAAATTTGTTAGTTATTTAATAAAATAATAAATTAGTATTATTATTAATTGCTTAGTTTTGTTAAATAAAATTAAATATGCGATTTTTAGTTTTTTGTTGTAGTTTTTTAACAGCTTCCATAGCTTGTTCTCAAGTTATATATGTGGAAGAAATTGAAGATCATGACAAAAAGGGAATCTCAGCTGGAATTGAATTAGAATATGATTATAATAAATCAAAAGAAATAGACATGGAATTTATAAATAAATTGTTTTTGCGTTGGGATAGCGAACTCTGGACATTTTATTTATTTAATGAAATAGATTATAATCGAACAGGAAACAAAGACTTAGCTAATGATGGTCAGCAACATTTTAGAGTTAGTTACCATGTTAAAGAAAAATATTCAATTGAATCATTTGTTCAAAATAAACATGATTTAGTATTAAACATCGAAAATAGAGTCTTAGCTGCAGTTGGATTAAAATCTAAATTTCCCGTTGTAGATTTTATAGGATTTTATGTTTTGTATGAAAACGAAGAACTTGTTGACGGTATTTCTAACCAAGATTTGAGGCTAAGCTTATCTAATCAATTCAGTGTAAATCTATCTGAAAAATTAAAGTTTTCAAATAAAATACATTATCAGCCAAAAATTGAGGATATATATGATTACAGGTTAGCTTTAGAAGCATCAATTTATGTTCCTTTATTAAAAAACCTTTCTTTCAAGAACACTTTTGTTTTAGCACACGATACACATCCTGCTTTTGATATTCCTAATACTACTTATCAAATCAAGAATGGATTAACATATAAGTTTCAACAAAAAAATAAATTATAGAAATGGCTACTTCATTTGACTTTTCTAAAAATAAAATACCTGCAAAATATAAGCAGAATCAGTCTTCAAAAAAGGCGGGTGTTGGAGAGTTAGAATATGATGATAAAAGAGGAGAGAGTGTAGCTCAATTAAAGCTTCAAGAGGCAGCAAATAAAAGCTCATCCGTAAGGGGTTTAGAAGATATAAACAATCAAGCCAACAATAGTGATAATGTGACTCAGCTAATGAGTCTGCAGAATACGATTAATGAACCTCAAATACAAGAGGAAGCTATTCATAATCAAGAAAGTCCAATTCAATTACAATCATCAAATAATGGTGTTGTTCAAATGAATCCAAATAAACAAGGACCTTCAAAAGATCTTAAAAAAGGCGCTACTGCAGAACAAGAAGCTTCAAATGATCCTAAAAAAGACTCTACACCAGCAGCTCCTAGAGAAATTGGTACTGCAGAAATAAAGCAAAGACAAGACGAAAAGGCAGAGAAAGACGAAGCAGAAAAAAAGAAAAAAGAAGCGGAAAAAAAAGTAAAGGGAGAAAAACCACCAGTTCCAGTATCGGATAAAGAAAAAGCTAATTTGTATTTTGATGGATGGACAGTTGAATTCTCAATGGATGAAACATTAGTCCAAGCATATAATAAGGCTTTTAAGCTATATTTAAAAGCTCATAAATTAATTCAAGATACTCCTACTATAGAAGGCATGTATAAAGTTATTGTGTTGATGACTTCAATAAATGACTTAGGGAAGACTAAAGGCGTAGTGAGAACTCGTGAAAAACCAGGTGGAGAAAAAAAGGAATTATCGGATTTAGCTGCTTTTAATAATTTATTTATAGATCCAAAAAAATATATACCTGAAGATAAAATAAAAGAACATGCAAACTATTTCAAAGATGGGGCTGCTAAAATTGATAGAATAGATTTGACTGGAGGATTTGAATTTGATTGGGGTAAGACTTTTCTTGGTGAAAGAGGAGCTCAGTTCTTTATGCCTAAAAATGTGGCAGAGGAAAATATAGAAAAAGCACAAGCTGGAGGAGGTATTCCTGAATTAGGGATAATTTTAAAATTAGGTGAATATATTGATGGATATCTAGATGAAGATGCATTCCCAGGAGAAGATGCAAAAAAAGATGCTACTACACAAAAAGGTAAAGGAAAAAATCCAGATCATAAAGTTTATATGATTACTGTTCCAGGAAATGTGATGGAAGATGAAGAATTACAAAAATTGTTTAAAGCTCATATTCCATGGGGTAAACAAGCAGGATCATATGGTTTTGAGTGGGTTGCTGGTGGAAAAGTACCAAAAATTGATGGTGAATTGCTTTTTGATGACAAGACACTTAGAACGGAAAAAGGATATATTGTTGGAGGTGAAAGATTATCAATAGAAGACGCTGCAAAAAACACAAGAGAAAAAACAAAAGAAGCTGTACTGGAAGGTGTACCAGAAATAGTTATACCCCCATTAACTAAAGAAGAGTTCTTAGAACAAGTTAGAGTTAAAAAAATTATACCATTTGAAATGGATTTATCTGAGAGTACTGAAAAAGAAAGAGAAAGACAGATACAAGTGGTAAAAAATAAAAGGAGCGCACCTCAACAAGGCTCTAATAATAAAGAAACAACAAACTAAAATGTCTGACGCATTCGATTTTTCTAAAACTAAGATTCCTGCCAAAGTAGCCCAATCAAAATCTAATAAAAAAGATACAATACCAGAGCTTGAGTATGATAATAAAAGAGGAGAAAATGCTTCTCAATTGAATCTTCAAGATCTTGCTGACAAGAGCAAAAGAAACCAAAGTTTATCTGAAATTGAGAGTAATGCAAATGAAAGTTCAAATGTAGCTCAGCTTATGAACTTGAATGAAAATATTAATCTATCTGATAAACAAGATTTAACACATCAGAAAGAGAATAATACAGGATTACCTGATGATTTAAAATCTGGAGTTGAGAGTCTTTCTGGACATAGTATGGATGATGTTAAAGTATTTCGTAATTCTGAGAAGCCTGCTCAACTTCAGGCATCAGCATATGCACAGGGAACAGATATTCATTTAGCTCCTGGTCAAGAAAAACATTTACCCCATGAGGCATGGCATGTTGCACAACAAAAGCAAGGAAAAGTTAAGCCAACTACGCAGTTGAAAGGAAATGTTAATGTGAATGATGATCCAGCACTTGAGAACGAAGCTGATATTATGGGTTCTAAGGCTGCTTCACTTGTACAAAGAAAATCTGAAAAACAAGAAAATGCATTTCAACTTAAATCATCAGCTGATAGCGTTGTTCAAATGGCAAAACCCAAAATGGAGAAAAAAAATGCTTCAAAACATATTGATAAGCTAGCAAAAGGAGGGAAAACAGTCGAGCAAACCCAAAAAGGAAGAGGTAAAAAAGCTGGAGTTACAGCTGAAGTTGATGAAGGGAAATTAAATAAATCAAGTGGAGAGCTTGTAGATGCTGCAACTGGAGCCAGATCTCCTGTTGACCAAGCGGCCAACGCATCTACTTCTGGAATTGATATAGATACATTTGCGAGTGATTTAACAAAGTCTCTTCAAGATGCATGGAATGCAGCACTCGCCTTTGAATCTTCTCAAAAAGGTAATAGATTAGAAGCTGGTGCGAAGGGAACTGCAGCATTTTCAAAGGCAGTTACTAGTTACTCATCAGCATTTGCAAATGTTTTGGGTGCTTCAAAAGAAGTTGCAAGCTGTATTTCCGGCGTTGGAGCGGCTTTTTCGGCTGCAGATAATATCATGAAAGGTATTTTTGAGTATCAGCATTTTAAAACTGTTGAAAAAATTGCAAGAGTAGTTGAGAGTAATGGTAAAGATGAAGCCGTTACAAAAGGAGAAATGCTTGTTCTTTCAAGGTATAAGGATGCTATAATGATTAAGGGAGCAGATGCTGCTCTTTCAGCTATTTTAGATACAGCAGAATTAATAACTCTTGCATGTGGTGGAGTAGGAACGCCTGCTGTCAAGTTGATAAATTGTATTTATAAGTCTCTTAAGGCTGGTATTGGATATTACAGAGATTATCAGTCTATGAAAGCTAATCAGGCTGATAAAAGATTGGGTATTGAGGGTGGAGCCATTGTTAGAGAAGATTCAGGTGCTGGTCGTGTAGATGAAATTTTAGCCCAAAGTTGGAATGATGGATGGGAAAAAAGTTCTGTTAAAAATATGGTTGAAATTGATTTACAAAGAGATAAATTGAAAGAAGTTATTGATGAGCTAGTAGAGTTAAAAAATGATCCCAGATTAACATCATCTACTGATCCTAATGCTACTAAAACAATTGATGAAAAAATTAAAACATCTAAAGAAAAATTAATTACTCTCGATAAAAAAATAAATGTTGGGATAAGAGAATATAATACATGGATGGTGGTGGGTGCTACTAGTTCAAATGTTATTCCATTAACAGAGCCGGATATCAAGAAATTATCAGATTTTCATAAGAAAAATATAGAATCTATTCTAAAGCAAGCTAGTGAAGGTTCAGGAAATATTGGAACAAAAATAAAAAGATGGAGATCGTGGATTGGTATGGATGACAGAACTAACAAAGAAAAATATTTAGATAAAATTATAGCTAAATACGGTCCTCTTTTTGATCAAGATGATGAGTACATTAGAAAAATTGATATTAATGAAATAAAAGCATCTGGAGCAGATCAATATTTTTGGGATAAAACTAAAAAAGCTATTCATCATGTAGCTCAAAGAGATAAGCAAGATTGGAAAAGTTCACGTGTATCATTTAGTGATCTTAATAACGAGATGGAAAAAATATTGAATACTTTATCCATAGAACAGCTTAAAGGTATTGATAAAGATTTCTTTGAAGATGTTAATGATTCGAACAAATCTAAGATTATTTCAAATTGGATAAGTACAAAAGGATTATAAAATAAATTATGAATAAAAAATTACAAGAAAAAATAAAAATTAATATAGAAAAAATAGATGGCTATGATATTTCTTATACGAAAGAAAATCTTGACGTTAAATCAACAGTATTCAAGTTAGATATTCCAGGCATGACTATGAACGTAGTTTTATATTGCACTCAAGGTACTGAAGGTGAAAAAGATTATATGTTTCAATTTTTTACTACATTCATATTTGCTCCATATAAGAATCTTGAGGTTGAATTTTATCAGCTTATAAATAAATTAAGTTTACAATTGATACAAGGCTCTCTTTCTGTTACAGATCAAGATGAACAAAGCTTTATTTCATATAAATCTACTGCTGTTTTATCTTCTAAATCCATATTAACTGATAATAATCTTTTTTTATTTTTGGATAGTTCAGTTGCAATGTTAAGAATGTGTAATAAGAAACTTCATGGTAATGAATTTACGACATAGCCAATTCTATAAGTACAAGTAAAATTTAGGTATAACATGTTTAAAATATATACTGCATCAGACTTTGTTTATGAGATAGAGAAAAATATATCTCGCTTTAAATTTTCTTTGGAATTACTTGTTAACGAAGAGGATCTTTTATTTATTTCAAAAGCATTATTAAAAGCGTTAGATAGAGAATTAGATGTAGAGATAATTATTGTTTCAGATACTGATAAACAATCAGCTAGAATATACAATCTTATTAACAGGTTAATGGATTGTGGAGCAAATATATATTGGAATAATGATGCTGAAATGTTATCTAATCAAAGTTTCTTTTTGATATATGATAAAGTTAATGTCATTAATAAGATTTTTTATTCAATTGAAGAAAATGAAGAGGCTCAGGTACGATACATGAATGATATTTTTCGTTCAATTAGTTTAGAATCAAAAAAAATAGATTTACCTAAAGGAAATATTTCAGTTGATTTTTTTTCGGACAAAGTAATTATTAATAAAAATGAGTTAGTAACATTGTCATGGAAGGTTGAAAATGCTTCTTTTGTTAATATTAAACCATATTTAGAAGAAGTTGAGCAAAAAGATACTGCCAAAGTAAAAATTAATAAGGATACATTAATACAACTAACTGCTTACAATAAAAATGAAAGTATAAACAAAAGTATTTTTGTAAAAGTATTATCTCCCGATTCAGAAATTGATATTAATGTTGATGTTTTTGACCCTTATTTAAAAGAATTTATTTCATTATCACCAGTGTTTGAAAATAATATAGAAAAATATTCAGCATTTAGAAATCAAAAAATTAGAATTTCATGGAATATATTGTCAAATCAATTAATTAAAGAAAAGGATTTAGGCACTTTAAATTCCAAAGATCAATATATCTTTAAGTTAAACCATAAAAAAATATTTTTATTTGAATTAATTAATGATATAAATGCTAAAAAGGAAATTCAGATAGTTGGTGTTGAAAATTCCGAAATATCTAAATTGTCCGATGAAATAGATGATGATTTAATAACTCAAACTAATAAAAACAATTGGTTAAAAAAATATATTAATTTTTTCAAAAAAAATTAGTTAATCCTTTTTTTTTTATCATTTTAGCATGATTTTAATTTTAAAATAAAATGAACTTTATAAATAAATTTTTTCTTTTGTGTTCAGGTGCTAGTTTAAGCATAATTAGCAAATGTCCTGACTTTGAAAAAATTAAGTATATAAGTATCGGAATAACAATTTTTTTTACATCGATTCTAGCTTTTATTTCTGCTTTTTACGCACTAACACTTATTTTTAGTTCAATTTTTTTAATAATTTTAGGATCTATATTTTGGGCATTAATTATATTTAATTTAGATAGGTATATTGTAATGAGCTTGAGAACTACAGAATCGAAATCACATAATTTTTTAATTTCTTTACCAAGATTAATAATAGCACTTTTAGTTGCAGTTGTAATCTCTAAGCCTATTGAAATTAAGTTATTGGAAAATGAAATTGATTCTTTTCTTGACAAAAAAAATATTGAAAGTATATATTTGATTGATAAAAAGTATCAAGAAGATATAGTTAATATAGATAAATCTATATCTAACATAACTAGATTTTACGAAGAAAAAGTTGATTTAGGAAATAAATATTATGAAGATTACATGTGCGAATGTAATGGAACTTGTGGAACACTAGTCAGAGGAAGAGGCATTGAATGTAAAGCCAGAAAAGCTAAATATGAAAGCTATATGGGTTATCTTCAAATGGAAGAAATTAAAAAAGATTCACTAATATTATTGGAATCATTTAAAAAAACAGAAATAGAAAATTTAATAAATCAAGAAAAAGAAATTATAACTTCCAAAGTTGGATTTGGATTTTTCGATAAAGTAAAAGCTTTAAATAAGGTTGATAATATTTCATCCAGTTTTATTCTGTTATTATTCATAATGATTGAAACTGCACCGATGTTCACTAAACTACTTACAAAAAGAGGTCCATATGATAGTATGATTTTAAAAACTGAATATCAGTTTGAATCCGACTATTTAAGGTCAGCTTCAAATTTTGATATTCAAAGAGAGCAAGCAACAAAAATTAATAAGATAAATGCTGATTTAGCAGTCAAATCAAAAGAAAATAAAATGAAAAATATTGAAAGACAAAAGGCATTTGAGAGGTACGAAAAAATTAGAAATAATTCCAAAAACAATTCTTAATGCAACTAATCAAGTTATTATTTCTTTTCATTGTTATTGGATTATTTCACCAATCTTGCTCTACTACCTCTTCAAAAATTGATAAGATTAATTCTAAATTAGATGTACATGACTCATTTAAAATTAGTACCAAAAATAAAAACTCATCAAACAAAGATAAGTTTAATGAATTTTTAAAAAATCAGGATCCTTCAGAATTTATTGACAGCATTAAACAGAAATTAATAATAGAAAAAGAGGTTTTAGTTGATATTAAGTATAGAAACTTAGTTGATCAAATAAGTTTTCCAAATGTTCAAGACACAATTTATTTATCTAAAATAAAAATTAAGTCTCCAACGGGCGGAATACCAATAATTTATGAATACAATGTTAAAAAAAATGATATTGTTTTTTATAACTTCCAAAACAGTAGTATTTTTAATTTGAAAAATATTTCAATATTAGAGGGTAAATCAACAAGGTTTGAACATGAAAACTTTAGAAAAAAGGATAAACTAAAAGGTTCGTTTATCTCTACAAGTGATAACGTTATTACGGTTGTAATAAATAATGATAATTTTATCAAAAATTTAGGTTTGTTTAAATCTAAATTAAATATTGAAATAAAAACATTGGGTACTTTAAAATTAAAAAGTCAAATTATAACTGATACAGTTTTTTCTGCCAAAAAAATTGAAGAGAGTGTTTATGATACAATCTTTAATATTGAATCACAATCAGATTTTATTTTAGCGTCAAAATTAAATTTATCAGAAAAAAGCAAATTAAAAGTTCCTGTATTTATTAATGAGGATAAAAACCTCATTGCGTGGATGTATTGGTTTGGATTGAATCAAAATGATACATTAATTTCAGCTAGTGAAGAGGATAATTTTCTTTCTAAATTTGCTAAAAATGAACTAAACAATATAAGTAATAATTATTCTTCATTAATATCAAAAAATGATGACATTAATGTTAGTATTAATAACTTCACCTTAGATAGGAGGAGTCTAAATTTTTCTAAAAATTTCTCATTATATAAGGTTGATAATAATTATTCTGAAAAAAATAAAAATAAAGCGGAAATTACTTTGCAAAATACATCAAAACTATATGATTATAATATTAGATTTGTGAGCTTTTCGGTTAGTTTAAAAGAATCAAAAAAAGAAGTCGAAAAAGAAATAGGTGAAATTAAAAAGTATATAAAATTAAATTTAGAGTATGATGAATAGAATATTCAATTATATAAAAAAGTTTACTTTACTTTTTTTAATTACTTTTTTTGTCTCTTGCGATCAACTTAAAACTGTCGATAAATCAATAAGAAAGGTTTTTAGTCAAGTAAATAGATTTGAGAGAAAGAAAAATAATTATGCTAATAGATTTAAGTCTAATAAAAAGAAAGACGGAGAAAAAGACTCGAAGGAGAGTGAGATTAATTCAATATTACAAAAAAACATTATTAATAATCATGGTTACAAGTTTGAAATAATAAATGGTGTTGATCCAGGTACATTAATAAGCTATAAGTCTGGAGACAGTACTATACAAGTTTTTTTAAAATCTGATCAGATATATAAGGGAATAGATGATAATATTGAAGTTTTTGGTTGGCATCCTTATTGGATGAAAGATAAGTGGAAGAACTATCCTTTTGAATTATTATCAACAGTATCTTATTTCTCATATAAAATTGACCCAATAAGTGGAAACAATCAAAATCCAGAGCAACTAGATGAATGGATTAATTCTGAATTTGTAGAGGTTGCTCAATCTAAAAACACAAAAGTATTACTTACCATCTCATGTCAAGGTCAAAAAAACACCTCCAAATTTCTTAATAATTCTTTGGCCTGGCAACAAGTATTTATGAAAGTTACCAAATTAATATTAGACAAAAATGCTGATGGAATTGATATTAATTTTGAAAATATTTCATTAAAAAACAGAAAATTATTTGTTGATTTCGTTAAGCAATTTGACCAGTATTTATCTGATGCTTTTTACAGAATAAACAAGAAACATTTTATTTCTTTGACTTTACCTGCTAGCTCAGGAAAAGAAAGTTATGATATCAATAAAATAAGTCCTCATGTAAATTTATTTACTATAATGGGTTATGATTATCATAGTTATGATGTACCAAGTCCAACGGCTCCATTGCAGTCAGAAGATGGGGGTTACAGTTTATTATCAACTTTAGATTATTACAAAGATATTGGTATTGATATGAATAAGACTATTTTAGCTTTTCCTCATTATGGAATTCTATGGAATATTGAACAAATAGGAGAAGATAAAAATATAAAAGCCAGCATTGAAAGAAAATTAACTTATGATGAAATTAATAAGTTTTTTCTTGAAGATCCTAATAATAAATATCAAATTGAATTAGATCCAATATCAATGACTAAGAACTTTAGTATGATATTTGAAGACTATAGCATCAAGGAAATATACTTTGATGATAGTTTTACATTATCAAAAAAATATGAATTTGCAATGAATAGTGATTTGAAGGGAATTGGTGTTTGGGCATTGGGTTACGATGACGGAAGAACTGATTTATGGAATATAATTGATGAAATGTTTTCAAGTAATGATAGAGTTTTTAATGATCCAATTGCAGAGGTAAATGGCTTTCCTATAAGATTTGCAAAAAAATTAGTTCAAAATAAAGATGTATTTATTGCTATTATAATCTCTTTACTTATATCTTTAATCGTTTCTTTTGTAATTCTTATTTCAGACACTAACGTTAGAGATAGATTAACTCAAAGTAAAATAAATATATTTATATTAATTTTATTTTCATTTATTTTTCTAATTCCACTTGTAGTTTTAGTAAATGAATCAGTACAAACCATTGGATTTTATATTAAATCTGATTTACAAATTTATATTGGTTTTTTTATAGGAATAATTACATGTATAATCGGTACAAAAATCACAATAAAGAAACAAGAAAAACCATAAAACTAAAAAGCAGATGAAAAAAATTTTTTACAGAGAAGTGTTTTGGTTTGTTGTATCTATAATATTATCATTATTTTTATCTTTCATATATCTAGAAATATTGGATTTATCTTCAAGTGATAGATACTTGAACAATGTTGAAAGAATTTTTTCAGTTCAACTTTATATTGTTGGTTGTATAGTCTCATTTATTTGTATTTATATTGTTAGATTAATTGTAGGAGTTTTTAAAATGTTAATTAGCTAATTATGTTACACAATATTATAACAGCAATTGCTTCAAGATTAAATACATATTTAAAAAACAGACTATTACTTCAAGAAGATGTTGTTGTAGTTCGAAATTTAGTAGATTTAAAAGGAAATGTTTCAGAAGGAATTGATAATAAAATAGTTTGTTTTCTATTAAGTTTGGATGAAGAAAAAACTGCTAAAACAAAGAGTGCTACCAGAGTAATCAACAATCCAGTGGTGATTTTAAATGTTAATGTTATGTTTGCTGCATATTTTAGTTCTAATAATTATGTAGAGTCATTAAGATACGTATCTTTAATTATTGAATTTTTTCAAGAAAACCCTATGTTTACATTTTCTAACACTCCAGGTTTACCACCAAATACAAATAACAGGATTCATGTTGAAATTTACAACTTAAATATGCCAGATACTATGAGGTTGTGGGGTGCAATTGGTACTAAATATCTCCCTTCTTGTGCTTATAAAATTAAACAAATTATGTTTGATAGTGAAAATGTAACCGTTGATATTCCACCCGTTCTTGGCGGAAATAAATAATTTATGTTCAAAAAAAATACATTTCAATATTCTACTAATTATATTAAAATAATTGAAGTAAAAATAACTCATTCTTTTTTTGTAAATCAACCTTTTTCTCAATTCAAAATATTTCCAAAAACAATTACAAAACAATTATTTAAAGATTATGGAATAATATTTAAATCAAGTAATGATGGTTTTGTATTGATAATTGACAAAGATGAAAAATATTCAGGTAGTAGCTTTAAAGGAGAGATTAAATTATTATTTGATCTTGAATTTACTGATCAAAACTTTCTACAATATACCAATATACCTAATACCAATAATCAATTACTTTATTTTGAGAATAGTTTTTCAGAAAAATTACATAAAAGTAAATTTGTTGATAAAAATGTAGTTCGTAAATCTGATGAAGGAAAATTATTATCCGAAATAGTTTTATCAATCAATAAAAAAAATGAATATTTTGGATACGGCAACAAAAAAAATAAATTGCAAGAAAAAATATATGAAATTGCATTTGATTCTAGAGATGTAATTTTCAGATATAATTTTAGCACAAAAAAATCAATGAAGAACTTTTATGTTACGGATGAAGAGGATTTAATTAAACTTAAAAATTTTGTGAAAAGAAAATTATTTAGTGGAAAAGATGTTTTTTCATTAGTTTTTAAAAATAAAATTAAGGCTAGAGATAACTATAATTTACAGTTCTTTTTGAAAAGAAAAGAAAAAGGAGTGATAGCAAATACCTTTGTGCTACCATTACCAAATCCCGATAAAAAAAATATTTTCTTTGATAACACTGATTTGTACTATGCTGACATTTTTGTGAAAATTGACTAGTTTATATTCAAATTAGTTATTATTAACATTTTTTATCTCTTTAATCAAATAGTTATTAACAATTTGTTTTTTAATTTATTTGTATAGTCTTAAAGAATTTTTTTTTTATAGTTTTGGTCAATTAAATATTAAAATATTATGTCAACAAACTTAGCTACCCCTGGTGTTTACATTAAAGAAAAAAGTTCTTTTGGTAACACAGTCGTGTCTGTACCAACTGCAATACCTGCTTTTATCGGATATACTGAAAAAGCACAGTACAGATCTAAATCAATTATCAATATCCCTACAAAAATCGGCTCTTTTGCTGAATACACAAACTTGTTTGGAGGAGCTCCAAACACAAAGTTTGATCTTAATGGTGAACCTAGTTCATATTCACTAAATTTAGTTAAATCTTCTAGATTTTTGATGTACGATTCATTAAGACTTTATTTTGCAAATGGTGGAGGTGAATGTTATATTGTTTCTGTAGGTGATTACAAAAACTCTGTTTCTGCTAAAAAACTTAATGATGAACGAAACGGTGGAGGTCTTGCTTCACTAGAAAAATTTTCAGAACCTACTATTGTTCTCATGCCTGACTCAGTATTACTTTCTGAGTCCGATTGTAATTCTTTACAATCAGCAATGTTACATCATTGTGGATTTAAAATGAAAAATAGATTTGCGATTTTAGACGTCTATAATGGAAACAAAGAAAGATCGTTTGATAGTTCTGATGTTATTAATAGATTCAGGGAAGGAATCGGTTCAAATAATTTATCTTGGGGAGCTGCATATTACCCTTTTGTCAATACTTCAGTGATAAGTGAGTCTGAAGTTGATTACACTAGAATTAACAACTTAGATGCGTTAGTTGAATTAATTTCCTTAGAGGTTGATAGTGCTGTCGAAAGCAACAGTATATCAAATGCGAAAGGAGAAGCTATAAAAGATGAGGTAGTTAAAATATTAGATCCAGAAGAAAATGATTTATCAAATATACAATCTACTTTAAAAACAGTCAGCCCTTCATTTAACTTAATAATGAAAAGAATTCAAGATGAACTAAATATTATGCCTGCAAGTTCAGCTATGGCTGGTGCTTATTGTATGGTCGATAATACTATTAATGTAGGAAAATCACCAGCTAATATTAGCTTAGGATCTGTTGTCTCACCATCTGTGAATATCACTGAAAAAAATCAAGAGGATATGAATTCTCCTTTAAACGGCAAATCTGTTAATGCAATAAGAAGTTTTACTGGAAAGGGAACTTTGGTTTGGGGTGCTCGAACATTGGATGGAAATTCACAAGATTGGAAATATATCAGTGTTAGAAGAACAATGACATTTTTAGAGCAGAGTATAAAGTCTGCTGCGGAAGCTTTTGTTTTTTCTCCAAATAACTCAACAACATGGTCAACACTTCGTTCAACTGTCAGTAATTTTTTAAATAACCAATGGTCTTCAGGACTTTTAGTAGGAGCAAGCTCTGATGATGCTTACGAAGTTCAAATTGGACTAGGTTCATCTATGACTTCAAATGATATTTTAGATGGTGTATTAAAAATGACAGTAAAAGTTGCATTAGTTAGACCTGCAGAATTTATTGTTTTAACATTTGAACAAAAACAACAACAATCTTAAAAAAAATTAACTTAATTAATAACTAAAAAAATATAATAATATGGCAGCACCAACAGCTGGCTCAGGAGCCGAACAAGATCAATACTGGCCTTTACCAAAGTTTTATTTTTCTGTTGATATAGGAGATTTTACTGACTTACCATTTCAAGAAGTTAGTGGTCTTGATGTAGAAACTGAAGCTATAGAATATAGGCATGGAAATAGTCCAGTTTTTTCTGCGATCAAAATGCCCGGAATGATGAAATTTGCTGATGTAACTTTAAAGAAAGGTGTTTTCAGTGAAGACAACGAATTTTATAATTGGATTAGTGAAATATCTTTAAATACAGTCACTAGAGTGACAGTTGTTATTAGACTTTTAGATGAAGAAGGAAATCCTGCTGTAACATGGACATTGCAAAATGCTTTCCCATTAAAAGTTACACCAACAGATATGAATTCTACTGGTTCTGAAGCAGCGATTGAGACTATTGTTTTCTCTCATGAAGGTATGGTTGCAACTACGGACTAAAATTGTAAAAAATATTTATAATTTTAAATTCATTTAAACTACATCTATTTGATTTAGATGTAGTTTTTTTTGTTATTGCTTAATCTTATTGATTTAAAGTTGTGAGTTTGATTATTTAGATGGAGAAATAAATCATCTGTTACTGTTATTTTTGCATTTTTTGAAAAATTAAATAAGTAATGTTTATCGTTATTTTTGAAATAATTTGTGATTATATTTTTTCGATTTGATAAACTTAGAATCTTTTCTAGTGAAGAAATTTCTACTTTATTTAAAATAAATATTATTTTTAAATTTAAAAATTTATTTGTTTGATTTACATAATCATTTAGAACGTCTTTATAAATTTCTATTTTAGAAGAGTTTATATAGATAAAAATGTATTTTAAATACTCTAATTTTTTATAGCCTGAGCTTGTAAGATTCCAATTAATTATTTGCAAAGCATTATTTGCAACTTTTTCATCCAATATTATTTTAGGTTTTGTTATAATATTTTTAATATTTTCATGGAAAATAGTTTTTATTAAATTACAAACTTGATCTTTTTCAAGTATGTCAGCTCCTAATTTATTAGTATTAATATTTAAAAATTTACTTTTTTTAATAAACAAAAATAATAATCTGAAAAAAATATTTTTTTTACCAAAATTTATTATTCTTTTTTTTTCTTTAGTTCTAAAAAGTATTTTTAAATAATTAAAAATATGAGATACTTCATATTTTATGAAATTTACACTCTTGTTATCGATTAAAATATTTTTATTAAATTCTTTTTTTTTAACAAAAATTTGAATTGATTTATTTTTATTGTTTATGTTATTGAAGTTTTGAAGAATCAGATTTAAAATAATAATTTGATTTTCATTAATTTTTTTATTAATTAGAACAATATATTTCAATTTATCATTTTTTTATACTGTTTTTGATGTATTCAAATAAATATTCAATATCGAAGTTCCAGTAAATTAATCGTCCTTTTTTGTCAACTGTTAAAACATATTTTTCATTTTCGATATCAATCGTTTTAATTGAATTAATATAGTTATTACTAGCTAATTGAATTAAAATTTTGTTTTGTTCTTTATTTTTTTTATTTCCAATATTAATTGGATTTATTGTAAAAGTTCCATCAGATCCAGATGAATAAATAGTGTAATTATTAAAGTACATTTCTGTTATATCATATTTATGTGCAATTATTCTGTTGATATAAGATAATTTATTGTTTCTTAGTTTAAAGATATATATCCATCCATTTTTAGAGCCTACAAACAGATTGTCTTCAAAAATTTCAATATGAACAATCTTGTCATCGTTTGTTAAATTAAATTCGTTGCCAATAATTTTTTTATGAATTTTTGATTCAATATTGTAATATATTATATTTCCAAGAGATGTTGTAATTATTATATGTTTTTTCGAATTATATTCAATATCTTCAATGGCTTCATTATTTTCTAAATCTCCAAAATTAATTTCTGTTGTTTTTTTCTTTAATAGATTATATTCTACCAGATTGTCTTTAGAAACAAAAAATATAGATTTTTTATTATCAACAAAAGTTAATTTCTCATGATGTTTTTTTGCTTGATCTGCGACTTCTAATCGTTCTTTTCTTTTTAGTTTTTTTGAATAAAGTAAGACTTTGTTTTTTGATTCTAAATCACAGTACCAAATTTGATTACTTAATAATCTAACACAAATTATTTTTTCATTAATAAATATAACATCTGTTAATGTAGATTCAAAATTAAAAACATCAAAAATTATATCATTATCTATATTGACATTATTATTTGAAAAATAAAGTTTTTCTCCAGTTCCTCCTGTAGCTATTTTCCCATTCTTGGATACTGCTAAGCTTAATAATGATTTACTATTTAATTTTTTTAATAAATTAAATTTATTTATTTCACTGTAGTTTTGAACTTTATTAATTTTTGATATTATATTAAGTGCTAATTCTCGAAGATGATTTCTATCATTTTCATCACTTTTTAAATAGAATTTTTCATGATTTTTATTGGATTTTTGGCTTATTTTGTTTTTCAAACTTAATATTTCCAAGTACGAATCATATAAATTTATTGATTCAACAGCAAAATTATTTACTTTTTGTTCGAAATCAGACTCACTTGGAATTGTTAGCTTAATTTCAGTGTTTAATTTTTCAATATTGATATTAAACAAGATTTCATCTGTTGATATTTTTATTAAATCTTCTGAAAGT
>MDTD01003163.1_pt1 | contig 17315 bp, 11 predicted proteins | sample 811221 | NCBI WGS metagenome assembly MDTD01 (sample SAMN05326646, study PRJNA326480) | marine metagenome | isolation source: seawater | place: Pacific Ocean: South West | collected 2011 | reverse complement strand
GGTGCGCGTGCTCGCGGCGCCGCCCGCGATCATGGCCCTCGAGTTGCTCGAACTCGATGAGAAGACACGCGAGAAGATCGGAGCGCTGCTCGCCGAGCGCGCGGCGTTGATGGACACGCTGGTGCTCTCGAATATCGAACTCCTCGGTCAGGCGGAGACCGTCATTGCGGTGGGCGCGCCCGTCGAGAAGCTCAATCTCCTCCGCGAGGGGCTGCAGGCGCTGGGCCCTGTGCGCGCGTGGGGCAGGCTCGACCGGCGCATCGCGCAGGCGCTGCCCCCGTCGCTGCGCGCGCGGTACCGGACGCATCTCGAGAAGTACGAACGGGAGCGGTACGAGTCCGCGCGGGCGTCGGGCGAGCTCGACAACCGGTTCGCGTACAAGATGACGCGGTACTGGGAGGATCTCGCGTGGGAGATCGAACGGGCCGCGGAGCGCGTCTTCGTCGAAGACGAGAACGGGGACAAGTGGCTCGCGCTGCTCCGTGAGAAACTGGGCCTCACCTCCGATCAGGAAGGCGAGATCCGCGCGATGGCCGAGCGGTTCTTCATCGAAACCAAGGGGCGTCCCTCGAAGGAGGACGAGATGCGGTTCATCGCGCAGATCCGCGGCGTGCTGACGATCGAGCAGAAGTGGAAGTTCACGGGCCTGCTGCTCCGGGGCGAACTCGATCCCGAGAAGAACGCGATGAGCGACAAGGAATGAGCAACGGGCGCCAACCGGTCAGCGCATGAAAAAGGGCGGTCCGGAGACCGCCCTTGTTTGCGATGGATTGAGGGCGATCAGCGGCGACGGCGGAGCGTCGCGACGCCCGCGAGCCCGAGCAGGGCGACAGAGCCCGGCGCGGGGATGAACAGGCGGAAGTTATCCACGCCCGCTTCGGGGCCTCCGCCCAGGAGGACATCGCCCCCGAAGTACAGGCCGTCGACATTGTCGATCAGGCCTGACCAGGTGCCGGAGACCATCTCCCAGTCGGACTCGACGATGTTGATGGTGACCTGCTGCCAGTCGGTGGTCGGGATGAAGTCCGCGAGAGCGCGGGCTTCCGATCCGTCCGCGCCAAGCAGGCGGATGCGGGGATAGTTGCTGGGCTCGCCCGGCTCATCCGGCGCCATCTCGAGACGGATGTCGTACTGGAAATCCCCGCCGATGTACGAATTGTAATCGCCCAGGAACTCCGCGGGCGCGAAGAGCTGGGGCGGGGAATCGGGACCACCGACATCGGTGTAGCGGGCGTACCCGCCCGGGTTGCCGTCGACGCCCGGGTTGTCCCAGGTGCCGAACCCGTTGTCGTCGAAGGTCCATCCGGCGAGGTCGGAGCCCCCCCAGGTGGTCTCGGCGACCAGTGCGGGACCGGCGGTTGCAGCCGCGGCGAGGCCGGCGATGATTGCGAGTGCAGTGACTTTCATGCTCTTTCTCCGTTCATGGGTTCAAACAAGGTGGACTGTTTATCCTGATGGCGAGACTTCCGTCGGAATGGTCGCCTGTCAGGCACTAGTTCAGAAAACTCGACAGAAACTCCTCAACATCCGCGAGGTCCAGCGCATCGGCGGGCGCTGCGAGATCAGCGCGGGGATCGCTGTCCAAGAACCACGCGACGAACATGCTGATATCGCTGAGATCATGGACGCCGTCGCCGTTGAGATCGGCGAGGTCGACAGGGTCTGGAAGCGCGGGGCCCTGAGCCGCACCGAAATCAATCAGAGGACCGTAAATATGCCTCGGATCGGTGTTTGATCCGATGTGCCAAACATCGAGGCGGGGCCAACCTCGGCTATCGAAGGTGGTTCCGTACGGTGTCGAATCTCCCAGCTCGAAGTGGATGGAACGCATCGCTTCGATGTCGTCGGGCGTGCGACCGCCGATGTCGGCCAGTGCTTCGTCATCCCCGTTGTAGTCAATCGCGGTCACGACAAACGGGATCTGGTAGTCGAGGTCATACCCGATCCGGAGAGCGTTCATCATGTGCCGGAACCGGCCGGCATAGACACTCCGGTGATACGGTGAGCCGGAGTCGCCTTCGCCCTGGAACCAGAAAAATCCCGCGATGTCCCAAGTGTCTCCGCTCGCCTCGATGTCCGCGATGAACTGCTGAAGCCCTGAATTCCCGTCGGGGCTCCAGAGATCGGCGGTGAAGTTCGGGCCCAGCGAGTACGAGCCCGGCTCGCCGTCGACCCACCGAACCATCCAGTTGCCCGAATGGTTCCGATGGAAGAGGGACGCGTCCTGAACTCCAGTGGTCGACATGATGCCGTCGGCGAAGTGAATCTTCGCGTTCGACTGACCCGTCACGATGATGATGCTCTGGTGGCCACCAACCGCCACACTCGCGGAAGCCATGATGGCGATTAGAACTGAACGCATCCGGTCTCTCCTCGATCTCCCTCATCGGCTTTCGCAACGAGCTCTTTGGACCGATATCCTGAAGGTGAGGTCCACAGAATTCCACGATGTTGCGAGTCGCTGTCAAAAGGAGTCTATCAGTTTCGGCGAGCGATGGAAACCCTCCCCGCTGATTTGGATGGTCAGTGCCCCCACCTGATGTTTGCGTTCTGAACGGTAATAATGCCCCAGACATTCCGTATGAACGGCAAGCACGCGGGGCCTCGCCCACGCGGGCCTTCCTAGACTTCTCCACCGCGCGGGCGGCGACGGCAGGGCGGCCGTCCGCGCCCCGCTCTGCCAAGGGGGTCCCCGTTGCCCAGACGCGACGATATCCGCACGATCCTGATTATCGGGTCCGGCCCGATCGTCATCGGCCAGGGCTGCGAGTTCGACTATTCGGGGGCCCAGGCCTGCAAATCCCTCCGCGATGAGGGCTACCGCGTCGTTCTTGTCAACTCGAACCCCGCGACGATCATGACCGATCCCGCGTTCGCGGATCGGACCTACATCGAGCCGGTCACCCCCGACGCGGTGCGGAAGATCATCGAGAAGGAAGCGACCGCCGGCACGCCGATCGACGCGATCCTGCCCACGCTGGGGGGACAGACCGGGCTCAACTGCGCCTGCGCCCTCTACGACTCGGGCGTGCTCGCGGAGTTCGGGATCGAGATGATCGGCGCCGATCGCGAGGCGATCAGCCGAGCGGAGGATCGCGAGGAATTCGCGCAGGTCTGCGCCGCGGCGAAACTCGCGACCCCCGAATCGAAGACGATCACGACGCTCGCGGATGGTCGGGCCTACCTCGAGACCATCGGCCTTCCCGCGATCATCCGCCCGGCGTTCACGCTCGGCGGTTGGGGGGGCGGCATCGCCTACAACCTCGAGGAATTCGACGAACTCGTCACGCGCGGCATCCGCGCCAGCATGATCGGGCAGGTCCAGGTCGACAAGTCCCTGCTGGGCTGGAAGGAGTACGAGCTCGAGGTCGTCCGCGACCGCAAGGACAACTGCGTCATCGTGTGCGGCATCGAGAACATCGACGCGATGGGCGTCCACACGGGTGATTCCGTTACCGTCGCCCCCATCCTCACCCTCACCGATAAGGAATACCAAGTCCTCCGCGACGCCGCGATCGCGATCATGCGCGGCGTCGGCGTCGAGACGGGCGGCTCCAATGTCCAGTTCGCGGTGAACCCCAACCCGTCCAACGGCGATTTCGAGTTCGTTGTCGTCGAGATGAACCCCCGCGTCTCCCGCTCCTCGGCGCTCGCCTCCAAGGCGACGGGCTTCCCGATCGCGAAGATCGCCGCGAAGCTCGCGGTGGGGTACACCCTCGACGAGCTCCGCAACGACATCACCGGCACGACGAGCGCCTGCTTCGAGCCCAGCATCGACTATGTCGTCACCAAGATGCCCCGCTGGACCTTCGAGAAGTTCCCCGAGGCCGACGAGACGCTGACCACCCAGATGAAGTCCGTCGGCGAGGCGATGAGCATCGGGCGGACCTTCAAGGAGTCGTTCCAGAAGGTCATCCGCTCGATGGATGTCAAGCGGTTCGGGCTCGGGCTCGACCGCAACGACAAGTGGCTCGCCGCAACCCGCGCCGCGGAGAAACTGGGCAAGACGCTCGAGACCGTCGCCCCCCAGCCCGCCGCGAGCCCCGTGGTGGACGACGACACGACGAGCGACCCGAACTCGGGCGCCCGCGTCTCGCTGGGCCTGCGTACCGCGGACGGCCAGCCCATCGAGTGGCCCATCCCCGAGGAGAAGCTCGTTCGCAAGCTCAGCGTCCCGAGCCAGGGCAGGCTCTACTACATCCGCTACGCGCTGAAGATGGGCTGGACGGTCGAGCAGATCCACGAGAAGACCCGAATCGACCCGTTCTTCATCGACCAGCTCGCGCAGATCGTCGCCTTTGAAGATGTGCTGGGGAGGTACGCGGCTCTCGAAGAGGTCCCCGCGGAGGTCCTCTTCGAGGCCAAGGCGATGGGCTTCTCCGACGCGCAACTCGCCAATCTCTACCTCGGCACGATCAGCAGCGAGACGATCCTCAAGGTCCGGCGCCACCGCGAATCGGTCGGCATCACGCCCGTCTTCAAGTGCGTGGACACCTGCGCCGCGGAGTTTGCCGCCATCACGCCGTATTACTACAGCACCTATCAGCGCGGCTGGACCGAGATCGACGCGGAGGGCAACGCGACGGAAGTCCCCGCGGAGGACGAGATCCGCAGTGACCCGTCCAAGGAGAAGGTCGTCATCATCGGCGGCGGGCCCAACCGCATCGGGCAGGGCATCGAGTTCGACTACTGCTGCGTCCACGCCGCCTTTGCCGCGCAAGAACTGGGCTTCGAGTCGGTGATGATCAACTCGAACCCCGAGACGGTCTCCACCGACTACGACACCTCCGACCTGCTCTTCTTCGAACCGCTCACGCTCGAGGACACGCTCAATGTGATCGAGCGTCTGAACGGCGGGGACCCCTCCGTGCCCGATCGCTCGGGCGGGGTGAAGGGCACCATCGTCCAGTTCGGTGGGCAGACCCCCCTCAACCTCGCGGGCGGGCTCGCCCTCGCGGGCGTTCCCTTCCTGGGCACCGAGCTCGATTCGATCGACCTCGCCGAAGACCGCGAGCGTTTCGACGCGATGCTCGAGAAACTGGGCCTGCAGCGGCCCGCGGGCGCGATCGCCCACAGCCTCGAACAGGCCGCGGAGAAGGCCCGCGCGATCGGCTACCCCGTGCTGGTCCGCCCCTCGTATGTCCTCGGCGGGCGCGGCATGGAGATCTGCCCCGATGAGAAGGCGCTGCGTCACTACATGACCAGCGCCCTGAGCATCAGCGATCTCGACGATGCCCCCGTGCTCATCGACAAGTTCCTCGACGGCGCGACCGAGGTCGATGTCGATGTCGTCGCCGACTTCAACGCGAACGGCAAGGGGCGCGCGCTCGTGGCGGGCGTGATGGAGCACATCGAGCACGCCGGTGTCCACTCGGGGGATTCCACCTGCGTCATCCCACCCTTCTCGCTCGCGAAGAAGACCGTCCAACGCATCCGCGAGATCGCCCGCGAACTCGCCGCCGAGCTTCGCGTCTGCGGGCTCATGAATGTTCAGATGGCGGTCAAGGACGACGAGATCTACATCATCGAGGTCAACCCGCGCGCCAGCCGGACGGTGCCCTTCGTGGGCAAGGCGAAGAGCGCCGCGTGGGCCGCGGGCGCCGCGAAGGCGATGATGGGCGTCTCGCTCGACGCGCAGGGACTCCGCGAGAAGCCCGACACCGGCACCTACGCCGTCAAGGCGCCCGTCTTCCCCTTCCAGAAGTTCCCGGGCGTCGACTTCGTGCTGGGCCCCGAGATGCGCTCGACCGGCGAGGTCATGGGCCTGGATGTCAGCGTTCCGACCGCGTATCTCAAGGCCCAGCTCGGCGCCGGGCTCCGCCTGCCCAGCGAGGGCGGCGTGTTCATCAGCGTCCGCGAGCAGGACCGCGACGCGATCATCGCGCCGGCGCGCACGCTCATGGCGATGGGCTTCAGCGTCTTCACCACCGCCGGCACCGGGGGATTGCTCACCCGGCACGGCCTGCGCCCCACGATCCTTCAGAAGATCGGCTCGGGCGTGCGCCCCAATGTCATCGACCTGATGGCGGACGGCAAAATCTCGATGGTCATCAACACGCCCACCCGCACGGGGTGGCAGACCGACGAGGGCCGCATCCGCGCGACCGCGGTGCGCCTGGGCATCCCGATGCTGACGACCATCCCCGCGGCGACCGAGGCCGTGCGCTCGATCGAAGCGCTCCGCGCGGGCTTCTGGACAGTGGGGGCGCTGCAGGACCTCGAGGACGAATCGGCGCCGTCGCTGGCCGCCGCGGAGCACTGAGCGCCGGATCAGCGTGATCCCTTCTGCGCACAAAAAAAACCGACCGGTCTCGCGACCGGTCGGCGTCGGTGAGTCCGTTTCGATAAACGAACGGAGGGAGCTTGCGGGTTACCGCTTGCGGCGGGCGGCGATCAGTCCACCGACCCCGAGGATCGCGACCGACGCGGGCGTCGGGATCGCGTAGGAGATGTTGTCGACCGACCAGAGTTCTTGGAAGGTGACCGCATCGGGGTTCCCGACGATCGCGACGGAGCCGAAGGCACCGGATCCAACGACACCGATGAACCCGGAGTCGAAGCCGGAGATTGCGTCGAGACGAACGATCTCCCCGTCGATATCGAGGGCGATGCCGTCGCCGGAGAAGGGGCTGAACCAGTCCCCGCCGAACGCGAAGACGCTGTTGCCGTTGAAGCCGAACTCGACGCGCTCGTGGGGCTCGACGCCCGTCTCCCCGCTGAGGAAGGTGGTGCCGTCGAGGTTGCCGAAATTGCCTCCGGGCTCGATCTCGAGCAGGCCATCGCCGCCGTTGGGCGAGCCGTTGCGGGTGATCTGGAGCAGCCCGGTGTCGAGCGTCGCGCCGTCCGCGATCACCCCGGGCGTTTGGGCGTTGAAGTCCTCGGTGAACACCGACGCACCGCCGAGCGCGGCTTCCCATGCCCCGCGATCCGTGAACACCATGAGCTGAGCGGATGCGAGCCCCGCGTAGGCCGCGACGGCGCCGATTGCAATCACTGCTTTCATGTCATGTCTCCTCAACCGTGGTGAAATGATGCGGAAAATGCAAGAGGCGGGCGGGGGCCGCCCGCCTCTGCGGATTCATGTCGGACGCGGAAGCCGCGTCGAAGGGATCAGCGCTTGCGGCGCGAGGCGATCAGGCCGCCCAAGCCCATGATCGCGAAGCCCGCGGGCGCCGGGACCACGGCGTAGCTGACATTGTCCGCCTGCCAGAGTTCCTGGAAGAGGTTGGGCTCAAGGGTGCCCGCGATCGAGATATCGCCCAACGAAGCACCGCTCATGTCAACGATGCCGAAGAAGCCGGTGCCGCCGCCGAGCGGCGCGAGCGAGTAGCGGTTGCCGCCCGCGACGATGTCGATGCCGTCACCCGAGAAGGGGCTGGCGAAGTCCGCGCCGAAGGCGAAGACATTCTGGCCGTTGAACCCGAAGTTGACGGTCTCGTGCGGTTCGACGCCGGTCTCGCCGTCGAGGAAGTTGGTCCCGTCGATGTTGCCGAAGGTCGAGCCGGGCGAGATCGCCAGATCGCCGTCGGCGTTGTTCGCCGAGCCGTCGCGTGTGATCTGGAGCAGCCCGGTGTCGAGCGTCGCACCCGGGAGGATGTCGCCCGTCGCGGTGCTGTTGAAATCCTCGACCACGACGCCGCCGCCGGCCGCGGCTTCCCACGCGGCGCGATCGGTAAACACCATGACCTGCGCCGATGCGGTGCCGGCGTACGCGGCGAGCGCACAAATCGTGACAATACCCTTCATGTCTTGTCTCCTCGCGGGCGATCGCCCGCTGTTGTCTTCTCGCGGACGACTGCCCGCTTCCCCTCCAGACCTCTCAGTCCGGCTCGCTCAAAGGTCCCCACATCGCGGAGAACGGGATTGAGACCGCTATCCGAGGGGAACCTCCCATAACCCATATTCTTCAGATTGCCAAGAAAATCGCAAGTCAAAACGAGAAAAATTACGCACCCTTGTGCGCATTGCGATCAATCCGCGTAAGTCCATTCTCAGAAGTGGTTTGTGGATCCCTTTCCGGGCGTGGGCGCCGGAAGCGTCGTCCAATCTTCTCAATCACCGTCTCGCGAACGCGCCGCGTCTATCCTTCTCGCCCACGAATCAGGACCCGATCAGAACTGACACGGAGCACACCATGGAGACCACCCTCATCATCCTGAAGCCCGATGCCGTCCAGCGCGGCCTGATGGGCAAGATCATCACCCGGTTCGAAGAGAAGGGGCTGCAGATCGTCGGCGCCAAGATGATGCAGATCAGCCAGGACCTCGCCGCGACCCATTACAAGGACCACAAGGGCAAGCCCTTCTACGACGGGCTTGTCGGGTTCATGACCTCGAGCCCCGTCCTCGTCATGGCTGTTCGCGGCGTCGGCGCGATCGCCATCAGCCGCTCGATGATGGGCGCCACCTTCGGCTCCAAGGCCGACGCGGGGACCATCCGCGGCGACTTTGGCGTCTCAAACTCGTTCAACCTGATCCACGGTTCGGACAGCCCCGAGGCCGCGGAGCGCGAGCTGGGCCTGTTCTTCAACGACGGGGAGGTCCTCGACTTCGACCGCCCGATCAACCAGTGGGTCTACGACTACTCGGGCGGCGACCCGGAGTGAGCCGAGTAGCGGCACCCGACCCGAGCCCCGGACGACCCGGGGCTTTTTCGTGCGCGCACAGAGTGCCGCGCTCGGCTCTCGCTGAACGCAAGGCCGAGGCCGGGCGAGGGCTGATTGGAATTGAGTCTCAGGAGGGCGACGCGGCGGGCTTGATCGTCCCGATGATCGCGACCTCGACTTCCTCTTCGCCCGAGATCTGATCCGCGACTTCGCGCCGGTGGATCTGGACATCTCGGGGGAAATCGAACGCGACGCGCACACGCTCGCCCTTGACGGACGCGATGCGCACGACGCCGATCGGATTCTTGGGGTCGCCGATCACGACCTCTTCGCCTTCTCTTCTCGTGATCACCAGCATCCGACGACTCCCATTCGTCTCCGCGGTTGGCTCGAGACGCGCGCTCCCACGCGACGGGAGTATACCGGATCGAGCCGCGGATCCAACGCCGGGCACGAAAGGAGGCGCGTCAATTTTGCAGCGTCCGGATAATCTGGAGAGTTCTGCGGTGCAGCCGTAAGTGGTTTTCGGTCAATGGCTTCTGGGCCGGGCCGGTCACGCCGAGGCCCGCGGCCCCCGCGTTCACGCCGGATCGGGGCGGGTCATCGCGTCCGGGTCGAGGAGCCGATCGAGTTCCGCGGCGTCGAGCACGCCCTGCTCGGTCGCGATCTCGCGGACGGTCTTCCCGCTCGCGTAGGCCTCCTTCGCGAGCGCCGCGGCCTTGTCGTACCCGATCACGGGCGCGAGGCTCGTGCACATCGCCAGGGAGCCCTCGATCAGCGCGGCGCAGCGGTCCTCGTCGGGCTCGAGCCCCACCAGCAGGTTCTCGGTGAAGACATGGCAGGTCCGCGCCAGCAGGTGGATCGAGTCGAGGACCGCCGCCGCCATCACCGGCATCGCGACATTCAGATCGATCATCGACCCCACGCCGCCCAGGCCCGCGGTGGTCACCGTCGCGTCGTTGCCGATCACCTGGCAGCAGACCATGATCGCGCTCTCGCAGATCACGGGGTTGACCTTGCCCGGCATGATGCTCGAGCCCGGCTGCACGGCGGGGAGTTTCAGTTCGCCGATCCCGCAGCGGGGCCCGCTGCCCAGCCAGCGGATGTCGTTGGCGATCTTGGAGAGGCTCACCGCGATCGCCTTGAGATCACCCGAGACCTCGACGAACCCGTCCTTGGCGTGCTGGGCCTCGAAGTGGTTCGCCGCCTCGCGGAAGTGGATCCCCAGGTCCTCGGTCAGTTCCGCGGCGACCATCGAACCGAAATCCTTGTGGGTGTTGATGCCGGTGCCGACCGCGGTGCCCCCGATCGCGAGTTCGCCCAGCACATGCAGCGCCCGGTGCAGGCGTTCCTTGGCATGGTTCATCTGCGCCGCGTATCCGCCGAACTCCTGACCCAGGCGGATGGGCGTCGCGTCCTGCAGGTGCGTGCGCCCGATCTTGACGACGCTGTCCCACGCCTTCGCCTTCTTGGAGAGCTCGCCCTCGATGACCTCGAGCGCCGGGAGCAGTTCCTCCTGGATCGCTTTCGCCGCGGCGATGTGCATCGCGGTGGGGAAGGTGTCGTTGCTCGACTGGCCCATGTTCACATGGTCGTTGGGGTGGACCCCGCCCTGCTCGATGTAGGCCGCGTCCTTGCTGTGCCCGATCTCCGCGCCGCGGGCGAGGCAGACGAGGTTCGCGATCACCTCGTTCGCGTTCATATTGGTGCTGGTCCCGCTCCCGGTCTGGAAGATATCGACCGGGAAGTTCCGTGCCAGCCCGCCGTGCTCGGGGAGGCCCTTGTCGATCTGCCGGCAGGCCGCTTCGATCGCGTCCGCGCGTTCGTCACTGAGGCGGCCCAGGCGTCGGTTCACATCGGCGCACGCCGCCTTCAGGTGGGCATACGCCTTGATGATCCCCTCGGGGACGGGGCGTCCGGACACCGGGAAGTTGAGCACCGCCCGCTGCGTGCTCGCGCCGTACAGGACATCCGCGGGGACGGTCATCTCGCCCATCGAGTCCTTCTCAAGCCGCGTCCCGGAGTCGTTCGCCTGCATTGTCGCCATGCCGTCCCCCGCCTTGGTGGTCTCCGTGCGTTCGCACGGGGTTCTGCTTGATGTTGACCGGGAGGCCCAACCCGTCCCGAGCCGATCGGCGGAATCGTAGTAGGGTGCGCACGGAGAGGCCCATCGAGCATCGGTCGGAATCCGCAACCCCGCGGGCATCCCGTGGTAGGCTCAGGTTGAAGGGATCCCATGCGCGATCACACCATCTTTGTCTCGATCATCGCCGCGCTGGTCGCGAGTTCCGCTTCGCGTGTCGCGGCTCAGTCCGGGCAGACCCAGCCCGGGGGGCGTCCCGGCACCAAAGCGGTGCAGCCCGCGGCGAATCCCGCGGCTCCCAAGGCGACGCCGCGGGCCGATTTCGAGATGGGGGACCGCAACCCCGACGAGCCCCCGCTCAACGCGTTCCTCGACTACTCCGAACCCCAGCCTTGGACGGCGCGCGTGCAGGTGGACATCACCGCGTTCGAGTTTGCCAACCAGCAGCAGCTGTCCATCCACTCGTGGAATTTCAACACCCTCGCGGTGATCTTCCCCGTGATCCGGGAGACCGCGTCCGCGAGCGGCGACCCGCGGTCCGTGACGGGTGAACTCCGCATCGCCGACGCGGTGTACACGCGCGACTACTCGATCATCCAGGGGTACCACTCCGACGCGCTCTACACGCGATGGGACGCGCGCGACCTCGACGGCGTCCGCGATGTCACGCTCGTCAGCGAGACGCGCGTCAAGGCCTGGGAGACGGTGCTCAAGGACAACGCCGCAGCGGTGGGGTGGCCCAAGGGCGACTACCCGTTCGAGGCACGCAGCACCTTCGAGCCCCAGTTCGGCGTTGATTTCACGGAGCGGGATGCCGACACCTCCCAGACCGTGAAGCGTGCCCTGGAGGTCTGGACCGACGGGCGCGATCCCAAGTCGATCCCTCCGCTCCAGCTCGCCAAGTACCTCGCGGGCCGCGTCGTCGAGGCGGCACAGGCGACCCGTCCGGGCCTGCAGCGGGGTCGCACGGGGTTCCGCCGAGGGTTTGAAGGATTCCGCGTCGCGGGGCCCGACGCGACGCTCGCCGGGGGACGGGGCAGCCCCTTCGACATCGCGTGCACGCTCGCCGCGGTCTATCGCGAGGCGGGCCTCCCCGCCCGCGTCGTGGTGGGGCTCCGCGAATTCGACGACTTCGACACCGACGATGTGACGCGTGAGCAGCTCCTCGGGATCGACGCGCTGCACGCGTATGTCGAGTTCTTCCTCTACGACGAGGCGACCGGCGACCAAGGGTGGATCCCCGTTGATCCCGTGCTCATCCGCCGGCAGTCGTCACGCGTCCGCCCGCTCGAACAGGACTGGGAGTACTTCGGGACCCACGACGAGCTCGATTTTTTCGTCCCCCTCGCGTTCCACCTGCATCCGCCCACGACGGTCCGCTCGTACGGCTCGCCCGGCTTGTGGGGGTGGTACGCGACCCCCGCGACCCCGGAGATCGCCTTCCAGCAGCTCACCTTCGCGACATTCAACACACCCGTGCGCGCCGGGGACTGACGCCGCCGCGCGGGCCGACGAGACCGACCGCCTCGTGCCGCTCAGTCCGACTTCGACAGGCGGTGGAAGTGTGCGCTCTGCACAGGCACCAGCTCCTCGAGGATGTGCTGCAGCACCGACGCGGGTGATCCCATCGCGTCCACCTCGTGGATGATCTCCTTGTCGTACTGCGCGAGCACGGGCCGCGTCTCCTCCTCGTAGATCTCCCATCGGTGCCGGATGACCTCTTCCTTCGCGTCGTCGCGCCGGTTCTCCTTGAGCGCGCGCCGGCGGAGACGCTTGACCATCTCGTCCTTGTCGTGGCAGACAAGGTGGATGATCGCCAGCACATTGAGGTCGAACTTGAGCATCTGCGCCTGGTTCACATTCCGGGGAAGGCCGTCGAGGATCAGGATGTCTTCGTGCGGCTTGTAGTGGCTGAGCACCGACCGCGCGTGCGTGTTCTCGCGCCACAGCTTGATGGTCAGTTCGTCGGGGACCAACTCGCCCCGGCTCATGTACTCCATGATCTGCCGCCCGATGCCCGTGTGGGTATCGAGCGTGCGGAACATGTCCCCGGTGGACATGTGATAGAACCCCGGAACCTGCGCCAGGATCTTCCCCTGCGTCCCCTTGCCCACACCGGGGGCGCCGAAGAGCAGAACCGTCGCGTACCGATCAGAGCTCACGATCATGGCCTCCGAACTCCGTTGCAATGGGATCGGGGCGATGCCGCGATCCGGGGTGGAAAAACAGTGTTCGGCCCGCGATCCCCCCGATCAACACGCCAACGACCCGAAAGCATAAAAAACCCCGGCCGCGCGCGGCGGCCGGGGTGGGTCGGGTTCCGGTTTTCGGGCTCAGCCCGATCGGGCTTGGGTCACGAGCCGGAGGCGATGACCTCTTCCTGCAGGTTGCGCGGCATCGGCGCGTACTTCTCGAATTCCATGGCGCTCGCCGCCCGGCCCTGCGACAGGCCCCGGAGCGTGGTGGTGTAGCCGAACATCTCGCTCAGCGGCACCTCCGCGTGGATCACCTTGACCATCCCGCGGTCCTCGGTGTCCATGATCATCCCGCGGCGGCTCGACAGGTCGCCCGTCACATTGCCGAGGTACTCCTCGGGCGTCGTGATGACCACCTTCATAATCGGCTCGAGCAGCACGCTGCCCGCCTTGTTGACCGCCTCCATGAGGGCCAGGCGGCCCGCCTGCTCGAACGCGATCTGGCTCGAGTCGACATCGTGGTACTTGCCGTCCGTCAGGGTTGCCTTGATGTTGATCAGCGGGTAGCCCGCCGAGACGCCCGACTTCGCGGTCTGGCGGATGCCCACCTCGACCGACGGGATGAACTCCTTCGGGATCGCACCGCCGACGATCGCGTTCTCGAACGCGATGTTGTCGTCGAACTTCAGGCCCGCCTCTTCCGCCTGCTCAGCAGTAAAGGGCTCGAGCTTGATCGTGCAGTCGCCGAACTGACCCCGGCCGCCCGACTGCTTCTTGAACAGCCCCCGGGCGCTCTCGCAGGTGCCGGTGATCGCCTCGCGGTACGACACGCGGGGCTTGCCCACATCGACATTGACCTTCATGTCGCGGGTGATCTTGTTCTTGATGATCTCGAGGTGCAGCTCGCCCATGCCCGCGATGATGGTCTGCCCCGTCTCCTCGTTAAACTCGCTGCGGAACGACGGATCCTCGCGCTTGATGGTGATCAGCGCATCGGTCAGCTTCTTCTTGTCGTCCGCGGTCTTGGGCTCGATCGACATCGAGATCACGGGCTCGGGGAAGGTCATCCGCTCCAGCGCGATCGGGTTGTTCGCGTCGCACAGCGTGTCGCCCGTCATGGAGTCCTTGATGCCCACCAGCGCGACGATGTTGCCCGCGCCGACGCTGTCGAGCGCCTGGCGGTCCTTCGCGTGCATCTCGAAGATACGCGACGCGATCTCACGCTTCCCGTTGCCCGGGTTCAGCACGCGGCTGCCCTTCTCGAGCGTGCCCGAATACACACGCGCGTAGGTCAGGTCGCCGTGGGTGTCGCTCACGACCTTGAACACCAGCGCGCTGAACGGCGCGTCGTCCGCGTGGGGACGGGTGAGCTTCTTGGTCTCGTCCTTCGGGTCGGTGCCCTGCACCTCGGGGACCTGCTGCGGGTTGGGCAGGTAGTCGATCACGCCGTCGATCAGGCGCTGGACGCCGATGTTCTTGAGCGCCGACCCGCAGAACACGGGCTGGCACTCGCGGCTGATCGTGCCCTTCCGCAGCGCCGCCTTGATCTCTTCGGGCTTGATCGAGTTCTCGTCCTCGAGGTACCGCTCCATGAGCTCATCGTCGAGCTCCACGGCCTTCTCGATCATCATGTGCCGCCACTCCGCGGCCTTCTCCTGCCACTGCTCGGGGATGTCCTTCTCGGTCACCGTCGCGCCGAGGTCCTCGACATCGAAGAAATAGGCCTTCATCGTCAGCAGGTCGATGATGCCCTCGAGCTCGTTGCCGTGCCCCATGGGGTACTGCACCGCGATCGGGTTCGCGCCCAGACGCTTGATGATCGTGTCGTAGCTGAACTCGAAGTCCGCGCCCAGCTTGTCCATCTTGTTGATGAAGCACATGCGCGGGACCTTGTACCGGTCCGCCTGACGCCACACCGTCTCGGACTGCGCCTCGACGCCTTCCTTGCCGTCGAACACCGCGACCGCGCCGTCGAGCACGCGGAGCGAACGCTCCACCTCGATCGTGAAGTCCACGTGACCGGGCGTATCGATCAGGTTGATCTTGTAGTCCACCCCGTCCTTGGTCCAGGGGCAGGTGGTCGCCGCGGACTGGATCGTGATCCCGCGTTCCTGCTCTTCCTGCAGGAAGTCCATCGTCGCCGTGCCCTCGTGCACCTCGCCCAGCTTGTAGTTCTTGCCGGTGTAGTACAGGATGCGCTCGGTGACGGTCGTCTTGCCCGCGTCGATGTGGGCACAGATGCCGATGTTGCGGATGTTCGAAAGATCGGTCGCCATGATCGTCGTCCTCTCGAGGCCCGGCCGGTCACGCCGCCGGATCACCAACCGGGTCGCACCATGCGACCCGGACCATTCGATCCGCCCCCCGATGGGGCGCCGCACGCCCCCCCGTTGGGGGCATCGCGGTTCTCAAAGCCGCCCGTGGCACTTTCGGGCCACAGTCCGCGGGATCAGGACCTTTTGGGGTCAACCGCCGCCGAACTCCCATCGAGTTCGGGGCAGACTGGTTATCGGATACTGGAGATTCGTTGAGGCGGGCCGCAAGGCCGAGCGGCCCGGGAATCCGTCGTGCCGTCGCCTGCGAGCGTCGACAGGAACGCCGAGGGGTCATGCCCCCGCGTTATCCCCGTCTGGATCGCTATCCTCGCACATCGCTTCGGCTCTCCGGCGCATCGCCCGTTGGCGCTCTCTTCGCTGGTCGGCGTGATACACCAACACCCGACACGCTCAGGGCGGAAATATCCCCAAGCGGACCTATCCTAGCGCGGGAACAACCCGAATCAAGCGTCCCCCCGATGCCGGGAACCCACGATTCACGCCTTCTTTGCGCTCCGTACCACCCCGAACACGGGCGGGCATCCCGGGCTGCCGGTCATTCGATCAGCAACGCCTCGGCCCGGGCCCGCTCCGCGTCTGTCAGGCCCGCGATCGGGTCAAGCCCGGTCAGCGCATCGAGTTCCAGCACACGCGCCGCCCAGAAGCCCGCCTCCTCCGGGGGCCCCTGCTCCGCGTACAGATCCATCAGGCGAACCGCGGGGCGAACCGCGAGCGGCGTGCGCGCGGCGAGATTCAGCCACGCGCTCAGGGCGAACCCGCGCAATTCACGAACCGTCGGGTCGTCGCGATCTCGGTTCATCCGTGAGACCAGGATGTCGGCGGCCTGCGTCGCCGAGACCCCCGCCCAATCGAAGAACGCGGGACGCCCGCCCGCGATCGCCAGCGCGCCCGTCGCCTCCCGCGCCGCCTCGACTGCGGACTGTGCCGCGAGGGCCTCATCCGGGTGCAACGCCCCGATCTCGAGCAGCAAACGACCGCGCGCACTGTGCGTCCCCGCGTGCGCGGGGCGCGCCGCGATCGCCCGCTCGAGTGCCTGCGCGGCGGGGGCAAGCCGATCGACCGCGATCGTCTCGATCACACCCGCGAGCTCGCGCGGGCGCGCGGGAACGGACCGACCGGTCGTCGCGGAGAGTTCGCCCGCGAGGCGTTCCAACGCCGCGCGATCCTGTGAACGCATCGCGGCTGAGAACGCTTCCCGGTAGATCGCCCCGGGGCGCACGATCATCGAGGCCTCGCGGAGCGACGCTTCCCACCGCGCCAGCGACCACACCGGTCCGACGAGCAGCCACACCGCGAGCGTCGCGGGCACGAGGGCCGGAGCAACGGATCGGATCGGCTTGCGCGCACCAGCGTCGTGTTCCGGCTCCGGGATCACCCGTGGGTGTCCTGCCGACACAGCGCCGAACCACAACCCGAAGAGCGGCGCCGCGTTGGTCCAGATGGGCGTCACCTCGATCTGGGCGTGCGCGACGAGCGCGAGGCCCGATGCACCGGCGAACCACGCGCCCGCCCGTGTGCGCATGAACCGGAGCAGCAGGATCGACGCGCCGAGCCAACCCGCGAGCCCGAGCACCCGCGCGATCGCGAACTCGGGGGTCGCGAGCCCCCGCTCGATCCACGCGCCCCCGAGCGAACACCCCGCGATGACGATCGCCACGAACCGGATCGAGTCCCGGCCGGGCACTGGGAACGACTCGCGATTGATCTCTGTCGGAGCGGGGGGCGCGAGCCGGGATGCGTGCCAGAAGAGCCAGACGGCCCACGCGAGGCCGAAGGCGCCGAGGGTCGCGGTCCAGTCGAAGAGCACGCTGTGGGGGCTCTGGACGGTCTCGGTCGCGATGGGAACCTTTGCCAGGGCGTACGCGCTCTGGAACCCATCGGGCCCAACGCCAAAGAGCGGGGCATCGCGCCAGATCCGGAGCGAGCCGATCGCGTAGAACGCCCGGAACAGCAGGCTTCGTTCGCCCAGGTCTGTCCAGAGGGCCCCCCGGAGCGCGATCGCCCCGAGCACCATCAGGATCACGGCGGGGCCGAAGGCCCGCGCGACCCGGTTGCGCCATGCGGGTCGGAGGCTCGCGATCACCGCGAGTCCCCCC
>MDTD01038651.1_pt1 | contig 17317 bp, 20 predicted proteins | sample 811221 | NCBI WGS metagenome assembly MDTD01 (sample SAMN05326646, study PRJNA326480) | marine metagenome | isolation source: seawater | place: Pacific Ocean: South West | collected 2011 | reverse complement strand
ATGCAGCAGGCATGGCGCAATATTCTGGCAGCAGCCAAATTTTGACGGCGAAAGTATTGAGCCGCCCGCAGGGCAAAAGTACAGCACGTACTTTTGTCACACCGGGGCAGCAGCCGAAATCCACCATCCGCCACAGATAGGGGGGATGAATTGCTCATTTCTTTGTGGGTCATATTAGTGTAAATTTTTTGTAGACGTAACTAAACAGCTTAAGGACAAGCTTGGTGGGAGTGATAGAATATTTATTTATAGCCCTCTTTTTTGGTATGGCCGTATGTGTACCGATAGCATGTGGCATATGGTTCTATAAAGGGGGAATTGCCTCTAAAATTTTAATGACGCCGATTCTTTTGTTCTTTATAGCTTTGTATGGTTATGGCGCTTGGTCATTTGGCCTTCAGCTGTACCATGGGCATACAGAAGAATCCTTGCTTTTGGAAAATATAGATAAAGCAAAGGCGGTAAACACATCAGGTGAAGTTGCGTTAAAAGAGATTACCCCATTTGAGTGGGAAGCTATGTGCCAGCTAGGTATTTATGATGATTATAGTTATGGCTATCCTCCAGATGAAAAGCAAATAGAATTCTATAAAGCAATGGGGTCTGAAGGCTTTGAATACTATAATGATAGTGAACGTTCTCACCTTTATCTGTTTAAAACAGTGGAAGGAATCAAGTCTTTTGAGGGGGCTTTTGATGATATAGGGGAACTTTATAATACTGAGCCAAACCAAAATAAGCTTTGTTTTTTTCCGAGTACAGCCCATATAAAAATTAAATAATACACAACCGGTTGAAAAACACCTTAACCTATCCCATCATCCCACTGAACCCTTCCGTTTCACCGGCCAATTTGGAGGCTGATATGAGCGCTGATTCGCGTGAACTGAACATCACTCTTCCCGAAGATACTCTGGAAGGTATCGAGGAGGCCCTGATGGAGCTTTACAGCGTGACCGACAACATTCTGTATGACCGTTACTCCGCCCAGGGGTTGAAGGAAAAGCTGGACGAGCTTATGGAGTTTCGGACGTCCTTGAGCATCGCCCTGACTGATGCCAAGGTGGAGCAGCTGCAAGGTGCCAATGGGAGGTGATATGAGCGATGGCAAGCTGAACATGGAAATCTCTGAAGAAACGATTAGGAATGCTACGACGTTCTTAACGGAGCTGGAGAATATCCTCAGCATGGTTTACAACACCATGTATGAAAGCTCACTTTCTGCAGAGGATCTGTTGGAGCACGATAAACAAATATCGCACACACGAGATGAACTGTGGGACGCTTTGACGAAAGCCAAAGAATGTTCGCAATAATTCGGCAAGGGCCCCACGGGGCTCTTTTTTTTGTGCCATTAATTTTACATGGGGTTAGGGCTTGAATTTTAAGCAATTGTGCTTATATATCTAAATTAAGACTGAATCTCTTTTTCTCACGTTTTCTGATTTTACCTGATGAGGTGATATATGGCTGAAGATCTCAGTTTCTATACCCTTCAATTCGCCAGTCTGGAACGGTTGGCCGAAGAAGGGGGCCTGGGGCCCGACCCTTCGAATGATGCCATCGCCAATCTGCTTGGTATCATGCAGCATGACGGCGTATCGCTCAGCGATATTGGCCGAACGGAGGAAGACATCCAAACGATGCGGCAGCAGTCGTACCGGCAGGATGTTCTGCGCCAACTGGACTGGTGCGAACGTGATCCACGGGCGGTGCGGCGCAACCCGCTGCAGGCGTGGGGTCGTATCAATACGGCGCTGAAGGTCGCGTGCAAAACGGTGGAGTCCATGGACATCACAGAGCGCTACACGGCGATTCTGCGAGAGCCGCTCGCGGCGTACTTCAGGGAGCCGCTGCCGCCAAATTTCTGGCGGTGGGAAGGGTACCTGTCTGCCCTGCTGGACGCCATCGAGCGGGAATGGGTGTATGCCCACAGTACCGATGACAGGCTTGCCGGTATCGAACGGTTGGATGAAGTCATTGCCAAATCATATACCCTGCAATTTAACCCTGAAACATGGCGGCATCGTTACGACGCCTTGTTTGCCAAGGCCTGCGAACAGAGTCCCCTTCATTTCGAGCCAGAGAATGGCGAACCCGCTTCGGCGGGTTTTTTTATGTGGTATAAAAAAAGCCCCCGAAGGGGCATTTCGCTTAAGGGGTTAGAAACAACATAACCGCGAGAGCGAAGAAGAAAATACCAACCTTGATGCCTTGCATCCATGTACGGAAAGGCAACAGCAGGGTGACCCTGGCCAGCCAGTTGTCCGGGTCTTTGCCGGTTCTTAGGGCACGCTCACCCATATAAAAGGCGGTTAATGGGCCAGCAAAAGCCAGCGCGGAAAGGGCGCTTGCGGCTACGGCAGCAATGAACATAAGTAACCTCCGGTACAGGGAAAGGGGGAAAACGGAAAACTAAATCTTAACCAATATGTATGGGTGGTGAGGGTGGTTTTCAAGGGGGCATAAAAAAAGCCCCCGAAGGGGCGAAGTCGCTTAAGGGGTTTCAGTGTGAGGGACTGGGACTTTACGTCCGTCATCTAAAAGACAGATGTAGCCGACATGGTCATTTGACTCTATGTACTTGATGTTTGGAACCAGTACACGCCCTTGAGTACTGCCGTACTCGAGGCGAACACACATAGCTTTTGCAATCATTTCTGCCTTTTTACGGGGTGAGGGCAGGGGTTGAAAGTTGTTCTCACCTGTTTGGCAAACATGGCCGTTGCCAGTATCATCGTAATTCATCACCCGGTAGGTTGAGTTAGGGTACTCGGTATTGCAAGCTTGTTGGGCTAGCTGTTGCAGTTCCTCCCCTGTGGGGATAGGCGCCATTTCTCCATTGAAACGTTCACAGCTAATATCATCAAGGCCATAAGCGAATGGGTTGAGTTTGTTCACCACTGCTTGAGAAGCTGGGTACTTTACATCGCACAGTGCCTGCGCTTGATTAATGTAAGATTTATTGTGAGTACTAGTGGCTTGTGGGACAAGAATTCCTGCCATACCCAAAATCATAATAGTGATGGCAATCACAACAAGAGCTGGCCAGTGCGTACTGCGAGCATTGTGTTGTTTCGTCATGCGAGTTTCTCCAGTTGGAAGGGTGTAAGCCGAATGGCTTGGGAAACGAGAAAGGTAATAATATTAATGTATACAAATTAGTGTGTTTGTCAAGAATTGATTTATTTGCCTTTGTGAGATTTTACCGCACAGGCGCGCCGCTAAACCTTAAACCGCTTGCACCTCTTGCACGTCGGGCAGGTAGTGCTTCAGCATGCTTTCAATACCGTTTTTCAGGGTAATGGTGGAGCTGGGGCAGCCGCTACACGCGCCGTGGAGTTCAAGGTACACGATGCCGTCTTTAAAGCCGCGGTAGATAATATCGCCGCCATCTTGCGCTACGGCGGGGCGGACTTTTTCATCCAGCAGGTCTTTGATTTTTTCTACTGTTTCCGGGTCGGCGGAACCGTCGGAAATTTCTTCTTGAATTTTGGGGGCTTCGGCTTTGTTCAGTACCGGGTCGCCGCTGTCAAAAAATTCTTCTAAAGCCGGGGCAATGCCTTCGTTAATGTCTTGCCATGTTTTTTCGTCTTCACGGGTGATGGTGATGAAATCCGCGCCGATGAACACGCTGACTACGCCTTCCACCTTGAACAAACGCTCAGCCAATGGGGAACGGCCCGCGGTTTCAACCGACGGGAAGTTCGCGCTGCCGCCAGGAATAAGCGTGCGGCCCACAATATATTTCAGGCTGTTGGGGTTGGGGGTGCGTTCGGTGCGTATGGTTAAAACATCTTCCATGGCTTTTATCCGTCGTGTTTTTTCATTGCGGTTATAATCTTCAAACCTTAGTACAGGTGTCAACTTTTACCAAGTATTTTGTGGCCAAAATAAACAAAACTTCGTACAGTAGCAAGGTGAGGCATTTATTTATCATCATATAAAATGTGTAAGAAAAATGATTGAACGCATTATTGAAAGCTTAACCCCCGAAGAAGCCAAAATTGTTGAAGGCTATATGAAGCCTTTGTCCGCGCCCAAGGGAACCATCCTTATTGAAATGGGCTCCCGCGAGCGGGATTTATATTATCTGATTGGCGGCAAGTATGAGGTGTACCAGTGCTTTAACCTGGTGGACAGAATGTGCGCGGTAAAGGTTGCCAGCATGGGCACGCCACGGTTGCTGGGGGAGTTGAATATGCTGTTGGACCAGGAACGCAACGCCACTATTATTGTCAGCGAGGATGCGAAATATCTGGTTCTGCCGTTTGAAAATTTTGAGAAAATTAAAACCGAGCACCCCGTCATTGGTGTAAAACTTCTGGAGCATTTGGGCGCGGCGGTGGCTGACCGCTTTTTGGACCAACAGTACGATTTGCTCGACAAACTCCTCTCCCGTGCTAACTCCCCGCAAAAAGCCTTGGCGGATCTGCGCGAATTTGTGGGGGAAGTAAAAGTCTGTAACCGTGAATTGGCGAAAAAGCTGTTCGGTATTATCCAACCAGAGGTCTATGTGTAAATGAGTGAGAAAGTTCTTGTTACAGGCGCGGCTGGCTTTATTGGTTTCCATTTAAGCCGGCGTTTGTTAAATGACGGCTATGAAGTGGTCGGCATTGATAACATTAATGACTATTACGATCCATCTTTAAAAGAAGCCCGTATCGAGCAGATCGCCGATGATAATTTCACCTTCATCAAGTTGGATTTAGCTGATTTGGATGGGGTGAAAAAGCTGTTCGCTGAACATAAATTCAACAAGGTGGTGAATCTGGCCGCTCAGGCCGGCGTGCGCTATTCGCTGGAAAACCCGTATGCTTATGTCAACAGCAATCTGGTTGGTTTCGTGAATATTCTTGAAGGCTGCCGTCACCAAAAGGTGGAGCACCTGGTGTATGCCTCTTCCAGTTCGGTCTATGGGGCGAACACGGTGATTCCTTTTAAAGAAGAACACAATGTTGACCACCCTGTAAGCTTGTACGCCGCCAGCAAAAAAGCCAATGAGCTGATGGCCCATACCTATAGCCATTTGTACAACCTGCCCACCACGGGCTTGCGCTTTTTCACCGTATATGGCCCATGGGGGCGGCCGGACATGGCGTTGTTTAAGTTCACCAAAGCCATTTTAAACGGCGACCCGATTGACGTATATAACCACGGCGACATGCAGCGTGACTTCACGTACATTGATGACATCGTTGAAGGCGTGGTGCGTACCTTGGAGCGCACACCAAAAGGCGATAAAAACTGGAGCGGTGAACATCCGGACCCGGCCAGCAGTTACGCCCCGTATCGGGTGTATAACATCGGGAACAATAACCCCGTTAAACTGATGGACATGATTGCCCTGTTAGAAGAAGAACTGGGCCAAACCGCCCAAAAGAACATGCTGCCTATCCAGCCCGGTGACGTGTATATTACCTATGCCGATGCTAGCAACCTGATGGCCGACACCGGTTTTGCGCCCTCCACCCCGTTAAAAGAAGGCATCAAACGCTTTGTGGATTGGTACGTGGAGTATTTTAAGGTCAAAAGGGCGGCTTAGGCTTGAGGTATTGAAAAGGTGCAGTTTTCCCAAAGTTCTTTTGAATAATCCTCCCACATTTTCTGGTGGTCGTTCCAAGTAAAGCCAGCTCCCTCAATACAAAGATGTAGCTGTTTAACTATTTCAACTGTGTCGGACAAAAACGAGTCTAAGAGGTTGAAGTTAAGGTCTGGAAGTACCAGGTCTGGGTTTTCTTTTTGTCGTTTAACTGTCTCTCGTGGCCGTTGTGTGGGATGTGCTAGCTTGGTTCTTAAGTCGTATAAACCTGTAAAGTTGCTACTGTTATGCAATTCACGGGCTTTATCTATGATTTTTTTGAACTCAAGTTCTCGTTCTTGCACAATTTGATGTGCTTCTTCTTCTGTTTTTCTCTTTATATATTCTATGAAATATTTTTTCTCTTCTTCCGTATGCTTTTCACCAAAAAAGGATTTTCCTATCTGATTACGACGGTGAAATGTATCCGTTTTTATAGCCTCAAGAATACTTTTATTGCTTTCTAAGTCGCCTATTATCCCCATAATCCCACAGCCATCATTCCCTTTGTCCCAAAGCGATATAAGCTTAATAATTTCTATATGGATTAGCCCAATACGTGTGGTAACAAAGGCATTAGCAGCATAAGAACTGGGGATTTGTTTGGATAGTACATCAGATGCAAAAACGACTCTATTAACTTCATGCAATTGTCTGACGTCAATAGTTCTATCAACTAACTCAGAGACTTTAGATTTATATGGAGACAGTATTTTTTGAGCACATTCCTTATCAATATATGACTGAGTGAGCTTTGTGTCTTTTCTTAGCGTGCTTTCAGATATGGTCATTGCATAAAAGAATGTTGGGGTTGTTTGTGGATACAAAAATGGCTCCGGTGACAGGGCTCGAACCTGTGACAACCTGATTAACAGTCAGGTGCTCTACCAACTGAGCTACACCGGAACACGTGCCAAGAAAGTACTAAAATTTATATGCGGTGTCTAGTGGTTTTTTGCGGAAAATGTGCGGTGGCGGTAAGGGGGTGTTTTATAAGTGGAATTTGATGACAAAGACAGACTTTATTGCAAATTTCGTCGTCTCATTTTGACGTGCTGTCAAAATGATCGAACCCCCTGCGTGGGTTCGTAATCCCACTCGGCCCAATTAAAAAAAGGGCATTAAGCCCGTTTTTTAATTGTGGAGGCCGAGGGGGGATTCGAACCCCCGAATGACGGTTTTGCAAACCGCTGCGTTAAGCCACTTCGCCACTCGGCCACATGAAGCGTATTGTGCTTTAGGTTTTACTGTATCCGGGCCCCAAGTGTCAACGTGTTCTTTATTTAATTAAAATGACCTTTTGCTTTTTAGGGGCTAGCCGTTAAAATACCAGCTGTGTTAAGTATAGCTTGTTAAGAATAATCGCGATTGAAGGCAAAAACGCATGGAATTTGAACTGGCACGCAGAAATATGGTGGACGGGCAGCTGCGCCCCAACAAAGTCAACGATAAAGACGTGCTGGAGCGCTTTTTAAGCGTTAGACGGGAAGAATTTGTGGATAATTCCACGCGGGAAGTGGCCTATGCCGACAGCGAAGTACTGGTCGGTTCCGGCCGTAAAATTATGCCGCCACTGGTGCTGGCTCGCCTGCTGCAGGAGCTACGCCTGAACGACGCGGACAAGGTGCTTATCTGCGCTGGCTCTACCGGTTACAGCGCCGCGATTGTGGCCCCATTGGTCAAAAAAGTGTACATGCTGGAAGAAAACAGAAGTTTGCTGGACATTGCCAAGCGCGCCTTGTTTAGCGATGCCTATAAAAACGTGGAAATTACCCAGGGCAAGCCAGAAAATGGCTACAGCAAAGGTCAGCCTTATACAAAAATTTTGATTGATGCCCCGGTGGAGGAAATTCCCGACGCTTTGGTGAAACAACTGGCCGAGGGTGGAAAAATTGCCACTGTTGCCAAAGCGGCTGACGGTATGCTGGAAGCAACCGTATTAACCAGAACAGGTAAGACGTTGATGCACCACCCCTTATTTGAAACCGGCGGCACGGTTTTGCCGAATTTTGCGAAACAGGAAGGGTTTGTTTTTTAATGCGGTTTAAGCTCTACTCGGCGGTTTTTAGCGGAAGTTTGCTCTGCACAGTCAGTGCAATGGCCATGGATATGAGCACCGCGGTGCAGAAAGTTTTAAGCACGAATCCGGAATTGCTCAGCGCGAAAGAAAAAGTAGAGCAAGCCCGTCAAAGCCGTAACGCCGGTTGGTCCAACTTTTTGCCTGACGCGGAAGCTTCGGCTTCATTTGCGGATAAAGACCAGAAGTTTAATGGCGGCACCACGACCAGCTCCAACCCCGCCACCTACCAGTTAAGTATTGAGCAGCCGTTGTTTGCCGGGTTCGGGAATATTTCCACCCTGAACAGCTTAGAAAACAGCTACAAAGCCACCAAAGCCGGGTATGACAACCAGACACAGGAAATTCTGCTGAACCTGGTGAGCGCTTATTTTGACACCTTGCGTGACCAGGATGTGCTGGAGCTGCAAAAAAACCAGGTCAAAGTTTTGGAAGAGCAGCGCAAGGCCACCCAAATTCGTTTTGAAGAAGGGGAGGTGACCAAAACCGACCTGAAGCAGGCCGAGGCCCGTCTGGCCCGTGCCAAGGCGGAAAAAATAAAAGCCGAAGGGGATTTGGCAGCCACCGAAGCTCGTTTGGAAGCCATTGTGGGTGAAGATGTTCAACACCTCAGCTGGCCACGCCTGAATGAAAACAACGTGCCCAATGATGTGGAAACGGTGCGGGCGATGACCTTGGCGTCTCACCCTTTGGCGGTAAGTGCTCTGGCAAACCTGACCAGCCGCAAACATAATGTCACCGCTGAAAAAAGTGGTTTTTACCCGACGGTAAGTTTGGTCGGAACCATGAGCAAAAATGAAGGTGTGTCCATTGGCAGCGGTTCCACGTTTGACAGTACTGAACAAACTGTCACCCTGCAGGTAAGTGTACCGCTTTTTAAAGGTGGGGCCACTTTGGCCGGGGTGCGGGAAGCCGCCAGCCAGAAACGTGAAGCGTTAAACGATTATGAAAACACCCGTCGTAATATCAGTGAGGAATTAACCAGCGCCTTTCGTGCCTATGAAGCGGCAAAGGCCAGTCTGGACGCTTTTAAACAAAGCCAGGAGGCCGCCAAACTGGCCGCTGAAGGCATTACTCGTGAGGCGGAGTTAGGCGAGCGCAGTGTGCTGGATGTGTTGGATGTTCAGCAAGACCTTCTGGAAGCACAGGTGGATGTGGTGCGCGGCAAGCGGGATGTGGCGGTAACCCAGGCCCGACTGCTGGCAGCTATGGGACGTTTGAACGCGGACAGCCTTATGCCGGTGGAAAGCGGCTCTACCGTGGCGGCGCAATAACGCCATTTCATAATATATAATACAAAAAAGCCCGCACACAGGCGGGCACCGATAGCAGATTATTGAAACTCTTCCGGGATATCAATCCGCGCGCGGCGCATGATGCGGAGAAGTTCGTCAATTTGGTCTTGACTGGCGTTTTTAGCTTGGAAGATATGAAGGATGGTGTCGCCGTTTTCCATCTTATGCTCCATAATTTCCGGCCGTTCGCGGGCCATTTCAAGCGCAATGTCAAACTCACTCAAATAGGCAGCGCACAGGCCAATAGAGAGGCCTTGTTCGTCCTGATCCAGCAAAATATCCGGGTCAATTTTGCTCAGTTCAAAAGCAATTTCAGTTTGGCCATATACCGCAAGCCATAGACCTGCCGTGCGTTTGTGGAGCATTTTTGCCCGGCGCTTAAGAAGTTTGGGGTACTTCTCTGCCAGATAAAGAACAGCGGAGGCACGCGCATTTAAAGCCAGAAAAAGGAGGATGTCGAAACCGTCGCCATGATCGCTCAACCCCATATCATCCTTGCTGATGTAATAGGGGTCAGCGCCTTTGCGAATCATTTTTATGACGCCGTTCAAATCGCCATAACTGGCACACCAAAGCATTTCTTCATTCAAAGAGATTTTTTGAGACATAATACAAAGTCCCTGAAAAAGTAAAAAAAAGATAAAATGTGAATGGTGGCAGTTTAGCCTTACCAAACGCTTTTGGTCAATTAAAAACCCCGCTTGTGGCGGGGTTGGGGTTTTATTGGGCGGAATTGGTACGCACCTTTTCCCGTTTGGGGCGGGGGTTGCGGTGCGGGTTTTTCCGTTTTGATTTATCTTCATCTTTTTGAGCGGCAATTTTGCGCCGTTCTTCTTCGTACGCTTTTTTGGCCTTTATCACTTCTTCCCGGTCTTGACGACGGGTAGAAGAGGAGCTGACATCACGGTTCAAAGAACGAATCAGAGCGTACATCTTCACCGGTTTGTCACGGTTGGCGCGCATCACCAGGCGGGGCAGGTGGGCCAGGTCCGGCTCATCGGCTTCTTCCGGTAGCGGGTCAGTCGCGACAATGCCTTCATCCCCCACGAAGTCTTTGTATTCTTCGTTTAAGTCTTTCAGCAAACTTTCCGGCAGTGGGGTGTTGAGGCGGATGACCACTTTATCCTCCACATAGCGCAAAGAATGATAGCGGCGGAAGAAATTGTTGATGTAATCAATCGCCTCGCCAATGTCATGCAGACGGCGGAAGATGTACATATCTTCCGGGGAAATGGTGTTGTTTTCCAGCAGGCCTTCTTTGACGTATTCGGTCCATGTTTCCCAATAGGTGCCATCTTCATTTTCCATCAGTACAAACGGCACCGGCATGGCACGGCCGGTTTGCAGGAGGGTGAGTACCTCAAAGGCTTCATCCATGGTGCCAAACCCGCCGGGGAACAGCACCACCGCATCCGCTTCCCGCACGAAGGTCAATTTGCGGGTATAAAAATAGCGGTAAGTAATAAGATATTTGGATTTAGCAATAAATTCATTCACGGACTGCTCAAACGGCAGGTCAATGTTAACACCAATAGAATGGTCAGGCCCGGCACCCTCGTGCCCGGCGGCCATAATGCCCGGACCGGCACCGGTAATAACCATATAGCCCAAACTTGCCAGCTGCTTGCAGAAGTTTTTACACAGCTGATAGTCCGGGTCATCAGGCTTGGTACGGGCGGAACCGAACACCGTGATTTTGGGCACGGTGCGGATTTCTTTCATCAATTTAGCCGTTTCGTACATTTCGCTGACGGTGTTGACAATCAGCTTGCGGTCATAGTCATGAATTTCATCACTCAGCAGCAGTTTGCTGGCCTCTTCAGGTGTGCGACGCGGAATAGGGTGGGCCGCATCAAAAATGAGTTCTTCAAAGCTGGCGCGTTTTTTCGGCTGTTTTTTGGGTCGGTCTTTCATGCAGATATGTGTCCTGTTCGTATTATTCTTAAAAATGAATTTTTGTTTCTTCTTATAAAGTGTATTTTTTGCATCAGTGGCTTTATGTAACGTAACGCAAGGTTTGATTGACTGATTTTCTTACTGTATGCTAATCAAGTCAACACACGTGTTGTATATATAATACCCTATAATTCAGTTTGGGGCCAATAAATGACGGACGAACAAAAAAAAGAAACCTCCGCCAAAGGCGAATCGATGGAAGACATTCTGGCCTCCATACGTGATACTGTGCAAGGCGCAACCGGCGAAGAACTGCCCCAAAAAGAGCAGCAAAAACCCGCCGAAGATGAGGTTTCTCCCGCTGAAAAACTGGTGCAGCAATCTAACGCTGAAGGCGAAGAAGAGCCTTTGGAGTTGGAAGACGAAGCACTGGATTTGACCGACGCGGTGGCCGATGAACCTGTCCAACAAACTGCCCCCAAGCATGAGGTTGAAGACGACCTTATTGATATTGAAAAATTTTCTGAATCTGGGGAGGTGGATGCCGCTGACCCGGAAGATGTTGAAAAAGCCCGGCAAAAATACGCCGGTGAAGCAAAAGAGGATGCGCCCGTGGCTGATGAAGATAAGAAAAACCCCGAAGCCGGTGATGAGGACATTGATGTGGATTCTTTAATGGCGGAAGTGGCAGCCGAAGATGAGCAGGCCGCTGAAGAGCCTAAAAAAGAAGAAACCACGGAAGAGCCGAAAGCCGAAGGCGGGGAATCAAAAGAAAAATCAGAAGCTAAACCAGCCGAAGGTGAGGAAAAACCAGAAGACGCCTCGGCAGAAGAAAAGGCTGAGCCAAAAGGCGAAGAGGCAAAGCCAGCCGAACCCGCGGAAGAAAAAATAGAAGATACGGCTGAAGATAAACCAGACGAGGGCGAAAAAGCCGCAGCAGTTGAAGCCAAAGAGGAAGAGCCAAAACAAGAAGAGGCGAAAGACGACAAGCCTGCAGAAAAACCCGCTGAACAAGCGGCCAAGCAGGTGCATTTGAAGACTGTGCCCGGCCCGGCTGGCTTGCAGGTTTCCTTCCCCACAGAAGTGCTGGCAGAGGCGTTGCGCCCGCTGGTGAAAGACTGGCTGCATGAAAATCTGCCTGATGTGGTGGATCGTTTGGTAAAAGAAGAACTTTCCAAGCTTGCCGAAAAATAGGATTTTTGCTTAAATGGCCCCTGTTTGATAGCAAGCAGGGGCCTTATTTATTTTAACCCCTTATATTTAAATATTTAGGACACAAACATGCTGGACAAAACATACAACGCCGCACAGGTTGAAGAAAAGCATTATACCAACTGGGAAGACAAAGGTTATTTTGAGCCGGATGTCACCAGCGGCAAACAGCCGTATGTCATCACCATGCCGCCCCCAAATGTGACCGGTACCCTGCACGTGGGCCATGCTTTGGATAATACCCTGCCGGATATGCTCATCCGCCGTGCCCGTATGCAGGGTAAGGACGCCATGTACCTGCCCGGTACCGACCACGCCAGCATTGCCGTGCATGTGGTGCTGGATCGTCAATTTAAAGAAGAGGGCATCACCCGTTTTGACTTGGGTCGGGAGGAGTTTTTAAAACGGGCGTGGAAATGGAAAGAGCACTCCCACGGGGTTATCACCAACCAGATGCGTCGTTTGGGTGTGGGCTGTGCGTGGCAGCATGAGCGCTTTACCATGGATGAAGGCTTGTCCAAAGCGGTGGAGCGGGTGTTTATTGAATTGTACAACAAGGGCATGATTTACCGCGGCAAACGCATGGTCAACTGGGACCCAAACATGCAAACGGCTGTGAGTGATCTGGAAGTTAAACACAAAGAAGTGAATGGCAAGCTGTGGCACTTTAAGTACCCGCTCAGTGACGGCAGCGGCCATGTGGTGGTGGCCACAACTCGTCCGGAAACCATGCTGGGGGATACGGCCGTGGCGGTGAACCCCGAGGATGAGCGCTATAAAGACATTATCGGTAAAACTGTTACCCTGCCGCTGGTGGGGCGGGAGCTGCCGGTCATCGCCGATGATTATGTGGATATGGAATTTGGAACCGGTGTGGTGAAAATTACCCCCGCCCATGACTTTAATGACTATGAAATGGGTCAGCGGCATGATTTGGAGGTGATTAACATCATCACCAAAGAAGCTCAATTGAACGATAACGTGCCGGAAAAATACCGCGGCATGGACCGCTTTGAGGCGCGCAAAGCGGTGGTGGCGGATATGGAGGCCGAGGGCTGTCTGATTAAAATTGACGACCACCCCCACAACGTGGCGCATGCTGAGCGGGATGACACCATTTTGGAACCATTCCTCACCGACCAGTGGTTTGTGAAAACTGAATCTTTGGCCAAAAAATGTTTAGCCGCGGCCGACAACGGCGACATTAACTTTGTGCCCGGCCGGCATGAAAAGGTCTATCGTCACTGGTTGAACAATATTCAGGACTGGTGCATTTCTCGCCAGTTGTGGTGGGGGCACCGCATCCCGGCATGGTACGATAAAGACGGCAATATTAAAGTGCAGGCCGAAAGTCCGGGCGAAGGCTGGGAACAGGACAAAGACATTTTGGATACATGGTTTTCCTCCGCCCTGTGGCCTTTTTCAACCTTAGGCTGGCCGGAAAAAACGCCGGAGCTGGAGAAATATTACCCGCAGGTGGCCATTATGCCGGGGGTGGATATTTTGTTCTTCTGGGTGATTCGCATGATGATGATGGGGCTGGAATTTATGGAGCAGCCGCCGTTCAAGACCATTTATCTGCATGCTTTGGTGCTTGATGCTCATGGCCAGAAAATGAGTAAGTCCAAGGGCAATGTTATGGACCCGTTGGAGCTGATTGAAAAATACGGCACCGATGCCCTGCGGTATACGCTGGCGGCCCAGGCCGCACCGGGGCAGGACATTCGCCTGAGTGATGACCGTGTGGAAAACGGCCGAAACTTCTGTACTAAATTGTGGAATGTGGCGCGCTACGCTGAAATGAACGAGGTGGTGTTTGATGCCGATTTTGACCCCGCCACGGCAACCCATCCCGTCAACCGCTGGATTGTCAGTGAACTGCATGATGTGATTACCCATGTGGACAAAGCGTTTGAGGACTTCCGCTTTAACGATGTGGCCCAAAGCCTGTACAGCTTTAGCTGGAACACGTTTTGTGACTGGTATCTGGAGCTGACCAAGCCACTGGTGTACGGCGATGATGAAGAGGTAAAAGCCGAAACCCGCGCCACCTTTGGCTGGGTTCTGGAAAAAATGCTCAAATTGCTGCACCCGACCATGCCGTTTATCACCGAGGAGATATGGCAAAACCTGACTCAAAACCAAGCGGGTGAGAGTATTATGCTGGCCAGCTGGCCAATGGCGAGTGAGTGCCCGGTGGACAGCGCCGCGCGTGATGACATCAACTGGTTGGTGAGCGTGGTGGGGGCCATTCGGAATGTGCGGGTTGAAAACAAAGTGCCGCATAAAGAAAAAATCGCCGCTTATGTGCGCAGTCAATCAAGCGACGACCAAAAGCGGCTGGAAAAATTCAGCACCTATTTTGAAACGCTGGCCAACATTACGGCGTTTAAGCCCATGGACGGCAGCCCGGGGCAGACCGATTTAGTAGCTGTGGCCGAAGGGTTTGAGGTAATTTTACCGCTGGAAGGCATTGTGGATTTTGAAGCGGAAAAAGAGCGTATTCAAAAAGAAATCGCCAAGTTTGAAGCCGAGCTGAATAAGATTGAAGGCATGCTCGGCAACCCCAGCTTTGTGGAAAAAGCACCCGACCATGTGGTCAACGCTCAACAGGCCCGCAAGGATGAAATCCTCGCCGATCTTGGCAAGCTGAAAGATGTGCTACATGCCCGCTAGCTTTTTACTTGCAGCATGTCACGATTGGGGGTGTTTTGCGTTTATTCCTACTCATAGTGAGGCAATTGCAGGATTAATTGGTTCTTTTATAGCAGTATTTATTGCTATATGGACTTTGAATAGAAATCACCAAAATGAGCGCCAAAGAGCCGAAGAAGCTCTCGAAGAAAGTACCACTCATTTTTTAGAGGGTGTCAAAACAGAACTTTTAGCTCTCAATGGTATTTACAAAAATGTGGTTGAAAAAGCTTTGAAGCAGTCTATTCAAGATAGCTACCTGCAGTACGAGTTTTGTATTCGTCAGAACTATTTTTGTTTTTTTGAGCAGAATAACAATAAATTAGGCCAGGTTAATGATTCAAGCTTGCGACAAGATATAATAACTACATATGTGGCACTTAAAGCTTTAGTTGATAAGTTAAACATCTATTCTGACGCGTTGCGAAGATACCATGAATACTGTTTAGCATCTCAAGCTACACAGGGGACAATGCAGAATGCATATGCTAGGTTGAGAGATAGACAGAGAAACTTACTAGAAAGTGAAACTAAGATAATATCTGAAGAACTAAATCCCGATATTCAGAAAAAGTTCGAAATTACCCTTAATGCTATTAATAGTTATCTAGAATAATAAAAAAAAGCCCCCGGACGGGGGCTTTGTCTCGTTAGCGGTGTTGCTCGATGTAGCGTTGAAGGGAATCGATTTCGCCGCTGTATTTCAGGATGGAAGACTCAAAGCACAGTGCCATGGTCCCTGCCTGATTTTGGACGGAAATGTCAACCTGCTCATCTTTGTAGAGCGGTACCGGCTCGGTCGTTGTGCGGGCCTGCTCAAGGGCATCATCCAGCTTGTTCAGGGTAAAGCCGGCCAGGACGTCAAATTTGACAGGCTCTATTTTGCCCTCGTCACCGATAGCAAGGCTCATGATGCCGTTTTCATCGCCCGGGGCCTGCACAAGGCACAGGTACCCGTTGTGTATGGCCCAGTAGGTGTTGCCCAAAAACTCGCAGGCATCGGGTTCCTGCATGGTGATGGACGTGGGGAGAGGGCGTTTAAATTCCAGAAGTTGGCCCATAAGGTATGCTCCTATGGTTAGGAAAAGGGAAAGGTTTATAGCTGTTAGTATTGTGAGCTTATCTACTGATTTCAAGGGATAAAAAAAAGCCCCCAGCTGGGGGCTTTGTTGTTCAGGCGGTCGGGGAGGTGGGCGAATGGCTTTCTTTAAACCATTTTTCCGCAAAAGAGGTTTGCTCCCCTTGGGCGGTGGGGAATTCGCAGCGGGCTATGAGCATTGTGCCTTCCTTCATTTTGCGGATAACAACGCTGATTGTAACAGGGATGTCGCGCTGGAATGGTTTAGCAAAAAAGCGGTACGAGGTCGACCGAACTTTCATGAGTTGCTGCTCTCTGGTTTGTGGGTCATTGATTAGACCCTGCCTGACAGCCATATAGCTGGGGATTTCCATCGTGAATTTATTACCCTGGCCAAGAGTAATGGTTATTTCTTTCTGGTCTACGCTCAAGGCATAGCTATCCAGAACACGGTTGACGCACCAGCTGTCAATGGCAGCCGTAACGTTGTTCAGCAGGTCGCGAAGCATAACAAAGCCTCCGGAAAGGGGTGGTTGGGAAACGGAATGGTGTTGATTTATTTGTATACATAAATGGCGGGGGTGTCAATAAAAAAAGCCCCCGAAGGGGCTTGGTCGTTTTAAGATTTAAGGCCGATAGCGGCGAGAATGTCATATCCGTGGCTGCGTGTCGCACGGAAAACAACTTCTCCTGCCTCGTTTCTGTAACAGTTTTCAACCTCAATGAAAAAACGATTGTCAGTGCCTTTAGCCAAGAAGACTGTAATGGTTAGTGTCTGCGTGGTTAACGTATCGTTATATGGGTTGGGAACCGTTTGAACTTTAGCCAATTCCGCACGCTGATAACCCGATGAACGGTTCATTTTATCATATTGGTCGTAGTATAAACGCACAGGGACACAAATAACGGTTACGGGGCAGTTTGCAGTTAAGTCATCATTATCAAGGTAGATGTTATGGCCATCCTGGGCAATGTCATATTTGCCCATAGTCCGGTTGAAGCGCCACATGTCAAGGGCATAATGCGCGTTGTTCAGCAGGTCGCGAAGCATAACAAAACCTCCGAAAGGGGTAGTTGGGAAACGGGATGGTGTTGATTTATTTGTATACATATGTGGCGGGGGTGTCAAATAAAAGATTGCATGGAGAAATAGGTTGGTATACAAATAACAGGACGTTTTGACTTAATCTATCTTTCCTTTCTTTGTTTCTCAACCTGGAGACTTGTATGTCAACGGAAAAAATCCAAACCCCCAAAGAGCGGTTTGTGGGCCTGTTTAAGTGGGGCATTTACAGCGCTTTAGCAGGTTTTGTTTTGGGCCTGTTGCTAGGGGCTCAAATTGCCACTTTTCTAATACTGGCTGTGTTTAGCTTGATATATGTTGGCACTTATGCGGGCCCATATATTTTTGACAACGCTGGTAATAAAGCTGTAGACATTTTGGTACAGGCCAAAATCCCAGAGAAAATTGCCGTGACCACTGT
>MDTD01195831.1_pt1 | contig 17318 bp, 12 predicted proteins | sample 811221 | NCBI WGS metagenome assembly MDTD01 (sample SAMN05326646, study PRJNA326480) | marine metagenome | isolation source: seawater | place: Pacific Ocean: South West | collected 2011 | reverse complement strand
TTTCCTTTGGGCACATTGAGATAACAGAAAGGAGTCTTTCCAAAATAATAGAACGGAATACGGTACTTGTACTTTAGTTCAATCTCTGGAAATTGCCCTTCAATGACCACTTGCAAATGGAGTAAAATACTCTTCAAAGGTTCATCTTGCGATAGAATGTAGTCTTCTGCCGGGTTCATACACCAAAAATAAAGGGAACTTCATGGAAATTTTGAAAATGGTGATTGAAAATTCGAAAAATAAATTAACTTTGAATTTCAAAGTACTTTAAAATGGATTCAAAAAAGTATCTCGAAGACATCTCAGAGATTAAGGATTTGATGAAGCGCTCATCTCGGTTTATTTCTCTGAGCGGACTTTCAGGAATTCTTGCCGGCACTTACGCCTTAATAGGAGCATTTTTGGCACACAACCGACTTGCTGAATTCAAATCGATGAATGTCGGGGAATATGCCGCCAGAAATTCTGCGGTACCGGCACTATCATTGACCATTGACCTGGTTCTTATCGCATCACTGGTTGCATTGGCCGCAATACTTACGAGTATTGCATTGTCGTATCGCAAGGCCAAAACGAGTGGAGAGGATATTTGGAATATCGCCAGTCGCAGATTGGTCTTGAATTTTTTGATTCCCCTTGTTAGCGGTGGCATTTTTTGCCTGGTACTGATACAATACGGATTCACGGGTCTAGTGGCACCCGCAATGCTGCTATTTTATGGCCTTGCTTGTATTAATGCAAGCAAATACACTTTCCCAGATCTGCGTTATTTGGGAATGGCGTTTGTACTGACAGGGCTGATCAGCACCCAATTTATTGGCTACGGACTTTATTTTTGGGCCCTAGGGTTTGGTATTTACCATATCATTTACGGCAGTTTGATTTATTTTAAAGAAGAAAAAGCCTGAAATGGGTCTTATAGACGACATCAATAAACTTTTTGACCATCGAATACGCCTTGGCATTATGTCTATTCTAATGGTCAATGACAGTGTTGACTTCAACACCTTCAAAGAACTTTTGAAGGTAACCGATGGCAATTTGGCCAGCCATATAAAGACACTTGAGAAAGAAGGCTATATACGTGTTGAGAAATCGTTTATTGGCCGAAAACCCAATACACGGTATTCGGCCACCAAAGTAGGCAAGGCTGCCTTTAAAAAACATGTCGAGGCTCTGGAAAAGCTCATCAACAAAAAGGAATAATTTTTTTATCAATCTACTTTGAAATACAAAGTACTTTTAAATATTTTAATATGGAATCAAAAAAGCAGAAAATCGGAAACTGGTTCAGAACATCCATCTCGGCAAGAATGCTGGTGGTCGGGTTCATCTTTTTGGTGTTGCTGGTGCCCCTCGGCATTGTAGAAGACTTGATTCGTGAGCGGGGTCATCGCCAAACAGAGGTCATACAGGAAATCAACGAAAAGTGGGGCAACGAAGTGGTACTTTTTGGCCCGATAATCAAGATTCCCTACAAAACCTACAAAGAAGAAAAAACATTTGACGCGGCCAATAAAACCTACATCAAAACATATGAAGAGGTTCACCATCATGCCTATTTCTTACCCAAAGACCTAGACATTCAGGCCACCGTCGACACAAAACAGTTGAAACGTGGTATCTATGAATCAGTGGTGTTCACGACCGACATCAACATCGCTGGCAGTTTTGGTGAATTTGATTTTGGCACACAGGAAATTCCTGAAGAGGAAATTCTTTGGAAAAAGGCATCCGTACTGTTCAAGACCACCAACCTCGAGGGCATTCAAAATGAGATGACCATCGATATATTGAACGCCACCTTTGCACTAAAGCCCCAATTCGACAACGCCCACATGGGCACCTTAGAAACAACCTATCTTTCCATTCCCACAAAAGAAAAGGCCCCACTGAACTTTACCATGGCCTTTCAGGTCAACGGAAGTGAACGCCTGCAATTTGTTCCCATTGGCAAGGCAACCACCGCGCAGATGAAATCGGACTGGCATTCGCCGAGTTTCAACGGTAACTTCTTGCCCAACGATTCTACCAAACAAATCAGTGAAAAAGGTTTCGAGGCCCATTGGAAAGTGCTTGAGGCCAATCGCCAATTCGGCCAGCAGTTTTTTGATAAACTGCCCGACCTTGGTACGTATGCCTTTGGTGCCAGTTTGATCATTCCGGTTGACGATTACCAAAAAACCGAACGTACCAGCAAATATGGTTTGATGATCATCGGGCTTACGTTGTTGGTATTTCTGCTCATTCAAATTATCAGCAAGATTCAGATACATCCGTTTCAGTACTTGATGATCGGGTTGGCGCTGGTCATGTTCTATACGCTGCTCATTGCCATCTCAGAACATCAAAACTATCTGACGGCCTATCTACTGGCCAGCATTGCGGTAGTTGGCCTAATTACACTTTATTCAAGAACCATTCTAAAGGGGTTCAAATTTCCATTGTTTATTTTCACTTCGATGGCCGTGCTCTACGCCTTTATTTTTATCATCATCCAATTGGAAGATTATGCCCTGCTGGTAGGCAGTGTGGGGCTGTTCATCATTCTGGCAACCATTATGTTCGCCTCTCGAAAAATTGACTGGAACCAGTCGAATTGATGGTTTGATGATTGATTTTTTAATGTAATGATGGGGCAAGACTGAAATAATCCGATATTTTTGAAGGTAACAATCCACCGCCATGAAAAAACTTGCAATTATTCCAGTCTTGCTCTTTTGCGCCATACTGCAGGCACAAGAACATTCACATGTCGGGGCACAGCCCATTTTTTATCCTGATATCCCAGGCTATGTTACCTTAAAGGCAGACCTGCACCAGCACACGGTTTTTTCTGATGGAAATGTGTGGCCCACCATTCGTGTAATGGAGGCCCTTCGAGACAGTTTGGATGTAATTTCACTGACCGAGCATTTAGAATACCAGCCCCATAAAGAGGATATTCCACATCCTGACAGAAACCGTTCTTTCGAATTGGTCTCGGCCATGAGAGAGGCCAAAGAACATAACCTTCTTATAGTACACGGTTCTGAAATTACCCGTTCGAAACCGGTTGGCCACAGTAACGCCATTTTTATTTCTGATGCGAACAAACTCTTACAAGACAAGCCTGAAGAAGCCTTTGCCGCCGCAAAAGAACAAGGTGCCTTTGTGTTTTGGAACCATCCGGCATGGCACCCACAATCAGAGACCGGAAACCCTGTTCTAAGTGATTTTCAGAAAGAACGGATGAAAAACGGCGAACTTCACGGTATCGAGGTCATCAATTTTGTGGATTATTCAGAGGAAGCCCTTGCCCTTGCCTTGGAACATAATTTGACCATAATGGGCACCAGCGATGTTCATGACCTGATTGATTGGGACTACCATGAAAAAGGCCATGCACGCCCTGTTACCTTGGTGTTTGCCAAAGAAAGAAGCATTGAAAGCCTGAAAGAGGCGTTGTTCGCAGGCAGAACCGTGGCGGCCTACAATGATCTTTTGGTAGGCAAGGAAGCGTTTCTCAAGCCCCTGATGAAAGCCAGTATTGAAGTTTTAAAAGTGGGGTACATCGGCAAAACATCCATTCTCGAGGTGAAACTCAAAAATGTGTCAAGCAACAAATTCATTTTTGAAAATGCGATGGACTTCACCTTCTATAACCACTCACCCCTATTTGAAATCGGCAGTGGGGAAACCGTGACCCTACAGATCAAAACCTTGGAAAAACTGGACGCAATCGATTTGAAGTTAAAGGCCTTAAAGGCCTATTCAGCTCCCAAAATGCAGCCTGTTATGACTTGGCATATAAATGTTGATTAAACCCAGGGTATATTTTGACGGCTTACTGCTCAAAAAACCTTCAGTTCGAGTTTTTCCCAACGAAAAAGTATCGAGAACCCGTCCGAACGGCACGGGCGGGCAAGGTTTTCTGTACGGAAAATTCTATTCTCGATGCAATCCGCCTTGGACGGATTACTCGAAATGACAAATTTTCATCAAAATACACCAAGAATTTATAAGTTAGTGACCATCCACGTAATCCTGTAGATAGGCGAAGTTCTTGGTCAAACTTCCATTTTTGGTCATGCGGGCCCTCTCTAATATTCCATCTTTATCGCCATTGAAAAAAGCAGGAATCACGTGTTTTGAAAAAGATTCCCCAAAACCGATACTGGCATCCCTGGGCAACTCGGTGGGCAAGTTGTCCACCGCCATTACGGCAATCGCCTCTGGGTGCTTGAAATCAATTTCTTTCTCGGTCTGTGGATGGTACCCATAAATGGGATCTGCAATGGTCGAAGGTCTAATGGTCGTGGCCACGGGGCCATCGATATCACAGCTGATATCGGCCACCACTTTTATCTTAAAATCAGGATGTATTACATCTTCACGGGTATAGAGAAAAGGTGCACCATCGCCATAAAAATGCCCGGCAATGAAGAAGTCGGTCACCTTGGCGAACCTGAAAAAATCAGAACGGTATTCTGATGGATTTGCAAAAAAATCGGCTTTACTGCCCCGAACCCCATCTTTGCGCTTGTTGTACTCAGAGGCATCGATCTGGCAATATACCGGCTCATCAAAGGTCTGGTTCAAATATGCATCGACATTTACTTTTTTAAGGTTCATGGCATCGAGCATTTCTTTGGCCCCACCCCCAACCCGGCCCTTGCCGGTCAACAGTATCTTGATGTTCGGTAATTTGACCTTTTGAAGTTCAGCGATCAAGGCTTGTTGGTCTTTCAGGGTCTCGGCCTTGGGCAGATCAAAAAGGTCGAATTTGAGTCCGTAGGCACGTATGCCATTATAGGCCCCCACGATGCCCGCATAGCGCCCAAAGGCCACCAATCGTTTGCCGTTGGCATCTGTAATGACCTCATGGTCATACAGTTCAATGTTCTTTTCAAGAATGGCCCGCAACAAATCGCGATTGTAGGGCTGTTTTTTTATGGTATGTGAGAAGAAGAAATATTTTTTATTGGGGATGAGGGCTTTTATCGGCACTTCTTTGACACCCAACAACACATCGCATTCATGCATTTTGTCGGCCACCTCAAAACCAAGGTCCCGGTATTCTTGGTCGGCAAACACGCGAAGGGGCGAGGGTTCTATTATTATTTGGGCCTTAGGATATTTTTCTGTGACAATCTGGCAGATCTTTGGCGGCAGAACCACCCGTCTGTCAGGAGGGTTCTTGCGCTCTCGAATGATTCCGAATCTCATATGTAGGTTTGGTATAATTCTTGCCTAATTTACATGGATCGGCAGGGATGCACAAACTTTTTATTGCTAGACGGATAAATAGTATCTTTGCCGCCCGCCCGTAGCAGTGGGGAGGCGGACCACCGCGTTAGGGATAGAGGCGGGTACCCTGCCTGCGGCAGGCAGGCTTGTACAGCCGATAGCCCGGTCACTGACAATGGCAAGGCCATTTCAGGGAAACGCCCAAGTAACAGTTCTTTGATAATAAAATGAGAATATGTTTTAGGCCCTTCGACGATGTTTATACTGAACATGGCCGAAGTACTCAGGGCATAATTCGACTACGTAAATCACAGATTTACTGTCTCATTATGGGGCCGACTGGTTTTGACAGCAAGACCAATGGTTATGTAAGCATGCCGAGCTATGGGAATGATGCTCGTAAATTCAATATCCCAACCTTTTAAATGGCGAGTCTAACTACGCTTTAGCTGCCTAATTGACTGAATTACAGTAAGTCATGGCCTAGTCCCGCAAGGCGGGAAAGCTAAATGCCCCCTAGTAGCCCTTGTTGACGGCGACTAATATCGGGGCACCATAAAAGTCAACACCGGACTTTCGTAGCTTCGGCGGAAGTCTAAAATCTTAGAAGCTAAGTGCACAATGGGCGGTCTCTGGTCAGTTGTGCATCGAAAACCGAACAGGGACTAAGCATGTAGAAAGCATGGCGATTGCTTGTTTGGACGAGGGTTCGAATCCCTCCGGCTCCACTTTTTAGATATCATTCTAAGCCAGAAACCCTGTAATATCATGATAGTCATGATAGGGTTTTTATGAAAAGTAAAAGCTCCCCATGCAGAAATCATGGGGAGCTTTATTATAACTCAACCTATTTAAAAAAATTACCTGCTTATCAATTCTGGTCTGCTGGTGTCAGGTTCGGATTGGCATCAATCTCAGCCTGCGGAATCTTGAAGATCCAATCATCGTTCAGCGAGGGCCTCTCCACTTGGTACGCCTCTTGATATAGCACTTCTGATGCTCCTGAACCACCATCGGCGGCATGGTCGATTCCTTCGTCCCACCGAATCTTATCGGTATATCCGAAGCCTTCGCCCCATAGTTCAACACGCCTTTGGAACTTGATTTGATCCATCATGGATTGTTGCGTGTTAAAGACGGTAACATCAAATGCGCTATCACGTGCTTCGCCCAACGGTCTTAAAGCTTCCTGTGCCCCGGCTATGTCACCCATCATGGCCTTTGCTTCGGCCTCTATCAAATACATTTCAGATGAACGCATATAGATGACATCATCTGGATCGATGGATCCAGGGTTTTTCTGCTTCAGCTTAAAGTGCATATAGGGGTGAGTATTGTGCCCAGAGACCAATCCGTACACACTTTTGATACTGTCTATGGCGGCGTTGAACTCTTCCTCGGTTGTATACAAAGGATTGGTGTTGTTTTCCCAGCCACCTTCCCCATTGGCAGCAGAACTGTTGGAATTGGGCGCATCGGGCAAAAACACTTGTTTTCTGTAGTCGGTATCTGGAATGGCATCTACCAGTCTTCGGTCGGCAATCTTTGGGTTGTTGCGTATCTGGCTTCCGTTGAAGGTGTTGCTTGCCAAATAAAAGTACGAACGGAAAAACGTGGTTTCGGCATCTATCACGTTGCTGCCCCAAATGACCTCTGAAAGACTGTTGGTATTGAACCCAGCAAGCCAATCTTCTTCACCCATCAACGGAAAACCTTGGCGTGCCTCTACTGCAGCATCAGCAGCTGTCTGCCAATCACCTTTTGATAGGGCCATTCTTGCCAAGAGACCATATGCCGTATTGATATTCAACTGCGATTTGGTCTCAGGGCCGCCACTTGGCCTGCCCGATCCATTTTCAAACGCAGCGATAGCAGCATTAAGATCGGTCTCTATCTGATCATAAATTTCTTGCACCGTCGACCGTGGCTCACTGGTAAAGGGCGACTCTGAGGAAAACAACAAAGGTACCCCAGGGTCTGATGATGGGTTGCCGATCAAATAGCCCCTGGCATAATGCTGCACCAATGAAAGGTAGGCATACGCCCTATAGGTATATGCCTGCCCCAAAATCTCGAACAGCCCAGGTGATTCCGTCAAACTACCATCAGTGGCCTTATTAATGAGCAGGTTGGCATGCAGTATAATATTATAGCGGTGGTACCATAAAAGCTCACAGGTCAATGAGGTCTGATCGGTATGTGAGTTCCATTGCATCTCGGTACGCCATCCCAAATTGTTGGCATTCGCCGAATGGATCAGCTCCCCCGCCAAGTTATCGCCCAAAGGCACCCAATAATGGTTGTTGGCCCTTTGGGTATTGCCACCAGGAAAAATGGTCTGAGATTGTGAGTACAGGCCACGATGCACCCCGTTCAACACTAGTTGCATGTTCTCTTCATTGGCCAGTGCATCGGCAGCAGAAATGGCATCTGTTGGCCTCGTTTCAAGAAAATCTTCTTCGCACGACGTTATTGCAATCCCCAGGATCACGAACAACATAAATTTTATCTTTCTTATCATAATCTTAGTTTTTTAAAATGCTACATTCAATCCAACAGAAATAATCTTGGGCGGACCAAAGTCGTTGCCATTTGGCGTTCCCTCCAACTCGAACTGCGGGTTCAGACCGTTTCGCTTACTATTGGTGTAAAGGTTTTCAGCGGTCACTGAAATCCTCAGGTTATCAAGGCCAAGCTTTTCGGCTATGGTACTCTCAAAGGTATACCCTAAATTAACGTTTCTGAGTGCCCAGAACGAGGCATCGGTCAAGAAACGGTCAGATGCCGTTCTCACCAAATTCGGGTTTCCGTTCTCCAACCTAGGCACATTGGTAACATCACCGGGTTGTCTCCAAGCGTTCAATATATCAGGATGGAACGAGCTTCCGTAGTTTCCACTGTGCATCATGGCCGCATATCCAAAATCCAAAATCTTGCCCCCAATGCCATAATTGATCAAAAAGTCCAAGGTAAACCCTTTGTAGCTTAAACTATTGGCAACCGAGCCAAGTAAATCTGGTATAGAGCTATCTCCCGTATAGGCCCGTTCAGTATCCTGCCAATCATTGGTGGTCGCTATCTCGCCATTGGCATCACGCACGGGAACACTGTTTCCGTCTTCATCCAACTCATATTGCAGAAATAATTGGTCGCCCGTAGCGGGATCTACACCAGCGGTTCTAAGTATGAAGAAATCAAATCGCGACCGGCCTTCTGCCCAACGCTGTTCATCATCGATGAAGGGAGCCGGGAGACTGGTAATCTCGTTCTTAAAGGTAGAGCCCTGCAAAGTGAGGTCCCACCTAAAGTCGCCCGTGTTGATCAAGTGGGTCGTCAAAGAGACTTCCCAGCCCGAGTTGAACATATCGCCAACATTTACCGGTACCTCGTTCAGGCCATTGCTCGGTGCAATGGGCAAGAGGTACAACAGGTCAGAGGAGTTACGCTTGTAGTACTCCACAGACCCTTCTAAAAAGTTATTGAACAATGCAAACTCAAGTGCCACATCAAAATTTTCGATGGTTTCCCATTGCAGTTCTGAATTGCCTATATCGGTAAATATGATAGCGGGATCGCCAGCATTGGAAGTAATGGAAAACCTAGGTTGTGACAGGAAGAAATCTCCTAGATCATCATTTCCGACCTCACCGTACGAAGCCCGTAGTTTCAGCCGGTTGATGACCGAAGAGTTTTGCAGGAAATCTTCTTGGTCGATACGCCAAGAGCCACCCACTGAGTAAAAGGTGCCCCATCTTGTCTCCCTGTCGAAAACCGATGATCCATCTCGCCTGATCGAACCGCTGATATAATACTTGTTGTCAAAGTTGTAATTGAGCCTTGAAAAATACCCCTCAATACTTTTTCTGGTCGATGACCCGCCTAGAGAAACGATATTGGAAAAGTTGTCCAATTCAAAAATTCCGTTGGCCGCCTGGATGGTCTTTAGACCATCGATGTCAGAAAAGGTTCTGTCAAAGCTTTCATGGCCCAATGTAAGGTCTAGGTTGTGGTTGCCAAAACTTTTTCGGTACGTCAGAATCTGGTTGAAGTTCTCCACCTGTCTTCTAAAACGTTCATCGCTGAAACGACCATCTGGCTGGGCATCACCGATGACAGCATTTTCATACTCTTTTTCAACACCATCGTTGATATCCCTTCCATAATTCACCCTAAGGTTGAGACCCTCCAAGATTTCCCAATCAGCATAGAACCGGAAACCATAGGTGTTGTTATTATCCCGTTCATCGTTCAACAACAACTCTTGTAGCGCATGGCGCCCTTGGCTTATGGGTCTAGATCCTATGTTGTACTCGGGAAATCCTTCCCCGTTGTCAAAGACAGGGTCCCCGAAGACGTCCCGCACAATGTTCCCTTCAAGATCGTTCACAAAAACTGGGTAGATCGAACCTATGTTCTTGGCAAAACCAAAAGGGTTCACAATACTGCCCGTCCCGGCCGAACTTGGAGCGGTAAATTCTTCAATGGTAACATTGGCACTACCACCAATGGTAATTCTATCACTGACATCGAACTCTGCATTCAGTCTTGTGGTCAGACGCTCATACCCAGAAGTGATCACAAAACTCTCCTCATCCAAATAGGATGCCGAGAAAAACACCTTGTTGTTTTCACCACCCCCTGAAACGTTCACATTATAGTTTTTTCGTACACCCGTTCTCGACAAAAAGTCGTACCAGTCAAGACTTTGGTAGATAACCTGCGCATTAGGGTTCAACTGACCATTGACCCCCACAATCTGGTCGTTGGGCACATTAAATGGATTGTAGCCCAAATTGTCGTAGATGTTCGCAGAGGCAAAGGCAGGATCCCCTCCCCCGGCAGATGAGTTTTTCAATGCTTCCCACATGGTCTCATAATACTGACCCGGGGTTACCTCATCATAAAATTGCCATTGCGATGCCGACACCAAACCATATTGCATAGAGGCATTAACTTGGATACCGCCCCCTTTGGTGCCACTCTTTGTGGTTATGATCACCACACCGTTGGCGGCCCTTGAGCCGTATAATGATGTTGAAGCCGCATCTTTGAGGATTGTAAACGATTCTATGTCCTCTTGGTTAATAGTGTTCAGCGAGCCCTCGTACTGAACGCCGTCAACAATGAACAAAGGGTCTGTATCCCCGTTCAATGTGCCTACACCCCGAATAACGATACCCGGGGATGAGCCCGGCCCCTGGGCTGATGTAAATTGTACGCCCGTCGCCCGGCCCTCGATGGCCGCAATGGGCGAGGTCACGGTTCGTATCTCAAGGTCTTTGGCGCCCACCACACTTGCGGACCCTGTGAAAGCCTCTTTTGTCGAGGTACCGTATGCCGTTACTATTACCTCCTCCAAAGCTTGGGCGTCTTCTTCAAGTGTCACATTAATGGTAGATTGTGCGCCAACGGTGACTTCTTTGGTTGTATAGCCCAAATACGAAAAAGAGAGCACTTGGCCTTCTGCAACGGAGATGGTGTAATTACCATCAAAATCCGTTTGAACCCCCGTGGTGGTCCCCTTTACAACCACGTTGGCCCCTGGCAGGGCAAGACCATTCTGATCTGTCACATTTCCAGTGACCGTTTTCTCTTGGGACTGGACTGTTGCAATGCATAAAAACATTGCGGCCAACACCCCAAACAGTTTTCCTACTTTCATAAAATCAAAGTTTAGTTAATGAATAATTAAGAATTAGTCAGGCAACTGAAGAAAGGAGGGCGGGAATTTGATCTAATGATAGCTAATTCAAATAATCAAAAACGAGAACAAAACCGAATGGGTCGTGTTATTTTGGTAAGGCCTCTCACCGCCCTACCTTTACAATTGCAGAGCAAAACAATTTAAAGATAAGTTAAAAAGGGTACTTTTAAAACGGGAAGTAATGTTAAAAAAACGAATCCTATGCAAAAGGACTCTTTTTAACACACGAAAAAGACTATAACCCAACTTGTGCGAGTAACTTATTGGGTTGCATATCAATATATTGCTCCCTCATTGAGCCAAACCAATCTTTATTACAAAACCACTCTTGGAATCATCCAACTTCACAAATAAATAATCCCTAATTTTAGTACCCTTTTTAAAATCAGGGATTTTTGTACACCATCATCGACATAGAAACCACTGGAAATGGCATTAAGGGCAATAAAATCACCGAAATAGCCATTTTTAAGTTCGATGGCACAAAAGTGGTCGATGAGTTTACCTCTCTGGTGAACCCTGAATGCGAAATTCCTTATTTCATTACAGGTTTGACGGGCATAGACGACAATATGGTGCGCAACGCGCCCCTTTTTAAAGATATTGCCCATAAAATACTTGAAATGACCAAAGACTGTGTCTTTGTGGCCCATTCCGTGAATTTTGATTATGGGGTCATTAAAGAGGAATTTCGTCAAATAGGGGTCGATTTTATAAGAAAAAAGCTCTGTACCGTTCGTCTTGCAAGAAAATTGGTTCCTGGATTGAATTCTTATAGCTTGGGCAAACTGTGCTCTTCACTTAACATACCCATTACCGACCGGCACCGGGCCCGGGGCGACGCCAAAGCAACGGTTGTTCTATTTAGATTATTGTTGCAGAAACCGATGGCACAACAGCTTGTTGGTTCTTTTTTGAATGCTAGAAGTCAAGAAGCCACCTTGCCCCCCTTGGTCTCTAAAGAAATGGTCGACCACCTGCCCCAAAAACCGGGGATATATTATTTCAAGAACAATGCAGGAAACATCATCTATGTGGGCAAGGCCATCAATATCAAAAAACGGGTATTGGGCCATTTCTACGATAAAAGCAATAAAGAATCCCGTATGTGCAGGGAAATTGCATCCATCGATTATGAACTGTCTGGCAACGAGCTATTGGCATTGCTTATGGAGTCGGCGGCCATTAAAAGGCATTTTCCGCCGTACAACCGGGCCCAAAAACGATTTGCCAAGGCCTATGCCATATTCAGCTATGAAGACAGAAATGGATTGCAACATTTGGCATACAACACCCTTAAGAATGTTCATGAACCCATTCAGGTATTTTATAATCCTACCGATTGCCGTACATTTTTAAAGCAATTGTGCGATACCTTTTCACTATGCCCAAAATATTGTCATCTTCAGAATGGAAATGGTCTTTGCACGCATTGTGCCGACTCATGTGAAAAAACAGCATCAATTGACACCTATAACCAAAAGGTTGATAAAGCCATTTTGTCGAGCCGTCAGGGAAAGACTTCCTATCTAATCAAAGAAAAGGGACGTACCCCACAAGAAGATGCGCTCATAGCCGTGAAAGATGGCATATATCAAGGGTATGCCTTTATTGATAGGGAAATGCCCATTAATTCGCTAGAAGACCTTGAGGCCCATATTATCAAGCAAAAGAACACTTTGGAAACCGAAAGCATCATTGGTGGCTATTTGATCCGGAAAGGACCGTCAAAAGTTCAACCAGTGCCAAAAATGCCTTTGGCCAGCCCATCTTGACAACCAATAGCAGATTGTGCAGGTATACTTATTCGTTTAGCTTTCGGTACATTCTAATAACAAAGAACAACCAGACCATAAAAATTATCGCCACCACAATGGAGTATATCAGTATAAAATCCATTACTTACGGTACTTGAGGTAATTCATAAAACCCAATATGGTCGGTGCCCAAAATGCCACAAAAATGGCATCCATTTTTTTTCCCTGTAGGAAAAGAATTTCTGAGGTGATGATAATCGAAATAACGACCAAAAGCATAATGCAGTTCATCAAACCTACTCTTTCAATAAATCTTCTAAGCATCAAGTATTACTTGTACTATTATCCCCCTAATGTAGAAATAATAACGTTAAAAATTAAGATAATATTGTGATTTCATTAACATTTCTCATGATTACATCAAGGTAAGAGTTTTACCTTGAACTTTCTTGGCTCTGATTGAACATAATCGAAGCCTTGGTGGAGTTTCTGTTGGGGTACGGCATAGGGGTAAAAAGTTATCGGCTCGATACATACCATATTGCGCACCTCGGTCCACAGCATAAAATGGCCGAAACCTTCGGTCTGAATTGTCAATTGCCTTTCATCTTCAAGAATGATTTTCTCACAATCATCAATCTGTAGGGCCCGGCTGCCCACTTCCAGTACTTCATCCAAAGAAATATATTTTTCAGCTGCCGATATGATAGGTTGGTCTGTATGGACCTTGAACGCCGGATGGTAGCCCAACATGAACGGCATGTCTTTTTCACCACCGATGGTAAAGGTGATTTCAAGACCTTGCTTACCAAGCAAAAAAGTCTTCACAAACTCAAAACTGTAGGGCCACATAAGCCACTGACGCCTTGATTTTTCAGGGAATTTTGAATTTTTGACGGGCGTGCCCGCAGTGTATTCCTTCTTGTAGGATACCGTTGTTTCAGATTGTGAAACTCGTGTATATTCCATTTCCCTCAAATGTCCGTGCTGGTCCAATATGGCATTGCCCCGTGGCACTTGAACGGCAAAGTTTGCTTCGTTCGTAGGCCCGATGATGGGAAACATCTCGGTATCGGCATTTCGCCAACCAGGACTCCCCTTTTGATGTATAAACTCATGTCCGCCGACTTGGTAGCTGACCAGTTCACCTTTATCGATGACCACCGACTGTTGGCCCAAGCGTAACGTTACCTTCTCACTCATTGATAAGCCTATAAATGAGGATGGCCGTTCTTTTTGTCAAATCTTCGATGGTTTTGAGATTGACTGTCTCTTCTGGGGTATGGGCCCCCGAGCCCATGGTGCCCAAACCGTCAAGGCAATCAACGTACGCTGCCACGAACGAAACATCGGCCGCACCCCTTCTGCCGGGGTCGTAGGGCAGTACTTGGCCCTGCCCCAGATCAAGACTCACTTGGTTCAGGCGCTCCAACAATTTTTTGTTGCCCGCTGTAGGTTCCATTGCAGGGTAGCTGTCGGTAAACGAAATCGAAGCTGAGGTCTTGGGAAGGTTTTGTGCCACGATTTCACGCATCTTTTCCCTTGCGCGTTCTTTCTGTTCTTCAGAAATAAAGCGGAGTCCGCCCCTTGCAATTGCCTTTTGCGCCACAACATTGCTCTTGCCAAATACTTCTCCCTTACTGGTCTTTTCATCAAAATCTACAAAAGTACCGCCCATTAATATTCCGGGGTTGAAGGTAAGCAGGTCGTCACCCTTTACATCGGTATAAAATTGGTGAAGGATCCTCGACATTTCAAAAATGGCCCCTGCTCCTACCCTATCACTGAACACCGCGGAGGAATGGGCGCGCTTGCCCCCTACTTCGAGTGCCCAGCCAGAGGCACCCCGTCTGGCAACCGTGGCATAATTGAAGCCTGTGGAAGTTTCAAAGCCCAAGGCAACATCACTGCGCTTGGCCGCTTCAACCAAATCTTTCCTGCTAATATCCAAGGGTTTTCCGGTGCTTTCCTCATCACCGGTAAAGGCCACAATGATTTGGGCATCATCAAGCAATCGGTTTTCATATAGGGCCTTCAGCGCATATAGCACAATAACATTGCCCCCTTTCATATCGTTGCCGCCAGGTGCCTTGGCGATACTATCGTTCATCCGTTCGAATTCTTGAAAGGGACTATCCTCCTCAAAAACGGTATCTAAATGACCGATAAGCAGTAGTTTTTTTCCTTTACCTCCCTTGGTCTCTGCAAACAAATGGCCGGCACGGTTCATGTCAGGCGGCATTTCTATCCATCGCGTTTCAAAGCCAATGCCTTCGAAAGCTTCACCAAATACCGAGCCTACTTCTTTGACTCCCTTCAAGTTAAGCGTGCCACTGTTGATATTGACCACTTTTTCCAAAAAGCTGATGGCCTCTTGGTTGTTTTTTTCAACGGAAGCGATGATTTTCTTTTCTGCTCTAGATAGCTTTTGTGCCGTAATTGGAAGCATCAGGGCCCCTAAACAGAAAGTCAATAAAATTTTTCTCATCTAACAATACTGATTTTACAAATTATTGATTTGAGTATCGAGCCATGTAAGCCTTTCGCCAACCCAATTGCGAAGAAAGTCCACTTCTTCACCATAGGTGTCACCCACAAAATTATTGGGCCAAATGTAAGTACCAAGTACGGGCCAAGCCGTAAAATTTGCCGCTATGGCACCTGATTTATTGAGTTCGGCCACGTAGCCATCGATTTTTGCTTGAATGGCGGATTCGGCAAATGTACCTGCCCTCAAAGTAAGCCACCTTTCCTTTAACTGAGCAACAAAAGCAGGGTCTTCCATTAAACGGTCCCACCAGAAGGGGACCAGCCAAAAATCATCTGGGCAGCGTTCATTGAATTTATAGGCCCAAACATCGGTGTCGCCGCCATTACAGTAATTGGCATTACCAAAGGCCAAATTGAAATCCCAAATAGGGCCCATCTTCAATTTACCGTTCTTGTTTTTGTGCATGAAGGTACTCAACCGATAGGCATCGACGTTGTTCGACAGTTCGTTCAATAGAAAGAAGTCGATAAAACTTGCAACGTCTATATAGGCCGTATACCCTGTATCGGGATCGGTAAAATCATCTGAGGCCAAAGCAGACTCAAAGTCTGCCACATATTGGGAAATATATGCTTTTTGGGCAACGGTGATATCTTCTGCATCTGGATATTCGTACAAAAAGTAAACTTCTTGACCCGCTGCAGCATTCTGCGGAGGATGGGCAGATACGAACGAATTGAGTTCATTGTACCCCTCGCCCAAATTATTGCCGGCCGTTTTATCAATCTTTAATATGTAGCCGCCTGTAAGGTCTTCGCCAGTATTTTCGTCATCATCCAGTTTGCTGATATCGATACGGGCGCCATCCCGCTTCAACTTTTCCATAAACACATACACGCCCTGGTAAACCCCATTGAGGGTCATATCAACAAAAAGACAACGACTGGCATAACGGTCTATATCACGGGAAAGGTCATATATCAATATATTGCGAAGCAACGATTTGTCACTGTAGGGGCCATATAAAATCCAGTCTTCCTCTTCTGGAAAACCCAATAACGAGACATCGATGTCTTCGCCATTTTCATTCCATGTTTCAAGTCCGTATGATTTTTTGGGGAAGAGTGCCTGCGAGGAGGCTCCCCTAAACTCGATGCCCATATTTCCTTCATAAACTACATCACCGGCCACTGTAATGGTGGTCTGGGAGCTTATCTTGGGCTCATCGACAATTGTTCCCCCTTGGGTGTCCACCATGAACTGTGGCAATTTATCCTGCAAAGCAATCGGGTCGTCGGGCTCTTGCCCCACATCATCGTCTGTAAGCACTGGGTCATCACTGTTGCATGCAAAAATCAGGATAAATACCGTCAAGAAAAGAAAACGAAACAGGAGGTTTTTTCGAAAAATGGGAGTTGCCATGTCGATATTTTAACCGACAAGATACCAAAATCTACTCGATGTAGCCCATCTCTCGCATCCAGTCGTCATTGTACATTTTGGCCACGTAGCGACTGCCATGATCGTGAAAGAGCACTACCACCACATCGTCTTTGGTGAAGTGTTCTTTTAGCTGCAACACCCCCTTAATGGCAGCCCCGGCCGAGTTGCCCAAGAACATACCCTCTTCTTTTGCCAACCGTTGGGTATAGATGGCCGCATCTTTGTCGGTAACCTTTGTAAAACCGTCTATGATATCAAAGTCCACGTTCTTCGGAAGAATATCCTCCCCAATGCCTTCGGTAACATAAGGGTATATCTCATTCTCATCGAAAATGCCCGTCTCATGGTATTTTTTGAATACCGAACCATAGGTGTCAACACCCCAGACCTTGATTTCGGGATTTTGTTCCTTTAAATATTTTCCCACCCCAGATATGGTGCCCCCGGTACCGACACCCACCACAAAATGGGTCACTTTGCCATCGGTCTGTCGCCATATTTCAGGGCCAGTGGTCAAGTAATGTGCCTTGGCATTGCTGGGGTTGTCATACTGGTTCACGTACCACGAATTCGGTATCTCTTCTGACAATCGTTTGGCGGTAGAATAATAGCTTCTCGGGTCGTCGGGTGCCACATCGGTCGGGCATACGTGTACCTCGCTGCCCACAGCTTTCAAAATGTCTATTTTTTCTTT
>MDTD01147440.1_pt1 | contig 17318 bp, 15 predicted proteins | sample 811221 | NCBI WGS metagenome assembly MDTD01 (sample SAMN05326646, study PRJNA326480) | marine metagenome | isolation source: seawater | place: Pacific Ocean: South West | collected 2011 | reverse complement strand
GGTGAAGGTACCATGAACTCCCCTAGGTCTTAACGGAAGCAAGGGTATTGAGTATTTATTCAGGTTGGTTGGTCTCCTAATTTAATATGGAATTAAAAAACAAAGTATTAGCATTGAAATATAGGCCTCAAACTTTTGATCAATTAGTTGGTCAGGAAGTCATAGCAAAAAGCATATTTAATTCAATAAAGAGTGAAAAAATTCCAAATGCTTACTTATTCTTGGGAATTAGAGGAACAGGAAAAACTTCATTAGCAAGAATTGTTGCCAAGGCTTTAAATTGTCAGAATGGTGTAGACAATTTATGCAGTAAAGATTTTTGTGAAAGTTGCAAATCTATAATTGATGGAAATAATATTGATATAATCGAGGTAGACGGCGCATCATCAACATCTGTTAACAACATAAAAGAACTCATTGAAGGCTCAAAGTACAAGCCAACATCCGCTAAATATAAAATTTATATTATTGACGAAGTTCATATGATTTCATCATCAGCTTTTGCCGCATTATTGAAAACTTTAGAGGAACCAGCGTCACATCAAAAGTTTATTTTTGCCAGTACAGAAGCAAAAAAAATACCTGTAACAATAATTTCAAGGTGCCAAAGGTATGACCTTTCGAGAGTTGGATCAGATGAGTTATTTGAATATTTATTAAAAATCAAAGATTTAGAAAATGGTAAAATTTCAAATGAAGCAATTAAATTAATCGTAAAGCTATCAGAAGGGTCTGTAAGAGACTCTTTATCATTGTTAGATAGAGCTATGTTAGTAGACAATAATGGAAATGAGCTTGATCTAAAATCAGCTCAAAAAGTATTTGGTTATTTTGAGAAGACCATGATTATAGATCTAATTGAACATCTAATAGAGGGAAGAGAAAACGATACAATTAAATTATATAGAAGAATATACAATTTAGGTACAGAGCCTAAAATTTTCTTAAACGAATTTTTAGAAACACTTTATTATTTAAAAAATGTCGATTTTATTAATTTAGATGGAACAAATTTTGAATTGAATGATAAAGAATTTGATAAAATTAAATCTTTGTCAAAAAAAATTGAAAAAAAAGATGTATTGATGCTGTGGAATTTTACTCTTAATAATCTTGAAAAGGTAAATATTACAAAAAATCAACACCAATTTGTAGAAATGTTTTTGATTAGATCGTTGTATTTAAAAAAAAAACTTAAAGATAAAAATCTTTCTGAAATAAATGAGACAAGTAATGATCTAACTGTAGATGCAAATAAATTAAATAAAAAAAACCATTCACAAAAACAAACTATAGATCAGCTTAAAAGCATAGAACAAGAAGAAAAATTAATTTCATCCGTAGAAACAAAAAATAAAACTAAAGATATTGAGATCAAAACATTTGACGAATTAATTAAACTTTGTGAGGAGAAGAAAGAATTAACAATTAAATACGAACTAGAAAATAATTTAAGATTAGTCAGTTTTAAAGATCAAAAAATTGAAATTTCTTTTGATTCAAGTCTTGATAAAATGTTTGTTAAAGAGTTAAGTACTAGATTATTAAATTGGACAAATAAAAGATGGATCATTGCTTTCTCTAAAGAACATGGTTTACCAACGCTTAAAGAGCAAAAAACAAAATTTAGGAAAGAGTTATTAAAAAGGGAATTTGACTCCGATTTATCGAAAGAAATTAAAAAAATTTTTCCTGACGCAGAACTTCTTAAATTAAAAGAGGATAAATAATAAATGACTGACTTCACAAAAATACTTGAAAAAGCAAAAGAATTAGAAAAAAAAATGAAAGATAGTCGAGAGGCAATTAAAAAAATTGAAGTTATTGGTAATTCTGGGGGAGACTTAGTTAAAGTAAAATTAAATGGTGAAGGTGAAATGCTCTCTGTTGAAATTTCTGAAAAATTATTAAAAGAAGAAAAAAATATTATAGAAGATTTAATAAAAGCCGCTCACAATAATGCCAAATCTTCTTTAAAATCTAAAACAAACGAAGAAATTTCAAAATCTGCAGGTAATTTTGGAATACCAGGATTTAAATGGCCTTTATAAGTTAAATGTACAATATTACAGAAATAGAGGAATTAATTAAATTAATATCAAAACTTCCAGGTTTAGGACCAAGATCAGCTAAAAGAATCGTATTAAAAATGATTAATAATAGAGAAGAATTAATAAGGCCAATGGCAAAAAATTTAGCAGAGGTTTATAAAAATATTTCCAGATGTAAGATATGCGGATCATTAAAATCTAATACGAAAGGATGCAATAATTGTGAAAATATCAATCAAAAATTTAATAAAATTTGTGTCGTAGAAAACATAGCTGATCAATGGAGTATAGAAGCATCAAGTGTTTATCAAGGTTACTTTCATATATTAGGAGGAACTATATCCTCAAATAATATGAATAAGGATGATTTATTAATAGGTTCATTGGTTGAAAGAGTAAAAAAAGAAAATATTGAAGAAGTAATTTTAGCAACAAGTTCAACTATAGAAGGACAAACAACTGCATTTTATATACAAGATAGTTTGAAAGATATTAATGTAAAAATATCAAAACTTGCACAGGGTTTGCCAGTTGGCGGAGAGATTGAGAATTTAGATGATGGAACTTTGATATATGCTTTTAAAAATAGGAATTCTTTTATTAAGGATTAATTTTTTCTAATTAATCTATTTAAATGTAGCAGCGGTTCCGTGTATCCAGATGGCTGATCCTTCCCTTGAAACACTAGCTCACACGCAGTTTTAAATGCAATCGATCTATCATAATGAGGTGACATATTTTGATAGTTTTTATCTTTTTCGTTTTGTTTATCAACAATTTTTGCCATTTTTTTCATTATTTCTAAAACTTGTTTTCTACTGCAAATACCATGGTGTAGCCAATTTGCAATTTGTTGTGATGAAATCCGAAGTGTTGCTCGATCTTCCATTAATCCAATATTATTAATGTCAGGAACTTTCGAACATCCAATTCCTTGATCTATCCATCTGACGACATATCCAAGAATTGTTTGTGCAGAATTTGATATTTCATTATTTATATCGTCTGCAGACCAATTAGGTTTATTTACAGTTGGTATATCTAATAAATCTTCTATTTTTGCTTTGTCTCTCTTTTTTAATTCATCATGTTTTTTAAATATATTTATTTTATGGTAATGAAGAGCATGAAGAGCTGCGGCTGTTGGTGAAGGTACCCAGGCACAATTTGCTCCAGCCTCCAGGTGAGATATCTTTTGATCAATCATATCAGCCATTTTATCTGGCATAGCCCACATTCCTTTACCAATCTGGGCTACACCTGAAAAACCACATTTCAAACCAATGTCGACATTGTTATTTTCGTAAGCTTTAATCCAAGTAGAAGTTTTCATATCACCTTTCTTAATCATTGGACCCGCCTCCATGGATGTGTGCATTTCATCACCTGTACGATCTAAGAAACCTGTGTTAATAAAAAATACTCTGTGTTTTAATGTTCTAATACACTCTTGAAGATTGATAGTAGTTCTTCTTTCTTCATCCATTATTCCACATTTAATGGTATTTTTTTCAATTTTTAAAATTTCTTCAACTTTAGTAAATAATAAATCAGTAAAAGATGTTTCATCGGGGCCATGTTGCTTTGGTTTAACGATATAAATCGAGCCTGTTCTAGAATTATTTTTGTTCTTAAGGTCGTGCAATGCACATAAACAGGTAACAAATGCATCTAATATTCCTTCAGGTATTTCAGATCCATCTTGCAATAGAACAGCAGAATTAGTCATTAAATGACCTACATTTCTGTTTAAAAGAAGCGCTCTACCATGCATGCTTTCTTTCTTTCCTTCTTTGGATATAAAAGTTCTATTTGGGTTCAGTTTTCTTCTTAATTTTTTTCCATCTTTTTCAAATTCAGCTGCAAGATTTTTTTTCATGAGTCCTAACCAATTTCTATAACCAATAATTTTATCCTGAGCATCTACTGCCGCTACCGAGTCTTCATGGTCACAAATAGTAGAAATCGCAGACTCTACAATAATGTCTGAAATTCCAGCAGGATCTCCCTTAGCACTGAATGCGCTTGGGTTAATAATAATTTCTATATGAAGATTGTTATTTTTTAAAATTATCGCTGATAATTTTTCTTTATTCAATCGATATCCTATATATTTATTTTCATCCTCGAGCCCAGTAGTCCCGTTTTTAGTATGAATTTGTAATTGGTGATCTTTAATTAAAATTTGATTTACATTTTTCCATGATGCTTGTTTTAATCCAAAATTTTTATCCAAAAATTCTTTAGTATATCTGATAACTTGTAGACCTCTTTCAGGATCATACCTTTCACTTATCGACTCTTCTGAAGATATGATATCTGTCCCGTACAGACTATCATACAAACTCATCCATCTTGCATTTGCAGCATTTAATGCGTATCTGGCATTCATTATAGGAACAACTAATTGTGGCCCTGCAATATTTGATATTTCTTTATCTACATTTTTTGTTTCAATTTTAAAATCTGGACCTTCCTTTTTAAGGTATCCAATCTTTTCAAGATAAGATTTGTATTCTTTTTTATTAATTTGTTTTCCATAATTTTCTAAGTGCCATCTATCAATATCCATTTGCAATCTTTTTCTTATTTTAAGCAATTCTTTATTTTTTGTTGTAAGTTCATGACTAACTTTGCTTAGCCCTTCCCAAAATTTTTCTTTTGTAATATCAGTTTCTGGCAAGGCTTCTTTATTAACAAAGTTATAAAGATCCTCGGAAATAGACAAATTTTCTGTATTTATATATTTTTTTGACATATAATTTTAATTAATTGTTTTAAGAAAATTTTGTAAAAGTGTAAATTGGTTATATTGAGCCACTTTATTGCCTTTATTTTATAAAATATTGAAAAAATGAAAAATTATCTAAATTTTGAAAACGAAGTTAAAGAATTAGAAACAGAGCTAGAGGCATTAAAAGATCCATATAATAAAGGTGGTATTTCTGAGGTAAATACTGATGAAATTGCGTCATTTGAAAATAAAATTAACACAAAGTTGGAAAAAATTTACTCAAGACTCGATCCTTGGCAAACAACTCAAGTTGCAAGACATGAAGATCGCCCAAAAGCGAAATTTTTTATTGAAAATCTATTTGATGATTTTATCCCATTATCTGGAGACAGGTTTTATGGGGAAGATAAATCTGTAATTACTGGGTTTGCAAAATTCAATAACAAATCAATATTAGTAATTGGACAGGAGAAGGGAGAAAATCTAGACGAAAGATTAGATAGAAACTTTGGTATGATGCGACCTGAAGGTTATAGGAAAGGCATTAGATTAATGGAGCTTGCTTGCAAATTTGATATTCCAATAGTTTCTTTTATAGATACACCAGGAGCATATCCAGGAGTTGGAGCTGAAGAGAGGGGCCAAGCCGAAGCAATTGCAAGATCTATAGAAATTTGTATGAAACTAACAGTTCCAAATATTTCAATAATTATAGGTGAAGGAGGATCTGGTGGGGCAATTGCTCTTGGTTCTGCTAGCAAAGTAATAATGCTAGAAAACGCTATTTACTCGGTTATTTCCCCTGAAGGCTGTGCAACAATATTATGGAGAGATCCAAAAAAAACTTTAGAGGCGGCTACAGCTATGAAGCTCACATCTAAAGAACTATTAGATTTAAATATAGTGGATGAAATAATCAAAGAACCTACTGGTGGAGCCCACAGAGATAGAGAAAAAACTTTAGAAAGTATTAGAATTAGTTTACAAAAAAATTTATATGAATTCGAAAACTTAAACAAAGAAGAAATTGTTGAGCAAAGAAAAAATAAATTTTTACAGATAGGCAGAGGGCGTGGTTTTGCCAGCAAACCTGATGTTAATAATAGACTTTCACTAAAAGAAAATTATATTAATAAATTGTATGATAGAATTTTAATAAATAAAAAAAATATATTAATTACTTTATTGTCGATATCCACAATTCTGGGACTGATCTACCTTCTATAAAGCGCCGCAGCAATGTTTGTATTTTTTTCCAGAGCCACAAGGACATGGCTCATTTCTTCCAATCTTTTTTGATGAAAGATCTTTAAATCTTTTTTGCTCATTCGTTGATTGATTTTCATTATCCTTAGGTTTATTTACAATTTTAATATTTAGCAATAATCCAATTAACTGACTTTTCAATTTCTCGAGAAGATCCTCAAAAAGATTAAAAGCTTCCTTTTTATATTCAATCAGAGGGTCCCTTTGCCCATAAGATCTTAATCCAATTACTTGTCTAAGTTGCTCTAAATATTGAATATGAGTTTTCCAGTTTTGATCAATCAATTGAAGAAAAATTCTTTTTTCGATTTCCTTAGATTGAATATCACCCAAAATTTCCAATCTTTCTTCTCTTTTTGTTTTAAATTTTTTAAAAATTTCTTCTTTTAAAAAGTTATTGTCTTTTAATTTTAATTCGCTTATTTCATCTTTATCAAAAGAAGAACCTAAAGTTGAAAGTATTTTTTTTTCAAAATCTGCATTTTTTTCTTTGGACTCTACTAATTCTCCAATTATTTGATTTAAAAAATTATCAGCAAATTCATAAGCATTTATACTTTCAATTACCTTTCTTCTTTGAGAAAAAATTACATGTCTTTGATCATTTAAAACATCATCAAATTTTAACAATGATTTCCTTATATCGAAATTTCTTGCCTCAACTTTCTGCTGAGCTCTTTCAAGTGCTTTATTAATCCAAGGATGATCAATGCTTTCTCCATTTTTTAAACCTAATTTTTCTAAAATGTTATTCATTGACTCAGATCCAAATATTCTCATTAAATCATCTTCTAAACTTACAAAGAAGATTGAACTTCCCTCATCTCCTTGTCTTCCTGCTCTTCCTCTAGCTTGGTTGTCGACTCTCCTGCTTTCCATTCTTTCTGTACCAATTACAAATAATCCACCAATTTTTTTTATTTTACCTCTGGCATCGTCATTAGCATCTTTTCCTCCAAGCTTTATATCAACTCCTCTTCCAGAAATACTTGTGGTTATGATAACTGATTTTTTTGAACCAGCATTTGCAATTATCTCAGCTTCTTTATCATGATTTTTTGCATTTAATACAACGTGTTCTATTTTATTTTTTTTAAGCAAATTTGAGTAATGTTCTGATTTATTTACGCTACTGGTAAAAATTAATAATGGCTGTCCTAATAGATATTTATCATTAACTAAACTAACGATTGCATTATCTTTTTCTTTTTCTGTACGATAAATCTGATCATTTAAATCTGATCTTATCATTTCTTTATTAGTGGGAATTGATATTACATTTAAGTTATATATTTCAAAAAATTCTTGAGCTTCTGTCACAGCTGTACCCGTACAACCACATAGTTTTTCATATAACTTAAAATAATTTTGATAGGTAATTGAAGCTAACGTTTGATTTTCAAATTGAATGGCTAAATTTTCTTTAGCTTCTAAGCTCTGATGTAATCCATCTCCAAACCGTCTTCCAGGCATCTGTCTACCAGATTGTTCGTCAATAATTACTATTTCTTTATCTTTTACAATATAGTCTTTACCATTGGAAAAAATATAATTTGCTCTTAGTGATTGATTTACTAAATGTACTAGAGATAGATTTTCAGGATCGTAGAAATTATTATTTTTTAAGATTCCAGCATCAGAAAATATTTTTTCCACATTATCAATTCCTTTATTTGTTAAAAGAATATTTCTATTTTTTTCATCAATATCGAGGTCTTCATTTTTTAATTTTTTTATTAGTTTGTTAACTACAATATACTGATCAGTTTTATCTTCAGCTTGTCCAGAAATAACTAATGGAACTCTCGCTTCATCAATTAGGCATGAGTCGATTTCGTCTACAATTGCATAGTTATGACCTCTTTGAACCATATCTTTTTTTGAAAATTTCATATTATCTCTCAGATAATCAAATCCTAATTCGCTATTTGTTGCATATGTTATATCGCAAGAATAGTTATGTCTTCGCTGATCATCATTTTGGCCAGAGTTAATGTAACCACACGTTAAGCCTAAAAAGTTGTAAATCTTACCCATGTTTTCACAGTCTCTTTTAGCCAGATAATCATTAACTGTTACAACATGAACACCTTTTTCCTCAAGGGCATTTAAATATGCAGCAAGTGCAATTGTTAATGTTTTCCCCTCACCCGTTTTCATTTCAGCTATTTTATTTTGATTAAGAACTATTCCACCAATTAATTGAACTTCATAATGTCTTTCATTATAAACTCTCCTAGATGCCTCTCTTACAAGAGCAAATGCTTCTGGCAATAAATCATTCAACTTTAGATTATTTTTTAATTTATTTTTCAATTCTAGAGTTTTATTGGTAAAGTCTTGATCTTTCAGTTTGGATATATTTGCCTCTAGATCACCTATTTTAGCAGCAAACTTGGTTAAATTATCCAATTCTTTTTGATTAGATGATTTAAAAATCTTTGATATAAAATTTAATGGATTAAGCATATGATTTATTTGTTATTTAACCAAATCTTATATAATCATGTTATTTAAATTTTAAACATATATGCTTTTTAAAAAAGAAAAATACCAAATAAAGACTAATTCCATTGGATTTTACCAAAATCTAGAGCACATAGATGGTATAGGAATATCGGCTGTTTCAGCTCATTTATATGAAAATAAAAAAAAAAGGGATGATTTAGTTATATTTTATTTTAGGAAAGGTGCAAATTTTGCAAATGTTTACACTCAATCAAATATAAAATCAGAAAATATAAAATGGAATTTGAATAATTCAAAAGAAAAAATATTTGCATTATTAGTGAATACAAGAAATGCTAATGCATTTACTGGCAAAGAGGGCTACAAATCAATTAATAACATTGCTACACTTCTTTCGGATGTTTTAACAAAAAAGCAAATTGAAGATGAAGAAATACCAGTTAAGGTTAAAATTAAAAATCTTTTATTTGCCTCTACTGGTACAATTGGTGAAGCTTTTCCAGAAAAAAAAATAATGAGCTCTATTCCAGATCTTGTAAAAAATATTAAATATGTACAAAATAAATATATATGGATGAAAGCTGCCATGGGAATTCTTACCACTGATACAAAACCCAAGTTATCTATGGAAGAATGTAAAATATATGGAACTACAGTTAAAATTTATGGTTTAGCCAAAGGTTCTGGCATGATTTATCCAGATATGGCTACGACTTTAGGTTTTATTTTTACAGACGCTAATATTAAAAGTAGTGTTTTAAAACAATTATTAAAAAAAAATATAAATAATACATTCAATGCCATAAGCTGCGATGGTGATACGAGTACGAATGATATGGTGGGTTTATTTTCGACAGGATTTGCAAATAATAAAGAGATAAAATCATTTAAAGACAGAGGTTTAAATGAATTTGATAAATCATTAAATTCAGTATTAAAAAATTTAGCCAAGAGTGTAGCGGCCGATGGTGAAGGTGCATCAAAATTTGTAATTGTAAAAGTAGAAAAATGTAAAAATGAAAGTGAAGCAAAAAAAATTTGTTTTTCAATAGCAAACTCTCCTTTAGTTAAGACAGCTATTGCTGGTGAGGATCCAAATTGGGGCAGAATAATAATGGCTATAGGAAAAACAAAAGTAAAAATTAATTTAAACAAATTGCAGATTAGTATTGGACCATACAGGATTATTGAAAATGGAAAAATTTCACAAAATTATATTGAAAATGAAGTAGCGGATTATATGAAATCTCTGGAAATTAAAATTAATGTTCAAATAGGTAGTGGCAACAAAGAATTTGAAGTCTATACAATGGATTTAACAAAAGAATATATAGAAATAAATGCAGATTATAGATCATAAAATATTGTAAAATAAAATTTTATTATTAAATTGATATAATGATTAAATACAAACTTAAGTGCAAAAAGTGCAATAACACTTTTGATAGCTGGTTCGCATCTTCAAAAGAGTTTGAAAAACTAAAAAAAATTAAATTAATTAATTGTACTAATTGTAATTCACTAGAAATAGATAAATCAATTATGTCTCCAAGAATTTCTTCTAACTTAAATTCAACTAAAAATAATTCGCAACCAAAAATTAATGAAGTGAAAACAAAAATATTTGAATTTCAAAAATATATTAAAAAAAATTTTGAATATGTAGGAGACAATTTTTCATATGAGGCAAGATCAATTCATTACGGTAAAAAGAAGAATAAAAAAGGAATATATGGGAAGGCATCATCTGAAGATATAAAAGAACTCAAAGATGAAGGTATTGAAACATCTATTGTTCCGTGGATTAATGAAAAAGAAAATTAAATTTTTTTAAACATTGTAATATAATTTACATTAGTATTATTATTTATATTCCACTGATCTAATATAATATTATAGTTTAAACCTCTTACCTCAGATAGTTCTAAACTATTATTTTTGCAAATATCTTTTAATTTTTCAGGTTTAACAAACTTTAACCAGTCATGAGTGCCTACTGGCAACCAATTTAATATATATTCAGCACCCACTATAGCTAATAGATAAGATTTTAATGTTTTGTTGATTGTTGCAATAAACATTATTCCATTTTTTTTTAATAAATTTGAGCTTGATTTTATAAAAAAATTTAAATCATCAACATGCTCAACAATTTCCATGTTTAAAATTACATCAAATTTATTTATAGATTTAAATTTTTCTGGAGATAAAGGAAAATAATTAATTTTTAATCTACTTTTCTTCGCATGAATTTTTGCAATTTTAATATTCTTTTCTGAAGCATCAATTCCTGTAAGTTTGCCACCCAGTCTTGCCATAGGTTCTGTTAGCAATCCACCCCCACATCCTATGTCTAAGATTTCTAAATTGGAAAAGGGTTTATCTTTTGATTTAATATGAAATTCTTTTATAATTTTTTCTTTTATATATTCAATCCTAATAGGATTAAATTTATGCAAAGGCCTAAATTTACCATGAGGGTCCCACCATTGCTCAGCCAACCTATTAAATTTTTCTATCTCTTCTTTATTTATTGTGCTATTTGCCATAAATTTTGATTTTAATTTAAAATTTTTTTTTAATAGAAGATAATATAGGAAATAACAATGAAAATTGTAGTGTTAAAATTTGGCGGTACTTCAGTTGGTTCAATTGAAAGAATTAGAAATATTGTAAAAATTATCACTGGTTATTTAAAAAAAAATCTTAAAGTAATAGTTATTTCATCTGCTATGAGTGGAGAAACAAATAAACTTATAAAATTAACAAAACAGATTTCTAATAATTTCTCATCTTCTGAATATGACACCATTCTTGCAACTGGTGAACAGATATCTTGCTCTTTAATTGCCGGCTGTCTTAACGATCAAGGTTATTTATCAAGATCTTGGCTTGGATGGCAAATTCCTATATTTACAGAAGGCAATCATTCATACTCAAGAATAGTTAATATAAATAAAAAAAAAATATTAAATTTTTTGAAAAAAGGTGGAATTCCTATAATTACTGGATTTCAAGGAATAAATCCAAATTTAAGGATCACAACAATTGGCAGAGGTGGATCGGACGCAACTGCAATAATGATTGCTAAATTTTTTAAAGCAAAGAAATGTATTATATATACCGATGTGGACGGCATTTATACAACTGATCCTAATATTGTGCCTACAGCAAAAAAAATCAAAAATATTTCTTACGAAGAAATGCTTGAAATGGCTTCATTGGGAGCGAAAGTCATGCAGCCAAATTCAATACAAGATGCGAGGTTGAATAGAATCGATATCGAAGTTCGCTCATCATTCAAAAATGTCTCAGGCTCTCTTATTACTAAGAGAAAAAATATTAAAACTAAAAATATAATTAGAGGCGTATCATTTACAAAAAATGATGCCAAAGTTACACTGATCGGAGTAATTGATAGACCTGGAGTGGCAGCATCTATATTTGAACCTCTTTTTAAAAACTCAATAAATGTTGATATGGTAGTTCAAAATATATCATCTGATAATAAAAATACTGATTTAACTTTCACAATTAAAAATGAGGATCTTAGTAAAACTGAAAAATTAATTAAAAAAAATAAAAAAATCAAATTTAGGAAAATTATTATAGATAAAAAAGTATCCAAAGTATCGATTGTAGGAGTTGGGATGATTACTACACCTGGAGTAACTTTTAGAATGTTTAATGCCCTTGCTAAAAAAAATATTAATATATTGGTAATTTCGACGTCAGAAATAAAAATATCGGTGTTAATTGACCATAAAAATTTAAAAAAAGCAGTTGATGTCCTTCATAAAGAATTTAAATTAGATTACTAACCTAAAATTCATGAGTATCAGACCATTTAGAAATATTAAGAGAAAGAAAACTAAAATCATTTCAGTAGGCAATGTCAAAATTGGTGGAAATAATCCTATTGCAGTACAATCAATGACAAATACAGTAACAACAGATATTAAATCAACAATAAATCAAATAAACAAAATAGAAGAAGAGGGAGCAGATCTAGTAAGAGTTTCATGTCCAGACAAAGAATCCTCTCTTGCTTTAAAAGATATTACAAAACATGTTAACCTTCCTGTTGTTGCTGATATTCATTTTCATTACAAAAGAGCACTAGAGGCTGCTGATAATGGAGCTGCTTGTTTAAGAATTAATCCAGGTAACATAGGAGACCAAAAAAAAATTAAGGAAGTAGTTGAAGCAGCAAAAAACAATAATTGTGCCATTAGAGTTGGAGTCAATGCTGGATCCCTAGAAAAAGATATTCTTGAAAAGTATAAAGAGCCTTGTCCGGAAGCATTAGTTGAAAGTGCAATGAGAAATATCCAAATTTTAGAAGATTTGGACTTTCATAATTTAAAAGTAAGCGTAAAATCTTCAGATGTTTTTTTATCATTATGGGCATACCGTCAATTATCAAATAAAATTAAATATCCATTACATTTAGGAATAACTGAGGCAGGAAGTTTTATTCCTGGAAGTATAAAATCATCCATCGGTCTTGGAGCTTTATTATTAGAGGGTATAGGCGACACAATTCGAGTATCTTTATCTGATGATCCAGTAAAAGAGGTAAAAATAGGTAATGAAATTTTAAAATCGTTAAATTTAAAAAAAAGAGGTGTTAAAATTATTTCTTGCCCATCATGTGCAAGGCAAGGATTTAACGTAATAGAAACTGTAAAAATTTTAGAAGAAAAACTTTCACATATAAAAACACCAATTACTCTATCAATTATTGGATGTGTTGTTAATGGGCCAGGAGAAGCTGCAATGACTGATTTAGGAGTAACAGGAGGTGGAAAAAATGACCATATGCTTTATATCAATGGTAGCCAAATCAAAAAAGTAAATACTAATGAAATTATAAATAAAATTATTTCATTAGTTGAACAAAAAGATAATGAATTAAAAGCAAAGTCCCAAAAACAATAAATTAGGAATGGCACTACCAATTGATAAAATCTCAGAAATTATACAAAAACATTCAGAGTTAGAAAAAGAATTATCTAGCTCAAGTCTCGATAGTAAGTCATTTGCTCAAAAATCAAAAGAATATTCAAGTTTAAATGAAATAATTAAATATGCGGAAGAGTATGTTAGTTTTGATAAAAATAAGAGTGAATTAGAAAAAATTATTAATGATACTAGCAGTGAAAAAGAAATTATAGACTTGGCAATATTAGAATTAGACGAATTGATAAATAAAAATCATAAAAATGAAATTAAATTAAAAATATTTCTTTTACCAAAAGACGAAGCAGATACAAAAAATGCAATTCTAGAAATCCGAGCAGGTACAGGAGGTTTAGAAGCTAGTTTATTTGCATCAGATTTATTTAAAATGTATGAAAAAGTTTGTCAAAAAAAAAAATGGTCACTAGAATTAATAAGTTTGTCCAAAAGTGATGCGGGAGGCTTAAAAGAGGTAATTGCATCTATAAAAGGAAAAAATATTTATTCATCTTTAAAATATGAAAGTGGAGTTCATAGAGTCCAACGTGTTCCAGATACTGAAACCCAAGGCAGAGTTCACACCTCAGCTGCAACTGTAGCAGTACTACCTGAAGCAGAGGAGGTAGATGTTAAAATTGAAGACAAAGATTTAAGAATTGATGTTTTTAGAAGTAGTGGTCCAGGAGGTCAAAGTGTAAATACAACTGATAGTGCAGTTAGAGTAACTCATTTACCCTCAGGGCTTGTTGTTAGCCAACAAGATGAAAAATCTCAAATTAGAAACAGAGAAAAGGCATTAAAAATTTTACGGTCAAGATTGTATGAATATGAGAGAAAAAAAATAGATGATCAAAGATCACAAGATAGGAAAAGTAAAATAGGAACCGGAGATAGATCTGAAAGAATTAGAACTTACAACTTTCCACAGGGAAGAATTACAGATCATCGAATAAATCTTACAATTCATAAGCTCGAAGAATTCATGCAGGGTGAAATTTTTGATGAATTAATAGAAAATTTAAATCTTCAAGCACAAGAACAACTCTTAGAAAATTTAAAATAATGAATTATAGAAACATTATAGATAAAGGTATTTCAATACTAAAAAAAAGCTCAATATCTTCATATAGTTTTGATGCGGAATTCTTATTGTCTATTTCATTAAATAAAAGTAGAGAAAACATATTATTAAATTTAGAAGATGAAATAGATTTAAATGACCAAAAAAAATATATTGATTTAATCAACAGAAGAAAACAAAAAGAGCCCATTTCAATAATTGTTGGAAAAAGATTTTTTTGGAAAGATGAATTTATTGTAAACAAAAATGTATTAACCCCAAGGTTTGAGACAGAACTCATGGTAGAGGAAATATTAAAGCTTTATAAAAATAAAAGTAGTATTAGTGTCTTAGATGTAGGATTAGGGTCCGGATGTATTCTTATTTCTTTATTAAAGGAAAAAAAAAAATGGTCTGGAGCTGGATTAGATATATCAAAATTAGCCCTTAAAACAGCTAAAACTAATGCAAAAATACAACATGTCTTTAATAGAATTAAATTTATAAACTCTGATATTGACAAATTTTCAAGTAATAAATATGATTTAATTGTTTCTAATCCACCTTATATTAATAAAATAGAATATAATAATCTTGATTTAGGTGTTAAAGATTATGAGCCTATAAAAGCTCTCTACGGTGGTATAGATGGACTTCGAATTATCGAAAAAGTTATTAAGAAAAGTAAATTAATATTGAAAAATAAAGGTATATTAGCATTGGAGATTGGCAAAGGACAATATTATAAGGTGAATAATTTACTAAAAAGTAATGGATTTTTTATTTTAAAAACCATTGAAGACTTCCAAAAAATTAAAAGAAGTATGATAGCAAAAAAAATAGATTAATGAGAAATTTTAAAAATAACAACAGAAGAAGATTTCGAAACAATTCTTTTGACAGAAACAACAAAATTAATGGCAATGATCAAGGACTAAATTCATCATTAGGAAATGTATCAGATTTCAAAAAAAGAAATTTTCCTAGAAATAATTTTAATTCATCAAAATTAATACAAAAATATACTGATCTTGCTAGAGAAGCATTGTCCACTGGCGATAAAATACTTTATGAAAATTATTTACAACATGCTGAACACTTTACGAGGCTATCTGCAAATTTAAGCAATTCTTCAAATGAAAAAACTCAAGCAAAACAAGTTGAAGAGATAAGCATTACAAAAATTAGCGAGAAAAAATTGGATCAAGAAAAAAAAATACAAGTAGAGGAAAGTTAATTTTGAATATTAATCAGTTCTGATTTTAAGACATCAATTTTTATTTTCGCTAACTCAAAATCCTCTCTAAGTTTACCTTTAAGTTTTTTACCTGAGGGTAATTTCAAAGTTTGCGAGTTAATTTTTTTGCCATTTTTTATTACTTCATAATGTAGATGAGGTCCTGTAGACATTCCAGTTGAGCCTACATAACCAATTATTTGACTTTGGTTTACTCTTACACCTTTTTTAATACCTCTAGCAAATTTTGACATATGAGCATAGACAGTACTATAAGTACTATTGTGTCTTATCTTAACACAATTTCCACCTCCACCACACCATCCTGCCTTTAAAACTACACCACTTCCAGAGGCCATTATAGGAGTTCCTATTGGTGCAGCGAAATCTGTTCCTTGATGCATTTTATTATACCCTAAGATTGGATGTTTTCGCATACCATAACTTGATGATAGTCTTGCTCCATTAATAGGTGTCTTCATTAAAGTTTTCTTTATACTTTGACCATTAGATTCAAAATGATCATTCACTTTATCTTTTTCAGAAATAAAGTGATACAGTTCTATCGATTTACCTTTCAGAATTAAGTTTGCGTATAATATATTTCCAAAATCTACAGTTTTGTTTTCTTGATTCTTATATTCTTCATAAACAATTTGAAAACCGTCATTTTTTTGAATATCACGCTGAAAATCTACCTGAAAACCATATATTTGTGCAAACTGAATTATAATATTTGGATCAATTTTTTTCTCTAAAGCAGCTTTGTATAAACTATTTTTTATGAAGTTCTCTTTATAAACTTTGTTTAAAGTTAGTTTTTTATTTAACTCAATATAATTGAAAGAACTATCATCAATTTTTGTAATTACTAAATCTTTTTTTTTATTAATTGGGATCGTAATCTTATTTATTTTTTTTGAGGCTAAATTATCAACCTCAAAAGAGATTTTCTGATTTTCGTATAAATTTAATTTAACCTTGTTTTTTTTTATAAATTTTAAAATTTTAATTTTTTCTTTTTTATCAATTTTGATTTTATCGATAATATATTCAAGACTATCTCCTGGATTAATTATATAACTAATTTTTTCAAATCTAGGCTCTAAAGAATTTGATGTAGATTTAAGGGTTTTTTGCAAATAAGTATTTTGCAATAAATTTTCCAAGTATTTTATTTGATGTTTTCTAAAATTATCATAAGTATTTATAATGATAATTGCTGCACCAAGTAGACCAATTAAAGTTAAAAACGACCTAAATTCTTTAAGTTTTAAATAAATGGAATTTCTTGTTAAATTGTTTATCATTAAAAAAAACGTTGTATATTAAGGTTTTTTTAGCATATTTTTTTAAATCTAATAGCTTGATTTATATAATTTTTAGCATATAAGCGACCCACTTAACTTGAAAAAGTTATATTTATCGGGCTTTTTAGCACGATTAGCTGTTTAATAAGTAAAAATTTTAAGAAGAGAAGTGTGGACGGTTAAGGTTACCAAAATTTGTCGTACACACTTCAATCACATATAAATTTAT
>MDTD01133439.1_pt1 | contig 17322 bp, 15 predicted proteins | sample 811221 | NCBI WGS metagenome assembly MDTD01 (sample SAMN05326646, study PRJNA326480) | marine metagenome | isolation source: seawater | place: Pacific Ocean: South West | collected 2011 | reverse complement strand
TAACTTAGACCATTCATATGCTCCACATACTTTGGGGGCTTTTACTGTTCCAAAACAGAGTGTTTGACCTGAACTTGATGCTCCACATTCAGTACCTACACGAATGGCAGGAGAAAATGCAGTTGTAGTTATAGCGCTCCCATTATTCGCTTGTGACTTTTGGATTAGCTCATGTCCACTTTTATCTAAAACAGCTAAACATGCAGCCGATTTCATTAAATCCTTCATCTGGCTACCTGAAGTACCATCTACGGAGATTGTTGAAAGATCTTCATATAACTTATCAGTCGGAGGCTGCATAATTGCGCCTCTCTTTTCAGAGAGATAGTTTGATGTAAATGCCCACATAGTATCTGCGAGCCCAACGCCTTGCTTCACTGACCACATCACAGTAACTTGAGCCATACTGTAACCTTGATACATCGGGACTAATAGAGACACGCCTAAAACAATTCTAAAAACAGTCCAAGCATTGCCTCCTTTGCCTTGTCCCCCTGCCATACCGCCATCTTGTGAGGTATTAATAACCGACCTAAAGACGGTATATGATACAAACCCTCCAACAAACACCAATAAGCCTGAGTTAAAAATCCCAAACAATTGTGCAATTAAATCATCACCTTGACCAATTAATACATTTCCAACTGTACCAAAAATCATTCTTAAATACTGCATTGATAAATCAAGCGGCACTGGAGAAAACAAATCGGTTAAAGGCTCTGTTGTCTGCCCTGAAAAAGCAGCATTAATATCTTGGGTTTGTGCAGCAAACGCGGCAAACGCCGGCAACATGACTAAGCAAGCTGTTAGAATTCTTTTAAACATATTCAGGTCCCTCGTTTTTTTTTTAATAATTAAATACTGACTTCAACCATTCTTGAAAAGTAAATCCTAAACGCCGATATTTCATTTGTGTATACCAAAAATGCTCCCTAAAAGCGAAGGTCATTAATAAAACGGCTAAGACAACGGTTGTAATAAAAGTAAAATAATGCTTAAGGAACAACACGTGAATGGCATATCCCATAAATAATAGAGCGGCTATAGCGTAGATCACAGCGAACATATAATATTGTCGACAACGCTGCTTAATGGCATCTTCTGTTAAATCTAAACGTTCAACAGCTTGTTCGAACGTTTCAATGCGTTCGGGCTGTTTGGGTACAAATAGGCTTCGACCTAAACTCTTAACAGACCGAGCAACTGTAACAATTTCTTCAACACCGACCCAACGAGGAATATCGATAAAGGTCTTCATAAAATGGCGTGTTTTTCCTTTTGCCATATTCATTGCTCCATACTTTGCATGACTCACAACAAAATATTATACACAAAATATAAAAAAAAATCAAATCATATAAAATTAATTTAGCCTATCGCCCTAACATGCTATAATTATTGGAATAGATAATTAAGCGATTTCAAACATGCCTTCAGATTGTCAAAAAACAGCTCAATTACTTGATGGAAACATCTGTGCACAAGTCTATCAAAATCAACTTAAAGCAGAGATTCAAAACCACCTTATAACCCATGAAAATAGACCCGGCTTGGCAGTCATTCAAATAGGATCAGATCCTGCCTCTACGCTCTATATCAATAAAAAGAAGAGCGCCTGTGCATGGGTTAACATTGAAACATTTAGCCATCAATTAGCTCATCACACCTCTGAATCAGAACTCTTACAATTGATTGAGCACCTCAATCATGAGGCCAACATTCATGGCATCCTAGTTCAAATGCCACTGCCTCGACACATCAATCCACTCAACATCATTGAAGCCATTCGCCCCAGCAAAGACGTAGACGGTTTACACCCACATGCCTTAGGCCACTTGATCCAAAAAGACCCCACATTCACTCCTTGCACACCGTATGGGATACAGCTGATGTTACAACATTATCAATTAAGCTTGTCTGGCTTAAACACCGTTATTGTTGGCAGCTCAATCACGGTTGGACGCCCAATTGGCCTGATGTGCTTAAATGAGAATGCAACCATCACGTTATGCCATAGCGCAACACGGCATTTAAAAGATCATATTCAAACAGCTGACTGTCTAATTACAGCGATTGGAAACCCTCATGTGATTGATCCCAACTGGCTCACAGATTATTTAATGATTATTGATGTCGGCATTCATCGATCTCCTGAAGGTCGTGTGATGGGTGATATTCCACAGCATGCAGCTTTACACCGCACACAGTGGCTGACACCTGTCCCCGGTGGTGTTGGGCCAATGACGGTCACCGCATTGCTCCTGAATACTTGGCAGGCTTATCAAAGACAAAACCAACACAAGATTGAGACATAATATCTCTTAAACCGAACATCATCGACCAGACCTTCGAATGATCTTCCACATCATGATGTTTAGCACTATGGAACGAAGCCCCACCTGATTGCACAGCAAGCGCTGACCCTCTGATTCAATCCACCCATTTTAACATCAAGAGATTAAATCTTTTGCAAATATCACACACCATGCAATGCCCTCAATTCAGATAGATCTCAAAGTTCAGCATGGATGCTACACAACATGCACTGAGCCATGCCGAAATGATTGAACACTTTTTATATCAAATCAATATTAAGCTTTACGCCAAATTGTTTCACCCGCCACATCTTCAAGCACAACACCCTGAGCCAATAAATCTGCTCGAATTGCATCCGCGGTTGCCCAATCATGATTTAAGCGTGCTTCATTTCTATCAGCAATGGCTCGATGAATAACCTCAACATCAATCGATAGATGATGTTCATCCTGTAAAAAAGAGGCTGGATCCATCTGACATAATCCTAAAAGCCCTAGACAATGCTTTAAATTAGCGGCTACAACACCTGTATCTATCACCTGACGACTTGATGCTGAAAAAATTTCACCCGCCCATTTGAAACACACCGAAAGAGCTTGCGGGACATTAAAATCATCAAGTAATGCATCATAAAATGGCTTACAAGCTTGTTGATCTATCTGCGTTGCAGACACTTGCTTGAGCGCTCCATATAACCGAGACAATGAACGTTGAGATGCGATTAATAACTCTTTCGTGTAATGAACAGGGCTACGATAATGACTCGATAACAGTAAATATCGGATCACTTCTGGATGATATAACGAAAAGAGCTCATCTAATGTTACAAAGTTTCCTAATGATTTTGACATTTTTTCATCATCAATCAACACATGCCCTACATGCAACCAATGATTCACAAAAGCACATTGAGCCGAACATTCAGATTGTGCAATCTCATTTTCATGATGCGGAAATTTTAGATCAATCCCTCCACCATGCAAATCAATTGAAGGCCCTAATAAAGCTTTCGACATAGCAGAACATTCAATGTGCCAACCTGGACGCCCTTCACCCCAAGGAGAAGGCCAACTGGGCTCTCCGGGTTTAGCTTGCTTCCATAAAATAAAATCAAGCGCATGATGCTTAGCACTTGATAATGATTTTCTGGCTTGATGGTATAACGTTTCCAAGTTCTGATTCGCCAACTCACCATAACGATCAAAAGATCGCACATTAAAATATACATCACCATCTTCAGCAACATAGGCATGCCCCTGATCCATTAAAGATTGAATCATCTGTATCATCGATTGAATGTGCTCAGTTGCCCTAGGCTCATGATTCGGTGGAACCACTCCCAATGCACGCTCATCTTCATGCATTGCATCGATGTACTGATCAACAACCTCAGTCCAAAGCCTGTTTGATTCATGGGCTTTTTTAATTATTTTATCATCAATATCAGTGATATTCCGGACATAATTTACTGTGTAACCGATCGCACGCAGCACACGTACAATCATATCAAAGACCACCATCACACGCGCATGCCCTAAATGACATCGATCATATACGGTCATACCACAAACATATAAATCAATGACACCTGGAACACGGGGCGTTAATAAGCGCTTCATTTTTGATTTGGAATCAAATAATTGGATGTCACGTGTCATCTTATCCCTCAATCATAAATTCAATAGACTAGCATAGCCAAATCATAAAAACATAGATTTTATAGGAAAAATCAGATATTATATTTGATATCAACTCAATTAATTCAGCCATGAACCCAACGATTATTGTCACTTCTGACGTTCACTTGTCAGCTGATCACCCCAGCTTAAATCACCGATTCTTAAATTGGTTGAAACATCTTCCTAAAGACCTAGATCATTTATATATCTTAGGAGATTTATTTGATGCTTGGACCGATACTGAATATCACGCGCCCTGGCTAAAGCCCATCATTGAAACATTTCATCATTGTACTCAGAACTACCCTATTTCACTTTTACACGGCAATCATGATTTTTTATTGAGCTCGGCATTTGAAAACCTCACTGGTGTTAAAATCATCACTGCAGATACCCTGTGTATTCAGCATCTTAATGAATCCATTATTTTAATGCATGGGGATACCTTAGCTACGGATGATTCTGGATATCAAACACTTCGAAAGTACTTGAGATCTCCAACACTTCAAACCATTTATCATCTTTTTCCACATGCTTTTAAAATTAAATTATCTCAATGGATTAAACATTCATCACGCTATTCAAAACATCATAAAAGCACCATCTGTATGCAGCCCACCCAATTGGGTATCAATCAAGCACATGAACAACACCCTCAAGCAACGCAACTGATTTTTGGACATTTTCATCGAAAACACCTCGAAAGAAAAACATATACCACCCACCAAGGTCAACTTGAAGTGACTCTTTTAGCAGATTGGTGCAGTGATCTCGGAACACCTCATTTAAAAATATCAAAGGCCCTCAATACACCTTAAATACTTGACTGAAACGGGCATGGACGTTGAAGCAATCTCAATCACACGATTACAACCTTTCTTTGAATATTAAGACTAAACCCTAACGACATCGATTAGTTGAACAAGCTTTAGATTCAAATTGAGCTTCAGGTTCAGGTTGAGATTGAGGTTGAGGTTGAGCGATCGACACGCTCTTTTCAGCTTGTTTAGGTCTCCAATGACGCACCAATAGGCGATAAGGGTCATACCATACATTGTTACAGTCTTGACAAAATAAAGCCAAACCAAATATAAAAGAGATGACTAAAACAACCTTAAAAAAAACAATATGATCTGAACTTTGAATCTTTAAAGGCCAACCTAGCCATAATATAGCAGCATTCTGAAGCATCAATTTTAGTGTTTGGAACCCTGAAGCAGCAATAAGATAAGGCCTCAAGTCAAAACAGATCTCAAGAAAACCTTTTTCATGCAACCTTCCAGCCCAATAAGTGACGATGGCTGAAAGACATAATGACAACAATGCCGGAGGACCTAATACATGATGTAAAGGCATTAATAACTGCACAAAGCAGTATGTAGCAAGCCCTAAAATTAAAGCAAATAAACGGTATAGCCAAACAGATGTTAGAGAAGACTCCTTCCGATGCCGCAAACACTGATGATTCGACGTTTGAGATTGCTTCACATTAAAATATTCAGTCAAAAATTGTCGTTCCTTTTGATTTGATTGATCATGTTCGGACTGATTAATGCTTGCATAACATGCTGTAATAACTAATAAACCTGAAAAAATAATAATTAAAACATGAGGATTAATTCGGTAAACGTATCCCGTCGATTCTAAATAAATACTCACTAAAGACCACATGACCGATAAAAACAAAATCGGATCTAATAAGACAGCATAAAGATCAGAAGAGTGAACATTCTGATCATAATACTTTTTAATTTTACGATAATGAACTTCAGTTAAACCAGAGTACCCCCTTGTAATACCAGCTAAAATTTTATCCTCATCGACTTTTAAACAGTATTCTATCAACGTCCATATCAGCGTAATAAAAAGCGCTAGCGCGAACATATACAATGATACCAGTGCACTATAAGATGACATCACATCAATAAATAAAGGTGTGAGCAGCAATAATCTAATAATAAAAAGCACTGTGTTAAAGTGCCTAACCACTCTCAAGAACGAGGACATGCCCTGCACTTTAAAAGCCTCCTTTTATTATTATTTAAACTAAAGAGACAATATTCAGTGCTTTGAACAGTAATCTTAACCTGAAATTTCTGTTTGAAGCGCTTTCATACTGACCCTAACCCGCCCTTGCTTATCAATCTCAATTGCTTTAACTGTAACAGTTTGACCTTCTTTCAGATAATCTGAGACATTTTCAACACGTTCATTCGCAATTTGAGAAATGTGTAGGAAACCATCTTTACCTGGCAACACATTCACAAAAGCACCAAAATCCATAATTTTAACAATAGTTCCGGTGTAGACAACCCCGACTTCAATCTCAGCTGTTAGCTCATCAATACGTGAACGCGCCTGAGATAAACCTGCTTCATTTTTTGCACACAACTTAACTAATCCATCATCATTAATATCAATCTCAACGTTACATTGTTCAATGATTTCTCGAATGGTGGCTCCGCCACGACCAATCACATCTCTGATTCGATCTGGGTTGATATTGAACATTTCAATTCTAGGGGCATGGGGAGACAACTCCTGGCGAGATGTTTCTAAGGTTTTCGCCATTTCAGATAAAATATGTAATCGACCTGCTTTCGCCTGATCAAGGGCTTTTTCAAGGGTTTCTTTACTCAATCCACTGATTTTAATGTCCATTTGGAGGGCTGTAATGCCTTGATGTGTTCCAGCAACTTTAAAGTCCATATCACCTAAATGATCTTCATCACCTAAGATGTCCGATAAAATAAGATAATCATCATCTTGCTTGAGTAGCCCCATTGCAATTCCGGCGACAGGCCCTGTCAAGGTAATACCAGCATCCATCAGCGCCATACTTGCACCACAGACTGTTGCCATTGAACTAGAACCATTAGATTCCAAGACTTCTGATACAAGACGAATCACATAAGGACATTCGGTGTCCTTAGGCATTGCAGCAAAGACCGCACGCTTTGCTAAGTTTCCATGTCCAATCTCACGACGCTTTGGAGCGCCCATAAACCCTACTTCTCCCACACAAAAAGGAGGAAAGTTATAGTGCAACATGAAAGATTCTTTCTCGCCACCATCTAACATTTGCGCATCACGCTCATTGCCTAAGGTCACTGTCACTAATGCCTGAGTTTCTCCGCGGGTAAATAGTGCGGATCCATGAACCCTTGGTAATAGATTTGTTTCAGTGGTAATTGGTCGAACACAATCAAATGCACGCCCATCAATGCGAAGGCGCCGATCAGCCACTTGTTGACGCACCACACGATGCTCTACTTCACTGATCAGGAGATTTAATGCCGCAGCAGACACCACAGCACGTTGTGGATCATCTGCTGAAGGCTGAGTCCAATCCTCTAAGACTTTAGTTTTAACTGCTTTAATTGCAGCATGACGTGCTTGTTTAGCCTGATGGCCATACGCTTCAAGCAGAGGCGCTTCGAGCGCCTGAGTGATTTGCTGCGTAAGGTCTGCATCCAGTTTAGGCGGCTGATGCCAATCCCAAGTGGCTTCAGTTGCAACAGCTTTGAAGGATTGAATCGCCTCAATAGCAGGTTGCATCTGCTCATACGCATGATGAATCGCAGACAGCATGATCGATTCACTTAATTCTTGAGCACCCGCTTCAACCATGATAACAGCATCCTGCTTGGCGGAAATCAATAAATCTAAATCTGAAGTCTCAAGGTCCGTTTTCTTTGGGTTTAAAACCAATGATGTACCATGACGCCCCACTCGCGCAGCAACAACAGGGCCTTGATAAGGCAACCCTGATAAATATAATGCAGCTGAAGCACCTATTAAAGCCGGCACGTCAATTAAATGCTCTGGATCATGGGAGATCACTGTTGCTAAAATTTGAACTTCGTCATAGAAATTCTTAGGGAAACAAGGCCTTAATGATCGATCGATCGCTCTTGAAATAAGAATCTCTTGCTCAGTTAAACGTGATTCTCTCTTAAAAAATCCTCCAGGAATCTCACCATTGGCATATGCGCGTTTTCGGCATTCAACCGTCAATGGAAAAAAGCTTTTAATTTCTCCTTGAGCGCTCTGCGCAGCCACTGTCACTAAAATAGACGTATCTCCCATGGTGACAAGGACTGAAGCTTGAGCTTGTTTCGCAAGCACACCCGTAGAAAGCGTAATATCTTCCTGACCTAATTTAAAAGTAACCTGTTTCTTATTCACAATTGCTTCCTATTTGATGTTAATGACGCAAACTTTAGATACGTTTTTTATCTCTTAGCCCAAGAGTTTTAATCAGGTCATAGTAACGACTTTGATCTTTTTTCCATAAATAATTTAGTAGTTTTTTTCGCATATTAATCATCTTCAACAACCCTCTTCTAGAGTGATTATCCTTCTTATGATGACTAAAATGATGCTCAGTGAGTTGTTTAATCCGATGAGTCAATAAACTCACTTGTACTTCAGGGGACCCTGTATCGCGCTCACTTCTTGCTGAAGATTCGATGACCTTTGCATACTCATTGACTGCAGAACTCACTATATAACTCCGTTGTTATCTATCTCAAAATAAAAGTGTACTCACTACCGAATGAACAAGACACACTCACTTAATGCTAATACGCGAGATTAATATAAAACTCAACATAAATCAAACAATACCCTTAACTTTAATACAAGTAAAATATGATGCCACTGCTTCAAGCCCTTAATAAACGCACTGATTGAAGACGATGATTTGCATACACCCCGACACCAAAAAATCTTTTATCCTCAGTATACAGTGCCACTTGCTGTTCCGATTTAAAGCACGCATCAAAAGAGAGCGCTTGACCAAAATACAGCTGTTTTTTTTGAAGGGGACTGAGCACGACATGAGGCCATTTCAAAAATAATGCATCGAGGGAATACATGCTTTTAAAGTCTGCTGCGCCTATTTTCATTACATCCATTGATTCATCGAATAGCGCTAATGGCTCCATGATGCAATCCTGAAAAGGTGCCACCCAATGGCGATGTAGATATTTTACATGGGCGCATGTTCCTAAAGCACGGCCAATATCTTCAACTAAAGCGCGAATATAAGTCCCTTTTGCACATTCTACGTCTAGGGTAATACTATGTTCAGAGTGTTTGATTAAATGGATGCCATGTATGCTCACTGTTCGAACGGGACACTCTACAGATTGACCCGATCTTGCCCATTCATATAACCGTTTGCCTTGAACCCTTACTGCTGACACTAAAGGCACTTTCTGCTGAATCACACCTTTAAATTGTTCAAGTATCCGCTCAAGCTGATTCTGATCATAATGAGGAACGGGTAATGTTTTAATGATTTCACCGGCTGTATCGGCTGTTGAGGTTTGAACCCCTAAGGATAACTCAACTCGATAAGATTTGTCAGATTCAAGAAAAAACCTTAAAAACTTAGTCGCCTCTCCTATACAAATCGGCAACATACCTGTCGCTAATGGATCTAATGTCCCACCATGCCCAACACGACGCTGTTTAAACATTCGAACAAAATGATTCACGCACTGACGCGACGTCAATCCGCTGGGCTTATCGAGCAAAATCACAGCAGCCATCATCATGGCATCACTCTGATTCAACACTGCAAGTGTCAAGATTATTTAAAACGCTCATCAAAGCTCTACGCTGAACTTCTTGATCATCATAATAAAACTTAAACTTTGGAATACGTCTGAGCTTCAACTGATCACGAATTTGTTTTTTAAACTGATGAATTAACTGATTGAGTGCTCTAAGCATATCCACACGCTCAGCACTCGGCAATAAATCGGCATAAACATATAACTTAATATAGGATAAATCATCTGAGATACTCAAATCAGTTAAGGTTACATTCGGGATAGAACGCAATTCAACAGATGAACGAAACCACTGATCCACTTGTTGTTGAATCTGTTTTGCCATGCGCTCTTTTCTAAATTTCATATGACTCCGACTAAATCATTTCTCGCGTGAACGCTTCAACGCGATCACCTGATTTAATATCTTTATAATCTTTAATCCCTAAACCACACTCAACACCTGTTTTAACTTCAGATACGTTATCTTTTCCTCTACGCAATGAGTTCAATGCCCCTTGATGGATCACAATACCATCTCTGAGCACGCGCACATCTGCATTACGCTGCAAAGCACCTTCTAAAACCATACATCCTGATACTAAGCCATATTTTGATGACCTGAATACTTCTCGCACTTCAGCCAAACCAATAATTTTTTCTGTATAAGTTGGCTGTTTAAGACCAGAAATTGCTACATTAATATGATCAATTAAATCATAGATTACACTGCAATAGAAAGGCGTCATTTTAGCACTGCGCATCAACTGAATGGCTTGAGTATTCGCACGCACATTAAATCCAACTAAAATGGCATTTGAAGCTTCAGCTAAATTAACATCTGATTCTGTGATTTGACCTACGCCTGCACCCATGACACGAACATCGACTTCATTTGAAGCCAAACCTTTAACAGCTTCAGAGATAGCCTCAACTGAGCCATGTGTATCAGCTTTAATCACAACACTCAACTGGGTAATGGTTTCACCTGCTTGAGCATCTAAAAACATCTGATCTAGTGATTTAGGCTTAGATTGAGCCGCTTTTTTCTCTCTCAGTTTTGTTTGATATTGATTGGCATGCATGCGAGCCACACGCTCAGATTCAACAACTCTGAATACATCGCCGGCTGCAGGCACACCCGATAAACCTGTGACCTTCACCGGGACAGAAGGACCTGCTGAGTCAACAGACTGCCCGTGGCTATCTATCATCGTTCGTACGCGACCATATTCTTGACCTGATAATACGATGTCACCTTGCTTTAAAGTGCCTGACTGAACCAGTAACGTCACCAAAGGTCCCAGCCCTTTATCCAGCACTGACTCAATCACTAACCCTGCAGCACTGCCCTCGATAGGTGCTTTTAATTCTAAAATTTCAGCTTGTAGCGCAAGGTTATCTAGTAAGTCCGATACGCCTTGACCTTTTTTAGCTGATATCTCTTGAAATAAAACATCTCCACCCAGTGATTCTGCTAATACATCGTGCTGAATCAATTCAGTTTTGATACGCTCAGGGTCAGCACCCTCTTTATCAATTTTATTAACCGCAACCACTAAAGGCACTTCAGCTGCTTTTGCGTGCTGAATGGCTTCAATCGTTTGAGGCATTACACCGTCATCAGCTGCAACGACCAACACAATGATATCGGTACATTCAGCACCACGCGCTCGCATGGCTGTAAAGGCTTCGTGCCCAGGGGTATCTAAAAAAGTTACAGCTCCACCTGACGTTTCAACAAAGTAAGCACCAATGTGTTGAGTAATACCGCCTGATTCCGTATCAACAATTTGGCTGCGTCGAATCGCATCTAATAAACTCGTTTTACCATGATCAACATGACCCATAACCGTCACGATTGGTGCACGTGGCTCAGGAGGATTCGGATTCACAAGGGCTTCAGACAACAGTGTTTCATTGTCTTTAACCAATGTAACACGATGCCCTAATGCCTCAGCAACATAAACGGCGGTCTCCTGATCAAGGCTTTGGTTAATCGTTGCCATGACGCCCAATTGAAACAAATGCGCGATGACTTCAGATGCCTTAACTGAGCACTGATTGGCCAAATCAGCAACAGTAATCGATTCAGGAATAGCAACATCACACACTACTTTTTGCGTGGGACGATTGAACTTTTGCTTAGACTGCAACAAACTTAATTCAGCGGCTGCTTTTAAATCGCCTTCTCTCTCTTGGCGCTCTTGCCGATTCAGTGATTTTTTATGCTTGGGTTGAGCATTTGAGCTAGTTTTAGAAGGTGTCGATGAAGCTTTCTCGACTGCTGAAGACTTCGGTTTCTGATCATTTAATACTTTTGGATCAGTCACAGGAGGTTCAGTTTTAACTTGAGGCCTAACAGACAAAAGCGCTCTGGCGGCATCAGCATCCGACGGACGATTTGAAGACGCTTTAGCCGTTTCAGCTTGACTCTTTTGACTTGAAATCACTTGAGTTGATGTGCCTCGCAATTCACTTTGATTAGATGGATTCGCTTTTAATACCTTTATTTTTTGATCTTTAGGCCCAGATCCAACTGAAAGCTTAGACAACCTCTTTTTAGGCCCCATCATATGATTTTTAAATTGAGCAATCGCTTCTGCATTCAATACAGTTGATTCATCTTCAATTGCTAACCCTGCCTCATGCAACAGTCGCATTAATTTCTCAGCATCTAGCTGATACTCAGTCGCCAACTCTTTTACTGTTTTCACAGACACAACTTGCTCCTTTAATCTTCATCTTCACTAAACCAAGGTGCGCGTGCTGCCATAATTAAGTCAGCCGCTAAATGGTCTGTCATGCCTTCAATATCTCTCACTTCATCAACAGACATCTCTGCCAAATCTTCTGCACTGATGATTCCAGATGCAGCTAAACGATGCGCCATTAGTTTTGGCATATTCGGCAACGCCATTAAACTTTCATCGGGTACAGCTGTTTCTGATAACGTTGAAACGGCTATAGCTTCAGCAATCATTGCTGATTGAGCTCTATCTAAAATTTCAGTGGCCAAATCAATATCAAATTCAGAGATACCCGCAAGTACTTGCGCATCTGCTTTAGCTAAATGCTCAATGTTTGAAAAGCCTTCTCGTATTAAAATTTCGGCTAATGCAGCATCAACATCCAGCTGCTGGCATAAAGCATTTACATCCGATCCCCCTGACTGTTCTCGTTGCTGTGATTCAGACATGACATTCAAATCCCAGCCCACTAATTGGCTTGCTAAACGAACATTTTGACCGCCACGACCAATGGCTTGAGATAAATTAGCCTCCAGCACCACTACATCCATAGCATGCGCTGGCTCATCGACAACAATAGACAGTACTTCTGCAGGGGACATGGCACTAATCACCATTTTGGCAGGGCTTTCATCCCATAAGATAATATCAACACGCTCCCCATTCAATTCAGATGAAATGGCTTGCACACGCCCTCCACGCATCCCGACACAAGCACCGACAGCATCCACTCGTGCATCTTTTGTTTTAACGGCTATTTTGGCTCGCACACCCGGATCTCTAGCAACTGATTTAATTTCTAAAACACCCTCTTGAATTTCTGGAACTTCTAATTTAAAGAGTTCAACTAGAAAATTTGCGTGAGTACGGCTTAACATTAGCAAAGGGCCTTTGTTTTCAGGATCTACTGCGTATAAATAACCTCGAGCACGGTCCCCCACTCTAAAGATTTCACGAGGTAGCAACTCTTTTCGTGGCAAGCTCGCTTCAATATGATCACCCAAGTCAATGATGATATGATCACGTGTTACACGTTTAACCTGCCCTGTCATCAACTCGCCTACACGTGATTTAAATTGCTCTGCAAGCTTTGCTCGCTCTGCTTCTCGCACAAACTTGATCATCATTTGACCTGATTGATGCGCAAAAATACGCCCTGGCTCAATGGTTAAAGATTCAGCGACTGTTTCGCCCAATACCGCACCTTCTAATCCTTTTTCTTGAGCTTGATCTACTGACAAATATTGCTCAGGTTGATCTAACAATTCTTCTGAAGCATCCTCAACAAGGGTCCATACACGCTGACAGTGATAAACGCCTGTATCTCGATCAATATTCACTTGAATACGAGCCTGCTCAGAAAAATCTTTAGCCAGCACGGAAGCCAGTGCACGCTCCATTGCAACAAAGATTAATTCAGGAGCTAGATCTTTCTCATTTGACAAAGACTCAACCACCATTTTGACTTGATTGGGATCAAAAAATAAACCATCTTTACTCATATTAACCACCTCACTCAAGCACGTTTGCTTGATCAATATTTGAATAAGGAATTGAATACACTCGGTCGCCCGACTCAAGCTCAATCAATTCATCCGTTACATTTAACAGCTGACCCTTAATCTTCCTTGAATCCTGAACAGGTGACCTCAGTTGGCATGAAATTAAATGCCCTCTATAGGTTTGATATTGGCTCACCTTAAATAATTTCCGATGAATCCCTGGAGATGAAACTTCTAATGTATAGGCTGTCTTGAGATCACACTCTGCATCTAGCATTGCAGCAACCTGTCGACTGACAACCGCACACGCTTCAACTGACACACCGAATGCATCATCTAAATACACACGCAATACGCGAGCACCTGAATCGTGCCCCCACTCATACCCCCATAGCTGGGCCCCAGATGCTTTCGCAGCCCTTGTTAGCACGTGGGTTAAAGTGTTATCCATGTGATCAGTCGCCTCTCTGTATGTACTATAGAAATAAAAAAAGGGCGTATACCCCATTTTAAAATCTATGATTAACTCAACCTTATATGGTAGCGGGGGCAGGATTCGAACCTACGACCTTCGGGTTATGAGCCCGACGAGCTGCCAGACTGCTCCACCCCGCATCGAGTCCCTAAATTATAAACGAACCATTTTATTTTGCAAGCCCTGAGTTCAAACTTAACAAGACTCGCCATTGAACCTAATCAAACCAATACTTACAAAATCCATCGAGAAAGGTTTTCAGCCTTGACCAAATCTTTTAATTCAGAATTAACATACCGCACATCAATATTAATGGTTTGATGCTCGTGATCGGGGGCATGATATGAAATAGATTCCAACAATTGCTCCATTACACTGTACAAACGCCTTGCACCAATATTAGTTGTCGATTCGTTCATTGAATGTGCAATCATTGCAATTCGCTCAATACCTCCTTTGGTAAACTTTAGATGAATGGCCTCAACTTTCATTAGAGCCTCATATTGACGAGTAAGAGCATTATCTGGCTCCACTAAAATACGATAAAAGTCTTTTGCACTCAGGGCGTTCAATTCCACCCGAATGGGTAACCGCCCCTGCAACTCTGAAGCCATATCAGAAGGGGAAACCCCCATGAAGGCACCTGCCGCAATGAACAAAATATGATCGGTTTTAACTGCACCATATTTTGTAGAGACTGTACTGCCTTCGATCATAGGCAATAAATCACGCTGAACCCCTTCTCGTGACACTTCACCCCCTACTTGCTCAGATTTAACCACTTTATCAATTTCATCAATAAATACGATTCCCTGCTGCTCAACGGCATCAAGCGCCGCACCAATGATCTCTTCTTTATTGATCATTTTTCCCGATTCTTCATCCACAAAGTAACGTAAAGCATCAACAACCGTCATTTTTTTTAGCTTGGTTTTTTCTGTACTCAGATGATCCATCAGATGCTGCAGCTGGCTTGTCATTTCCTCCATGCCTGGAGGTGATAAAATCTCAACGCCTAATGCAGGAGATGAAACCTCAACCTCAACCATAACCTCATCTAAAGATCCCTCTCTCAATGCATGCAGCAACTCTGACTCTGTCTTAGCCTCAAATGCTGATTGTTGCTGCAAGATTTTAATCAATCGTTCATAAGCCAGCTCTTCTGCTTGTGTTTCAACTTTACTGATTTCTGTGGATCGAATCATTGCGATCGCTTCATCTACCAAATCTCGAATAATTGAATCGACATCACGCCCTACATACCCGACTTCCGTAAATTTAGTCGCCTCAACCTTAATAAAAGGCGCTTTTACGAGAACAGCCAACCGCCGAGCAATCTCAGTTTTGCCCACTCCAGTCGGCCCTATCATCAAGATATTTTTAGGCGCAATCTCATCACGCATGGACGCTGGCTCAACCTGCTGGCGACGCCATCGATCTCGCAGGGCAATAGCCACTGCACGCTTAGCTTTATCCTGACCAATGATCCAACGATCAAGCTCACTGACAATTTCTGCTGGGGTTAAGGGAATTGCTTCACTCATAGTCTACTCCACTTAATCTTTGGACAACGATTCGATTGTTAAATGTTTATTTGTGTAAATACAGATGTTACCAGCAATAGTTAATGCCTGCTTCACTACCTGTTCCGTACTTAAATCAGTATGATCCATTAAAGCCAGTGCCGCAGCTTTTGCAAAATCACCGCCTGAACCAATGGCTAAAATACCACGCTCAGGCTCAATCACATCACCGCACCCGGAAATGATCAACGATGTACTTAAATCAGCAACCACCAATAAAGCATCTAAGCGCCTCAAGGCTTTATCTTGACGCCACTCTCGAGCCAACTCAACCGCAGCACGCACCAATTGCCCTTGATGCTTTTCTAACTGCGTCTCAAATCGTTCAAACAAAGTAAAGGCATCGGCAGTTCCTCCAGCAAAACCCGCAATCACTTTTTCTTTATATAATTTTCTAACTTTACAAGCATTGCCTTTAAATACGGTATCCCCCAGCGTGACTTGACCATCTCCACCGACTGAAACCTCACCTTTCCGACGAACTGACACAATGGTTGTGCCTCTTAACATCACACTCATATCCTTTTCATCCTATTCATATAGACCACGACTCTAATGTAAGCTTGCCATGAAACCCAAAACGAAACAATCTATCTCGCGCATTAAATGCTTGCATCACATTATCGTAAGGCCCCAATACCCATTGACAAACATGCACTGAATGCACCAGCCTTTTAGATAGATTTAATTGAGCTTTTTGATCAATCCATTTTGCCATTTGATTGCATTGCTGTTGTGACATATGGTCCCCCAAAACCCACACCAATCGCTGAGCTTCTGAAACATTAGAAGCATGCAACCATTGAGCAGGCGCTTCTACATACACAATAGGGGCAGAATGAAATTTTAAAGACTGAAACCATTGCCTCGAACCCCACACTTTCCATTGCTGAATTTGTTCATTCACCCCACGGAAATAAGTTACACCATACATGAATGCACTCAACAATACACCTATACTCATCACAACACCGATTGCGTGCCATCGGCTCACAACGTTCTTTCGACGATGCACCGCAGATACCCGTACAGGCTTATGATAAGAAACACGCTTCATACTTTCTCTTTCAAATCGTTTAAATTCATTTTCTAATGCAATAGACCTTATTCCAATTAGACTACATTGTGGCCGGCGCTTGAACGCCTAATAACTCAAGCCCTTGCTTTAAGACACATTGCACAGCGTGCATGAGCTTTAACCGGGACATGCGCATGTCAATGTCACTGACCAGACAGTGTTCTGTATTATAATATCGATGCAATAAAGTCGCTAACGATTGGAGATAAAACACAATACCATGCACCTCATAGGATACGATGCTTTGAGCAATGACATCTGGATATTGAGCCAAATGACATAATAACGGCTCAACCCCTGAACCTAAATGCTGAAAACAAATTGAAGCATTCAAGTTATTTGGATCAAGACCTGCCTGATCAAATAATCGACAAATCC
>MDTD01002162.1_pt1 | contig 17322 bp, 15 predicted proteins | sample 811221 | NCBI WGS metagenome assembly MDTD01 (sample SAMN05326646, study PRJNA326480) | marine metagenome | isolation source: seawater | place: Pacific Ocean: South West | collected 2011 | reverse complement strand
TACGAGTTCCCGATGCCGTAACCCTAGTCGGTGCCAGCGGCAGCATCACGGAAGCCCAACAATTGGCGTTCATCAAAAGGAAGCTTCAAGCCCAATTTGGTAAGCGGTTAAAGCTGGAGCGAGTGGAAGCGGTTGGCGAACTCCAAACCCTTGAAGTGCCACCGGGCAGTCGCCCAGGAAGAGTTCGTCTGGCACCAGGGGCACGCCTCGCCGCTCGGACCAGTGTCCGTTTGGACATTATGAAAGGAAAACGGCTTGTAAAAAAGCGCATCCTTCAGGTGCGTTTGGTCGGTTCTGCTCAAGTCCGTGTGACCACCGAAGCGCTGGATCGAGGTCATCGTCTGACTCGAACGGATGTTCAGGAGACCTATCGAAGTCTCGACTTACTTCCCCGCCGGTTCCGTCTCCGGCCTTTCGCTGTTCATGACCAAGTGCTGCGACGGTCCCTGCCACAGGGCGCTGTTCTCTTGCCAAGTCTATTGCAACCACCGGTGATTATTCATCGAGGTGACCCCATCCAATTGGAGTTGCGTCAGGCGGGTATGATCTTGCGAGCACGGGGTAAAGCATTGGCCAACGGCATTGTCGGCCAACAAATTGCAGTACTGAACGCAGGCAGCGGAAAAAGGGTCCAAGGCCGTGTCAAAGCACCCGGTTTAGTGGAGGTCACCCCATGACATCTCAAGTTCGAAGACTGATGCCAGTGCTGGGTTTGATCTTGGTTCAGGGCTGCATGGTTCGTCATATCGAACCTTATGCCGCCAAAAAAAGAGACTGGAACCGACTCCCAACAGTCCAATTGGACGGCTCGAAAGATTCTGCTCAACGAAGCAAGGGGAGTTTATTTACCGACGATGGCGATGATTTGTTCGTCTACCGTCGAGCTCGGCGGCCCGGTGATATTCTTAGCGTAAAGATCTCGGAGAGCAGCTTGGCCGATGGTCGAGCCAACACAAAACTCGACCGACAAGTGAGTGAATCAGCGGCTGTCTCCGCCCTTTTGGGGCTCATGCAACAAATCAATACAGAGGATGCTCGAATCGTACCCGGTAGCCTCGTGGGCGCAGAGACGAAAAGAACCTTTCAAGGCAAGGGTACCTCGGATCGAAGCACAAAGGTCGAGGCTGTGATCCCAGCGATGGTCGTCGCTCGAGAACCCAGTGGAAACCTCCGAATCGAAGGCCGACGAGTGCTCCTCGTCAACGATGAGGAGCACCATTTTTATCTCTCCGGCTTAATCCGAGTTGAAGACATCGATTCTGCAAACACGATCGAAAGCACCAAAATCGCCGAAGCTGAGATGGAATTCTCAGGCAGAGGCAACATTACGTCAAAGAACCGACAGGGTTGGCTTGCCACCACGCTCGACTGGATTTGGCCTTTCTAGAAAGGAAAGATAATGCGTCTTTTCCTCTTTTTAATCGTCGTGGTTATGGCCCTTCCATCTCACGCATCGAGAGTTAAAGAACTCGTGAAGATTGAGGGACTTAGGGCGAACCACCTCGTGGGCTACGGTTTGGTTGTTGGGCTGGATGGCCAAGGCGACAACGACTCGGCTCGGTTCACGGTTAAAAGCATTGCTGCACTAATGCAGCGGCAGGGGGTTCAGGTCAAAGAAAGGGAGATCCGCGTCAAGAATGTGGCTGCTGTGATGGTCACCTCACAGCTTCCCCCTTTTGCCAAGGCAGGAAACAACCTCGATGTTCAGGTCAGCTCGATCGGTAACGCCAAAAGTCTTCAGGGCGGAACCCTGTTGATGACCCGCATGAAAGGCGCGGATGGAAAGACCTATGCTCTGGCTCAAGGCCCCGTTAGCGTCGGAGGTTTCTCGCTCGGTGGAGGGGGTGGCAAAGTTCAAAAAAATCACCCGACCGCCGGACGCGTGCCCTCAGGAGCCACGGTGGAACGTCCGGCACCGAGCCAACTAGAAACCGGCAAACCCCTCTTACTGCATCTGAATCGCCCCGATTTTACGACTGCTGCACGGATCGCACGGGCCATCAACGAAGCGCTAGGGAGCGTTTCGGCTCACGCGATGGATCCCGGTCAAGTGAAGGTAAATATACCCGAACCCTACAAGAATCGGTCGGTGGACTTGGTTGCAGGCATTGAGGCTCTTGAAGTTCTTTCAGACCAACGAGCCCGCGTCGTCCTCAACGAAAGAACGGGCACCGTCGTCATGGGGCATGGGGTTCGAATCAAGACGGTCGCTATCTCCCACGGCAGCTTGATGTTGAGCGTGAGTGGAGACGAACAAATTGTGCAACCGCAAGCCTTCACCGAAGGGACGACAGCGACTCAGCAAAATACCAAGGTCGATGTCAAAGAAGGATCCAGCGGCTTGGCCATGGTCAAATCAGGACCGACCCTCGGTCAGGTCGTGAGTGCCCTCAACGCACTCGGGGTCACCACCCGTGACTTGATCGCAATCCTCCAGGCCATGCGTGCTGCTGGTGCTCTCGACGCAGAGATTGAACTGTTATGAAAATCGATCCAAAACTGCTGATGTCACCGCAGCAGTCTCTGGATGAGGCCCGTGTACGCTCGCTAAAAGAGCAACAAAACCAGACAAGTGATGCCCAAAAACTAGAAGAGGTCGCCGAGGCCTTCGAAGGTATTTTCGTAAAAATGCTGCTGGATCGAATGCCAGAAGAAGACCCTGAGGGAATTATGAGTTCGGGGTTTGGCGGACAAATGTTCAAAGGCATGCTCCACTCAGAGTATGCCAATCTAGCCGCCAACCGGACCAACTTTGGTATTGCCGACGCGATCCTTCGCCAACTGCAACATCAGTCCACGGAGCAAGCCGTTCAACCGGTGGAATATACCCGGGTAAGCAGCGACTACGGTATGCGAGCGGACCCTTTTCATGGGCATCAGCGACACCACAGCGGAATTGACTTTGCTGCCCCCTTAGGGACGCCTGTGAAAGGCGTCTTGTCCGGTCGGGTGATGCGAGCAGGTCCTGTGGGGAATTACGGAAATCTCGTCGAAATCCGCCACAGTGACGGGCGTCGAACCCGCTACGGTCACCTCGACGAGATTAAGGTTGAGGTGGGTCAGTGGATCGAAAGAGGACAAGTGCTTGGCACCGTGGGTCAGACCGGTCGATCCACAGGTCCTCACCTCCATTTCGAACTTCGTGAAGGTGATCACAGCGTCAATCCTGCCCAACTGCTCAAATTGACTCCAGGTGGTGGTCACCATTCCCATTAGAAAGTTCCCGCAACATCCGTTTGGTACCAGCCCAAGAAAATCGTGGGTCAAAGGACAAGCGAAGGTCATCATTCGACCTCCATTCGCTCGCTTCAAGGGTTGGGAGACACAGCCATGCCTTTAAGTGCTTTCGATCCCTCGACCACCGCACAGTACAAGGGGCGGTACCTCAAAAAGACCGTAAACTGGTCGGAAGATGAATGGGCTCAATGGGGCTGGCACCAGCGACATAGAATCCGCACAATCGACCAACTGGACCAATGGATTGAACTAAGCCCGGACGAGCGGAAAGCATTCCACAAAACCGCCTCTCTTTTTCACGTCGGCATTACACCTTATTATGCCTCGCTCATGGACCCTTTCGACCCCAAGTGCCCCATTCGCCTGCAAGCTGTGCCTCAACTTCAGGAGTTAGAAATCAGTCCTTGGGATTTAGAAGATCCCCTCGGCGAAGAGTCGGACATGGTCGTACCGGGACTCACCCATCGCTACCCAGATCGAGTGCTCTTCTACACCAACCACAACTGCGCAATGTACTGTCGCTTCTGCACTCGAAAACGGAAGGTCAGCGACCCGGCAAGCATGACAAACAAGCGCTCCTACCAAAAGATTTATGACTACATTCAACAACATCCTGAGGTGCATGATGTGGTGATTTCCGGTGGAGACCCCCTGTCTCTTGCGGACAAAAGGCTGGCTGAAATCTTCGAAGAACTCTCAAAAATACCGCACATAAAATATTGTCGAATCGGAAGTCGTAATCTCGTCACCCTACCGCAAAGGATCACGGATGACTTTGCCTATCTCTTGAAGAGTTACCAAAGCCGTCAGTTGAGTATCTACTTCAATACACACTTTAATCACCCCAAAGAGTGCAGTGATGAAGCATGGGATGCCTGCGACCGAGTCGCCCTTTCAGGAACGCCCATCAACAATCAAATGGTGCTGATGAAAGACGTAAATGACACCGTTGATACGGTGCGCCAGTTGAATCGACGTCTCCTGCAAATGCGGGTGCAGCCTTATTATATTCATCAATGCGATCTCGCTTTGGGGGTGAGTCACTTCCGCACCAGCCTCAAGACCGGCCTCGAAATCATCCGAGGTCTGCATGGACATATGAGCGGAATGGCGGTGCCTCAACTGGTGGTCGATACCCCAGGAGGAGGTGGAAAGGTTCCGATCAGTCCCAACTATGTCATCGACCTGGATGGCGAGTCCATCGTTCTGCGTAATTTTCGGGGTCAGGCTTATCGCTATCCTGAAACGGAACTCACCTTTTCTGAAATCACCCCCGAGGCGATGCTCGGTCAGGCTAAAAACCCCATCATGGACTGACCGGGATCAGCGAATCTAAACCGCTCGCCTCAGAAGAACCAAGCGCCACATTGAGGGCTTGGATTGCGCCACCGGATGAGCCTTTACAGAGGTTATCAAGAGCGCACGTGATCACGGCGAGTTCATTGTCCGAATCGGCAACGATCTGAACCTCGACACGATTCGTTCCTGAAACTCGATTCAAACTGGGCTGCTGGCCCGTTGGTAACAAGCGAACAAAGGGGCTTTGCTCGTAGAAGGTCTCGGTAATTTCACGCAAACGGGCCTCATCCCGAACCGTCGTCGCCACATAGCAGGTCGCAAGGATCCCTCGTCGAACGGGCAAAAGATGTGGTGTAAACCGTACCCGAACATCAGAATCCACGAGCCACGACAAATTTCTGGCGATCTCCGGTTGATGCCGATGACCCTCCACCTTGTAGGCCTGAATCGTGTCAGCAACGGCGCAAAAGTGAGTGTTCGGTTTCGCCTGGATACCTGCGCCTGTGACCCCCGACTTGCAATCGGCGATCAACACCGAACCCTGGATCACAACACCCGCCTGATACAAGGGTGCGGCTGCAAGGGTCACCGTGGTTGGATAACAACCTGGCCCTGCAATCAACCGGGCACCTGAAAGCTTCTCACGACATTGCCCTAGTTCGGGTAAACCATAAACGGCATGCTCAAGATGTTGCGGGCAGGGGTGCTGAGCATAGTGACGTTCATACCGCTCTCTGTCCAAACGAAAGTCAGCGGATAAGTCCAAGACACGGACTCCGGCAGCGATCAGATCTGCGGCGATCTTAGCGCTTTGACCATGGGGCAATGCCAGCAATGCCCACTGCGCCCGTTGGGCAATCCTTGCGACATCCACTGGCTCAATTTCTTTCGGTAAATCCAATCCGGCAAGGTGCGGCCAGTGATCGACTAAAAGCTGCCCGGCACTGCGGTGACCGAAAAGTCCTGTCACCGTAAGATCTGGATGCGCGGCGAGGATACGGAGTGCTTCTGCCCCCGTGTATCCCGATGCGCCGACCACAACGATATTTTGAGACATCAAAGTGTCTCCATATGGGCTGCAAGTTCAGCGAGACTCGCGAACAGGGGCTCCACACCTTCAGCCATTAGCCCCTCACCTCCATCCATCCCCCAACGCACCCCGAGGAACAAACAACCAGCTGCATTGGCGGCGGCTGCATCGGTCGGGGTATCGCCAAGGTGAAGGTGTTGTTCCGCTCGAGACCCCAAGGACTGGATGCAGTGGTTTAACATTTCTGGATCGGGTTTTGCGCGTCCATCATCACCACAATGAACGCTGTCAAACAGTGAATTCCAACCAAGATCACTGAGAATCCGCTCCGTAAATCGTCGTGGTTTATTGGTCGCAAGTGCTTGCTTGATCCCTGCTGCTCGCAGCGCTCGACTGTATTCGATGACCCCTGGGTATGCCTTGGTCATCTGACTGCAGCCGACGAGGTAGTACGCCAAAAACCGCTGAACAGTCGCTTCGATTTCGTCGGGATCTAAGCCCGGATCTAAGCAATTCTGGACCAACCACTTCGCGCCCTTACCCACATGACGGGCGACATCAGGAATCGGTAATTCACCCATGCCCTTTTCAGCGCGCGTCTGATTCAACGCTCGGGCTAAATCGACAGACGTGTCCGCAAAGGTACCATCAAGGTCCCAACTCACACTGAAAAGGCCTTGAGGCAAAGAGTTGCTCAACGACAGTTCGGAACCAATGGACTGCAGCACTTAGGACGACGACGAACCCAGCCACAGTCTTCTTTTTGAGAACAAGCTTGCCCATCCATGCGACCATTCACGCACACGCCGCTCTCGCAGTCAGGATTGGTCTCGGCATCAGCTTTTAAGTGAACGAACGCACGAATAGAGCCATCCTCGGACTTCTGAATATCGTCGGGCCGTGCCCCCGGAGGACCAATCTCTTCATCAAACTTACAGAGGTACCCTTTGTCGTGATAAAGGATCTCGATCTTGTGTCGAACAGGAGCCCCTCGATCATAGTTCATGATCGCTTTCATGTAAGCGCCACCTTCCGCCTTGTTGATGTCAGCGTTGGGATCCTGCTCCAGAATGAAAGATTCGAACTGACCACTGACAACCTCCCATTTGGACAAGTCGAGAGCCCATGGGTAAGGCGTTGGGTTCCGCTCCGGCAACATCGCTAAGTTGGTCCGATAACGCTGTTCTCCATCGTGGGGTGCCTTTCTGGATTCGGTCCAGGGCGCAAGATTGACCAGCCAGGAATTCGCCACCAGATTCATATCGGGATGCTCACGAAATAAGTCCCACGTGTTCTCCGCGACCAACTGAAAAATATTGTCCCAGTTTTCTGGGATACAATAGGTCACCGACCCCCCACCCAGTTCTTCCCGAACATTGAGTTCCCGGGCAGATGTTCCCATCGGACAATCGCCATCCTGTTTGTCAGGAATCTTTTCCGTCACGAGGATGTCCTGATACCACGTCCCTTGTCGTTCACAGGCATCATTGACATGACCCTCAGCACAGCCCTGAGTAACGGCAATTAATCCTTGATAACGAAACTGATCGCCAGGGTAGATCGGTAACTCGTGGGGCGCCGGACCCGCATCGATCACCCGAGGAGGACCGCCATCACCACGACCTAAAATATCATCTTCTGGACAGGCTGTGAGCAGAGGCAAAAGGCTGAAAACAAACAGATAACGCATGTGGTTCCCATCTCTTGAGGGGTTCATGCCACGGTCAAAGGGCGCTGTCGATTCAAGGCGATGCGAAGACAGTGAAAGCCCCTCGATAACACGACGGACATCGCTAAATCTCGATTCTCGAAACCGTACTCAATCGCCGACCTGGAGTGGCAGTTGAAGATTAATACCAAGGGCAGGCCAACGGCTCTTGGTGGCGAGTGACTCCACGTAACTCACCAGTTTTTGATCCACCACTCGGCCCCAGCCCTCCCGGGAGGCATGGCGAATGACCGTGACACCTGACTCCTCTCTGGGTTGAATGATAATTCCAACATGAGAGATCCTCACAGGATTGTATTTTCGTGGCTCACGAACCAGCAGCATCAAGGTTCCTGTGGGAATAGACCGTGCGCGATCTTTGACGGCATACCAGGGCAGAACCGGTAACTTATGGTGGCCTCGGGGAGCCATTGAGGGTTCGAAATAGAGGGGAAGCTTTGAGGCAGGCACGCTTTCCCAATCCAAACGGTCGTAATCTTGAGTCACTGTAGTCAGAGTCGCTCCTGCGACAGCGGCTGTAATGTCTCTCAAAAGTCCCAAACGATGCTGTTTCGGCAGCCATTGGGCCAACATGAAGTGATTTCTCTCTGCGTAGCTCACTTTCTCACCATGATAGCGAATCCGGTCCATCCAACGACTTGCTTCATCGAGATTTTGAGAGAGACTCAAGGCCATTACGGTTTCAACAAAGGTCAAACAATCCACCGGTGACATCTGCAATCGAGGATCCTGGTCCCTTAACCCTTGCGCACCCTCCCCTAACGGGTCGTCCCGGTAATGAGCCCCTAAAAGGTTGTGTGAATGGGTGATTAATCGCTTTCGAATGCTCTTGGTCTTTGCGATTCGACGCAATCGATAATTCACCTGCTGAACGGACAGGTTGCCGTATCGACTTCGGTCTTTCGCTTTCTTCGGGAAGCTCGGTCGTCCAGTGATGGGATCTCTTGGTCGATCTCCTGGACGTGGAATTCCCTCCGCTTGGTTGACCGGAACGCCAACCACAAGCAGAAATAAAGAGAGCAGACCACAGCGAGACATGATGGGCGTTCTTAAGTCAAAGACAGCCCGATTCCTCGCAAGAATCTTGCCTGTTATCGTGGTTCTGAACGGGTGCACGGTGGCGCAAAGCCAGAGTCGACTCCGCTTGCAACGCCACGGAAGTTTACCGGATTGGAAGAAGAGCCCCTGGGTTCCGACCGAAACCCCTTGGCTTGGTGAGGGCTTTGATGACGCCAAGGCCTTAGCAATTTCCCTGCAAGATCGGCTGAACCAACAACTTGAAGTGACCGAACTCAAGGAGAGCAAACCCCTTCATTTCGTACTCGGAAGACCCCGTGTCGCCTGCAAAGCGTCGCCAGGGTCTTGGCGTTGCTATGCTCAGGTCATTGTTGAAATGCGAGGCAAACGAGGCAAGCGAGCTCTGTGGGCGGCTGAAGGCTTGGCGTGGGTCGACTTGGAACAAAAGCCATCCAAGCGGCAACAGCGACGACTCGCTTACAGGCTCACATGGGACGCAGTTCGCTCGGTTCGAGAAGGACCGCAAACTCGAAAGAAGGTCCGCAACTCCGGCTCGTTAGCCGCAGCGATCGAGAGGGGGTCAAGCACGGTTGTCAGCGATTGGCTTGATGAACTCAGCCAAAACGAAGCCAGCGAGAGCAGGCGTGTCGCACTCTGGCTTGCGATCGGTCATCTTGCGACAGAAGAACATCGACTTCGAATCCTGTCGATTCAGACAGGAACCCAGCGAGAAACAAAAGCTCGACAGTTAGCTCTCGATTGGCTTGATGAAGTGGTCATCCCAGCGAATTGACCCACTCGAACCCTGCTTATCCACAACTAGCGCGGTAGCGATTCTGCGTGTACTGTCCCTACGTTACTGGAGAGTTCCTTTGCGTTACGTTTGGCTTGTCGCCCTGGTGAACGTCGCCTGTCTGCCCACTCCCCCTCCGGAGCCAGGTCAGGACACCGGCGTGGTGGGCCCTGTCGACGCCGGCTGGCCGGAAGCTGGCCCTGCCAGGGATGCAGGCATCGCAGACGCTGGCCAGCAAGATGCAGCGCCTCTGTGCGGCCCTCAAACCGTTCTCTTTGGTCCTGATTGCCCTGAAGAAGGGTGTCGCTATGGTGATTCCTGCGGCGAGACAGGTTGCGGGACCTTTCTTTGTGCTCAAGATGGTACGCTTCAATGCTTCTATGATGAAGCGAACCTTTGTGGCGGATGCGGCGAAGTCGACACCAGCGCGGGGATGCCCGGCTCTGTGTGTGGTGAGTACCAATGTGGCAGTATCGTCTGCAATGCAGATCAAGACGCAACCCTCTGCGTTGGCGACCATCCCCTTAATATCTGTGGCGGATGCTCGCTGCAGATCGACCCCGTTGGGTTGCCCTGCATCGATGACTTAGATTGCGGCGATCAAAGCGCCTGCGTGCAAGATCCGAATGCGCCTCTCTCCGGTCGCTTCTGTGCACCGGGCGGACCATGCTCGAGTCAGTTTGATCAATGCGGCACCGGCGAAACTCGATGCAGTCGGGATGGCGAGCGGTTTATTTGCTTTCGCGGACGATCTCCGACCTCCTGTGGCGGCTGTGACCGTTGCATTCTCTATCAGGCGGAAATGGATCAACGTTTCGGCGGAAACTACATTCGGATCGGTACCCGTGCTGTGATTGAAAATGTGCAGCGAAACCCGAGCCGCAACGTGTTGGTCTTTGATCCACTTCGACTCGGCGACGGTGCGGACGCACTGCCGAATGCAACCGTCTATTTGCTCAATGAAGATGAGCAGGGGTTTGTGCTAGGCACATTTGCACGAGCTGCCGATGGGCGCCTTCCTGATTACATTGAAAGCTACGAAATTCCGGACAATGATTTCAGCCAAGGGACTTGGTATGTCTCGATTCATGACAGTATCCTCGGCATGATCAGTCAGGGACGTTTAGTCGTCGAAGAAGGCCCACAGGACCCCTGATTCCCCCATTGCGCCAACCCGGGTGCCTGTGGCAGGCAGAATTGGCCAATTATGAGGGAATGGAAATGAGCCGCATCGGATGCTTTATCCTTGCGCTTTCCTTGGCGGGCTGTGGGCCGGTGATTGCAACCAGTAACATCATTCAAGCAGACGCTGCATTAGAAGAAGCGCGCCTCCTCAACGCGCAAACCTACGCACCCTACTGGTTCCACAGCGCAAATATCTATCTCAAAAAGGCGCGGAGTCTCGACGGAAAGAGTGAATACCAACACGCCTCAAATTACGCTGGGGTTGCCCTCAGCCGAGCACAAAAAGCACTGGAACTCACCCGACGAAAAATAAGAAGCACGCCGGTTGGAGCAGCCGATAGCGGGGGCGAAGGACTCAGTTGGTGACTCACCGAAAACTGCTAATAACGACGCTCCTCGTGGGGTCGTGTGCGATGCCCTCTCCCTATCGAGCAACGGGCGTCGTTGAAGTGGATGACCCCGTCGACAAAGTGCTGGATCATCTCCGTCCCATCGAACAAATGGAAGAAGCTCTGTGCTCTTTACACGACTTTCGAGATCAAGCTGCTCGCCTTCGAGGAGTCATCACACTCGAAGGGAAAAAAATAAGGTTAAACACGGAGAAAGCAGCCAGTTTACCTCCCGTACTCCGGGTAAGCATCGGCAAGATGGATCAAGGCGTAGATGCTGTCGGTAAGGCACGTCAGGAGTTGAGCCAACTCCAACAAACCATCGATAACCTCACCAAAAAGTACGAAAAGAGCAGCGATGCTGCCGTCTCCGTCCGCCTGAAATTGGCGACCCGCGAACTCAACAGCGTCGGACCGAGACTCAAAGACCTTGCCCGGGAGTCAGCCCAACTCCTCGCTGAAGTTGAACGGGGTATCCTGTGGCCGAAACCACGGCTTTGCCGAGCGGTTGAAACTCGGAGAGCAGCTCAACTTGTGGCCATGCAAGGGGCCGATACGGGTGGCGGAGTCAGCAGACTACTCGCTCGGATAAAAGCTTATGAGGAACGACTTGAGCAGGCCCGACAAATGAACGCGGATCGCTGTGCGCCGAAGACACTGGCAGAGGCGGAAGCTTACGCCGACTTTGCGCGCCTCGAAATTCGCTTGGGGAACTGGTTTAAAGCACAAGAAGCAGCGAAAGCGGCAGGGGTCGCTGCCATTCGAACTCTGGAAGAGTCTCGCCCATGTGCTCCGAAACCGAAAAAACCAAAACTGCCTGCTGTCGTGGAAAAGAAAGACAGCGACAACGACGGAATTAACGATCTCGAAGACAAGTGTCCGGATCTTCCAGGGTTATCAAAATATGAAGGCTGCCCACCCCCCGACCGGGATGGTGATGGGTTCCTCGATGAAGAAGACAAGTGCCCCGAACAGCCGGAGGACTTTGATGGCAACCAAGACACGGATGGTTGCCCGGAAAAAGAAGACACCGATTCAGACAACGATGGCATTCTTGATGCGGATGACAAATGCCCTACGGACCCAGAAGATCGGGATGGGTTTGAAGAAACAGATGGCTGCCCTGATCGGGACAATGACAGTGATGGTGTTCTCGATGCGGATGACCACTGCCCAGGATCGGATGGGGCGATTGGACCGGACGTTCAAGAAGATCGGGATGGCTACCAAGATACGGACGGATGCCCCGATCCGGACAACGATGGTGACGGTATTCCCGATGACCGAGACCAATGTAAAAACGACAAAGAAGACATCGACCAGTTCCAGGACGAAGACGGCTGTCCAGAGCGGGATAATGATCAAGACGGCGTACCGGATGAAAAAGACCGCTGCCCGACTGAAAAAGAAATCATGAATGGAGTGAATGACGACGACGGCTGTCCGGACAAAAAGTACACCCTGATTAAGGTCACGAAAGAGGCCATCAAAATCACACAAAAGATTCAGTTTGCTAGCGGTAAGGCGAAGATCAAAAAGGTGAGTCACCCGATTCTCGATGAAGTGGCAGATGCCATTGTGACCCACCGAATCCAAAAGATCCTTGTGGAGGGTCATACGGACGACGTGGGTCGTGATTCCTACAACTTACGACTAAGCCAAAAGCGTGCTGATGCTGTCCGTAACTATCTGATCAGCAAGGGCGTTGACGAAGAGCGACTGGATGCCATCGGCTTCGGTGAGACACGCCCCTTGGTGAAGGGCAAGAGCCGGAAGGCTCGAGCCACCAACCGCCGCGTTGAGTTCAAAATTATCGAACGGTAACCCTGGACCTCGTCGACTCGCATGGGCCTTACTCCTTGGGCTCATGGGTCTGACGGGTGGCGTATTTTTACCCGCAGCTATCAGTATTCCTTTCGATTTCAGCGTCGACAGGCTCTTTCAATCTGACTCTCCAGAAATCGAACGGGCCCGGCAAGCCGATGCGGTTTTCCCCCCCAGCGATCGAGAGTTTATGGTGGTCGTCCAACGACCCCAAGGATGGTTCGACACGACAGGCTTGAAGGCCTTTGCAGATCTCCATCAACGCCTGGAGCAAATTCCGATTCGAGCGGTGGATCGAGAGGCCACTGAAAGTACAAGCTGTCAAAATGAAACCACATGGAACGGAAAACCGACCCATGCTCTGGAGCGTTTTGCGAGTATTCGACAAATTCAACTCGTGGACGGCGAGGGAGAACAAGCGGTCCTTCAACGGGCCTGGCCTGCCGATGGAGCACCTCCGGAAGCCAAAGATTTCAAAGCGAGACTGCTTAAGGACCGCCTCACTGCCGGGAAGCTTTTAAGCACGGATGGAGATACGTTACTCATCCGAGCTCAATTGGTCTGCGGCATTCACGAAGGTTCAACTCGCCTCGACTATTTAGAGACGATTCGAGCGGTAACTCAGGCGTGGCAAGCCCCCCTCAATGATGTCCATGTGATCCTCTCAGGGCTTCCATTTATTCAAGATGAAGTCATTGAATCCTTACGGGGTGACTTTATTACACTGCAGCCGATAACCATCATTGTCATGCTCGGCTTGTTGGTGTTGGCTTTCGGTAGCCTGAGGGCAGCGATGCTGCCCTTTCTCGCAACGCTCTTTGGCTGCATTTGGTGCCTTGGTCTGATGGCTCTCGTCGGCGAAGCGATCAATGTGGTAAACTTTGCGATCACCGTCGTGATTCTTGTCATCGGTGCTGGTGATGGAATTCATATCGTCGCTAGGTATCAAGAGGAACTGGAAGTCGAGAGCGATTCCTGGCTGGCCATGAAGGCGACCCTAAAGCCCATGCTCCTGGCTTGCGGACTCACGACTGCCACGACTCTCATCGGCTTCCTCTCCTTGCGACTCGCCAAAGTGGAGATGATCAAATCCTTCGGCCTGTGGGCGGCCATCGGAGTGGGCGTGACTTGGATTTTCACCATGGTCATGATCCCCTCGCTGATGCTGATTATTGGGGTGGGGAAACCTCAACGAAGTGGTCTGGGTCGTTGGCTTGAAGATGAATGGCTACCCAAACTCGCCAAGTGGGTTCTTCAGCGACGAACGATGATCATGGTGGTCAGCCTGAGCGCCCTTTTGATTGGGCTTGCGACCGCCAGTCAACTCACCCCCTTCTCGCGCGCCCTTGAAGAATTTCCCCATGATCACCCCGCAAGAGCCAATCTTCAAACCGTTGAGGATAAACTGACCGGTGTTCTGCCTTTCACCATTACGGTGGAGGGACCACGAGATCTTATTTTCTCGCCCGAAACCCTCAAAGAGATGGCGGCAATACAAGACGAGTTAGAAACCAAAGAGAGTGGTATTAGCACTTTCGCACTCACTGATCTCGTTTCCGCGCTCCACAGTCACTGGGAAGAGGGGCGTCAAGGATCACGGCAAGATCTCCCCAGTAAAGACGATCAATTAGCGTCTTTGCTCGCCACCTTGAAGCTCTCCGATGATGCGGACCTTATCCTGTCGCCCTTACTGTACGACCCAAGGCCTCCTGCCATGGAAAAGGGCCCCGAAAGCAGTATCGAAGGAGATGAAGAAATCGTCGGTTTTGATGAGGAAGATGACTTTGAGCCCGCTGATCAAGATCCACAAGAGGCGCTCAACGCAGAAACCGCTCGAGCGACGCTACGAATCAATGGTTTAAAACACGATTCGGGCTCCACTCAATGGCGTCGGATTGTTCCCTGGCTTCAGGATCGGCTTAAAATGCTTCCTGAGGGAGTGACCGCAGAGATTGGTGGATCAGCGACAATCGTCAATCAAGCCATCCACTTCGTAGTCACCGACCTCCTCAAAAGTCTCCTCTTCGCCTTTGTGCTCATCACGCTCCTCATGGGGTTACTGATGCGATCCGCTCGAGTTGGTTTCGCAGCAATGGTTCCCAACGTCATTCCACTGGTCTTGACCATGGCCGTCATGGTTCTGGTTGGAATACATCTCCGGATCTCGACCGTAATTACCTTTGCGATGTGCATGGGTATTGTCGTCGATGATTCGATTCATTTTCTTGTTCGTTGGCGGGAGGAACGAAGTCGAAGCCAAGGCGATGAAGAAGGTATGCTGCAAACGATTCGATTTGCGGGAAGGCCAGTGATTTTTACCACGGTCATGCTTGGAATGGGCTTTGCCGTTTTGATCACGAGCACTTTTCGAGGACTTCATGACTTTGGTGTTTTGGCGGTCATCACGATCAGCCTCGCACTCATCGCTGATCTCGTGATTCTACCAGCACTTCTTTTGGGACCTCAAAAGTCATCGTCTTCACGTTGAGATTCTATTTTTTCGTCGGTCTACTCATGGTGGCATGCGAGAGCACAGACTCCCCACCAGAAGCCGTCGTTATGGCCTTTCTTGCCCATCTCAGTCGCTCGGAAGGCAAACAGGCTCACCAACTTCTCTGCCCTCGAGATCAGTCGCTGCTTGCGTCACTCTCAAGCCGACAAGGGATCGACCCTGTGAGTAGCCTAAACTCTTTAAAGCCCCGTCCCGGCGCGGCCTTCCAAGCCCTGCCTCAGAGTCGAGGCAAGGGGACAGCGGTGGTCGATGTGATGGTCACCGGCGGAATGCGATTCCCCATCAGCCTCAGTCAAACCAAGGCGTCCTGGTGTCTTCATCTGCCCCAACTAAAGCCTTAAGGCGCCGAACACGTTCCATCGGGCTGGCACAAACCCCCACCAGCCAGAAGACAAATCAAGTTTCCGCGAATGATGTCGTTGGGGTCACATCGGGGCAAACAAATGCTTTGACCCGCTAACTGCAAGCATTGCTGGTCTGCGGCACAATCGGAGTTATCGTTGCACTGAGGCACGCCCACGCCTGGTGGCAATCCGCCACCGCCACCATCACCGCCAACACACTGACCCGTTTGCGGGTTGCAGAACTCGCCGGCAGGACAATCCTCTTGGCCGCGGCACGCTCCGTCACCCCCCTCACATTGTCCCTCATTGCACGTTCCACCACCTGGGCAATCGGCGTCGCCTTCACATTGTCCTTCTGGCATACGACAGGACTCTGAAATGCACTGACGTGGCGCAGGACACTCAGCATCGGAAGTGCAATCGACACAACGTCCAATGGTTCGCCCATCCGCGATGTCACAGGTTCCCTCACAAACGGAATCGTCTCGGCAAGCGCCCGGCGGCAAGGGGTTACAACTTCCATCCCGTCGGTTGCAAAAGCTATCCATGGGGCAATCGGCCTCACTCTGGCAGTCCCCACCACCACCTTCGGCCTCACAAACGCCATTAAAACAGCGTTCTCCAGCGGCACAGTCAGTGTCTTGCCGACACTCAGGAGTACTGGGATCCTCGCAAACACCAGCGACGCAGATTTGATCACCAGTACAGTCATTGTCTCCACGACAACGACCATCGTTAGGCTCCCCGGTACAACGTCCCGCTTCACATCGTTGCCCCTGGCGGCAATCTGCCTCGCTCGTGCACTCAGGAACCTCGATAACGCAGTTGCCATCGCGGCAGATCTCGTCAGCAGCGCAATCGCCGTCACCACCGCACGAGACCTGAGTTCCTCCGTCGATATTTCCCGGACCCGCATCTGCCTCATCACCAGACTCAATGCAGGAACCATTAAAGCACAGATAACCGCTCGAGCAGTCGGCGTCGCGACCACAGGTCGACACCCCATCTTCGCTGCCGTTACAGGCCACAAACATCCCGGCCCCAAAGATCATAACGAGAGGGAGATAAACTGAAAGCTTCATGCTGCGCTCCTAGGTGGTCGTCCTCATCAAGGGAGGCAGAGATTGACAAGCGCCGCCGGCGGTCCTTCCAAAAAGTTGGTCAGGCATACAGAGGTTCCTGAGCATTCGGAATGACCGCAGCAACTATCGAGACAAAATCCCTGCTCCTCCCCATCAGCTACGAGACAGCGGGCGCTTCGGCAATCGGTCGGTTGTCGGCACGGCGATCCAGCTTGCCCCCGACCCGGAACAGTCCCCCCTTGAGGAGGCAAACACAGCGTGGCCAGACGAGTCGTTTCGACATCCAAGGCAAAAGATTGGAGGGAGCAAATCTCACCACCAGGGCAATCACCACTGTGGCAGCACAGGGAGCGGCACACATTTTCGATGCATGCACCGCTGACACACTCTTCGTGACCCATGCAGAACGAACCGGGACCACTGCGACCAGGTCGACCTCCAAATTCACCGGGCTCAGCACATAGATCCACCATAAAAGCAGAACCGTCATCTCGAAGCCCCTGAAACAAATGGCAACTCTGGCCCGCCTGACAGTGATTATCGCGAGAGCAGTTACTTCGGCAGGTGGTTTGTATTTCCCCTAAACAGAGCAGGCTCTGGCAAACCTGTGCTGCATTCTCCTGAACACAGCGGTCGCCCGTTCTGAGGTTCGCTGTCGCAGCCGGCTGCAAAAGACGATCGTCGATACACACGCGACCGCCAGCGAGGTTGTAGCAAAAGAAACCGGAGGGGCAGTCATCCCCCCGACCACAGGCTTGGGTGCAAATCGAGTCGGTTTCTGTGACCCGAAGGCAGGTTTCACCACTTCCGCACTCTTGAACCTCATCGCAATCCAGGCCCAAGCGACTTGGAAGGCGAACACATCGACCATCCTGACAACT
>MDTD01103822.1_pt1 | contig 17323 bp, 11 predicted proteins | sample 811221 | NCBI WGS metagenome assembly MDTD01 (sample SAMN05326646, study PRJNA326480) | marine metagenome | isolation source: seawater | place: Pacific Ocean: South West | collected 2011 | reverse complement strand
CGATTCGAGCAGCCCGACGACGGCCATGGCCAGCGCGTAGGGGGCGATGATGCGCAGCGTCTCCATCGTCAGCGGCACGTCGGGGATCAGCCACGACGGCAGGTTCGACGGGAGCCGGCCCTCGTCGCCGACGTCGGGCACGTTCCAGCCGCCGAGCACCGCTGCGACGGTCAGCACCGCGATGGCGACCAGCGGCGCGGGGATCGCGGTGGTCAGCTTGGGCAGCGCGACGATCACCAGGATGCCGACGGCGACCATCGGATACACCAGCCACGGCACCCCGAGCAGGTGCGGCACCTGGGACAAAAAGATCAGGATGGCCAGCGCGTTGACGAAGCCGACCATGACGCTGCGCGGCACGAACCGCATCACCTTGGCCACGCCGAGGCCGCCGAGCACCAGCTGCAGCAGCCCGGCCAGGATCACCGCAGCGATCAGATAGTCCAGGCCGTGGCTGGCGACCAGCGGCGCGATCACCAGGGCGACGGCGCCGGTCGCGGCGGAGATCATCGCCGGACGCCCGCCGACGATCGCGATGGTGACGGCCATCGTGAAAGAGGCGAACAGTCCGACCCGGGGGTCCACGCCGGCGATGATGGAGAACGAGATGGCCTCGGGGATCAACGCCAGCGCCACCACCAGACCGGCCAGCACCTCGGTGCGTAGCCGGCGCGGTGACCGCAGCGCGCCCAGCACCGACTGCTGTTGTTGCGGTGAGATGTCACTGTGCGTCGTCGACAAGACGGCTCCTTTCGCGCGGGCACAAAGGTCCTGGTGCGCGGGCTCTCGGGTCATGTCGCGCGGGCGCGCAGGTCATGTCGCGCGGGCGCGCAGGTCCTTCGGCGCGGACGCGGACATGATCATGCGCGTCATCGCGCGAAAGATCTTGCTCGGAAGCCGAATTCACTGAAGACGGGCCGCAACGGCGCGGCGCACATGGCGCTTCCTGCGCGGTGAACTCTACCCGTACGGGAGGGTTGCCTGGCAACTTCTGTCGCGCAGATCACCCCCCAGCCTCCGTTGAGACTGTGTCCACTGCGGCAAAGTGCGAGTAGCTCCCGCAGCCACCGCAGTCTCAACGCAGGGGTTCAGCCGCCCAGCGCGGTGGCGGCCGGTCCGAGATCGAGGAACTGGGTCTCGCCGTTGGCGTCGTCGAGACCGTCGTTGTCGGTGACGACATACAGGTTGCCGTTACCGGCGACCGCGAAGCCTTCCACCTTCTCCTGCACGAAATCCTTGGTGGCCTGCAGATCCGGCACCAGGTTGCGCGCCAACGTCTTCGGCAGTACCTGCGGCGCCTCGGTGGCCGAGGTCACCCCGGCGTCCTCGGGCAGGGCCACCCGGTAGATCGCCTTCACCCGTGCGTCGGGGCCGTTGAGCTTGTCGCGTTCGAGCACCAGCAGCGATCCGTCGTACACGGCGATCTCGGACAGCCCGATCCAGTCGCCTTCGGTGTCGGTGGTGTCGAGCTGGTAGCCGAACCACTCCCAGGAGTCGCTGTCGGGCGTGTAGCGCCCCAGCCGCGCGACGCCCGGCGGATCACTCTCGAGCTCACGCTGCAGCGCCACCCAGATGGCGTCCCCGTCGACGGCGACTCCCTCGATGCCCTGCCCGCCCATCGCGTCGGCGATGTCGGCGGGCAGTGTCACCCGCTTCTCGACGCTGCCGTCGGCGGCAACGATGACCAGCTCGTTGCCGGGGCCCTCCTCGCCTTCGACGCCGAGGACGAAGCCGCCGTCCGGACGCGCCGAGATCCCTTCGACGTCGAGGGTGACGGCCTCACCGTTGTCGGTGACCGGCAGTTCGGTGTCGATCAGCGCCGGGGTCTGGGTGAGGTCGATGCCCAGCACCCGCGCCGGTCCGTAGGCGTTGTCGGTGGCCGTGTAGAGGCGGTTCTCGTCGGCCGGGTCGGCGGACAACGCGCCGAGGGCGCCCCAGCCGATCGGCGCGCCGTCGACATCGCCGGAGACGATGGACGGGAACATCGGGGTGCCGCCGGAGGCGGCAAAACGATCCCCGAAGCCGTAGACGTTCAGCGACGCCCGCACACCCGCCTCGGCGTCGTCGGCCTCCGACGAGATGACCAGGAGGTTGCGCGACGGGATCGGCAGCACACCCTCGGGGCCGGGCGTGGTGGGCAGGATCTGGCGGAACTGCGGTGCCGTGACGTCGCTGACGTCGTAGACGGCGACGAAGTTGCTGCGCTCCGAGGCGACCAGAGCGGTCGGGACGCCGTTGATCTCGGTGATCGCCAGCCCTTCGGGTTCGGGACCCTTCGATTCGGCCCGGCCCTCGATGTGCAGTCCGGTGCGCACGGCGAGCTGCGAGAACGAGTTGCCGGCGTCCCACACCACCTCACCGGTGTTGGCGTCGAAGATCGTCCAGCCGCGGGTGCCGCCCTTCCAGTCACCTTCATTGGCGGTGACGACATGGTCGTCCCCGACCCAGCCGATCGCGTCCGGCTCGCGCGGGGTGTCGGAGATCGACCCGCTCTGGTCGATGGTGCCGTCCTCGGCGGTGTCGATGCCCTCGACGGATTCGCTTCCCGCGCTGAAGATGTTGGTCACCTCGCCGGTGCGGCCCTCGATGATCGCGACGCCGTTGTTCTCCTGGAACGTCAGCGCGACCTGCCCGCGCGAGTTGATGGCGACATATTCGGGTTCGAGGTCTTCGGGGGTGTCGAGACCGGCCGAGCGAGCCGCTTCGACGTCGAAGTCGACGCGGCGGGCCGTCCACGTGGTCGGCTCCCCCGCGAGGTCGATGAGTTGCAGGAAGCCGGTGGGCGGCTGGGGCAGGTCGCCTTCCTCGCCGCCGGGCGGGGTGGCTTCCTCGTCGCGCTGGTTCTCCATCGCGATCGCCGCGAACGAGCCGTCAGGGCTGATCGCGATCGAATCCGGTTGCCCACCCAGGTCGATGCTGTGCACCGGGGTGCGGTCGCTGACGCGGACGATGTCGACGCGCCCGGACGGGTTGGCGAAATCGCCGCCGGTGGTGTCGATGACCACCAGCACGAAGTCGCCGACGGCGGCCACCGACGTGGGTTGGTCGTCGGCGTCGCCGAGTTCTTCGAGCGACAAGGTGCCCTGCCCGACCGGGGCGGCGGGGTCGCGGACGTCGACGAAGCCGATGCGCTTGCCTGCGGCGTCGGTGTAGATCACGGTGTTGCCGTCCGGGGTGACGGTCGAGATCTCCGCGACGGTTTCGGCGTCGACCGGGTCACCCTCGGGCTTGTTGAGATGCACCGGGTAGGTGGCGGTGCGGTGATAGCGCTGCGCGGCGGGCAGGTCGAAGTCGATCGGCGACGTGGCGCGGGGGGTGTCGGGTGCTGTTGTGTCACCCGCGTCGTCCTGGTTGTCGGTGCTGCACCCGACCACCACGACGGCGGTGATCGCCACCGCGGTCGCCGCCCGCCGCACAGTGCCCCGATTCGTCCCGGCCATGCGTCACCTCTTCAGTTGTGCCGTTTGCGTCGAGTCACCCTTGCGTGGGCAAGTAATGCCGCGGCGGTCAGCCGGTGAACAACAGGCGACGGGTCGGTGTCCGATTGCGCATCCGTCGTTCCCGAGCCGGGGTTGCGGTCACTCACCCGGGCACCGGCCGGCGACGGCACCGGCCGAGGGCAAGCAGGGTGCGGGGAGGACGGCAGCAGGCGGCGATGCACGGCCTCCCCGACGGGGGCCCTGGTCACGATCGGGCAGCCCTCCTCAGGTCGCACGGGGAGAAACAGCATGACAGGGTCGAATTACGCTGTGCGCGAACAGTATCGGAGCAGCGGTGCGGGAGACGGGCATCCGCACCGCGCCGCCGGGAGGGCATTCCGACTTTCTCGCGCCTAGGAATTCGCTGTGCGGACGCTGGACGTCGAGGGGTGTTTGCCAGCAACCATAAGCGCGATTATCTTGCGGCTCAAGCCAAGTGCCATCAATCAACGGGAATCGCCGATTCCGCACCCCGACCGCCCGTAGCACGTCATACTTTCGTCAGCTTCTCCCGCGGAGGGTTCGGACACCACCCCGCGCGGGGAGGCGCGCGGCCGTTTCGCTCCAGACCCCGGGCAGACGCGCCGGAACCGTTGAACCCGACGAGACAACCGGGACGTCGCCTTCACCCCTTCTCCGCGACGCGCCCGGCGCAGGAAAGGGATCGCCCGATGCCGCCGATCGCCACGTCCATCCCCGCAGCCCTCGCCGCCCGCGCACAGGCACAGCCCGATGACGTCGCCTACACGTTCATCGACTACGACTACGACCCGGCCGGCACCGCCGAGAGCCTGACGTGGTCGGAGGTGCACGAGCGCGTTCAGATCATCGCCGGCAAGCTCGGCAAGCTGGGCGCCCCCGGTGACCGCGCCGTGATCCTGGCCCCGCAGAGCCTCGACTACGTCGTCGCCTTCCTGGGCGCCATCCAGGCCGGCTTCGTGGCCGTGCCGCTGTCGATGCCGATGTTCCGCCAGCACGACGAGCGGGTCTCGGGCGTGATGGCCGACGCCACCCCGGTCGCGGTGCTGACCACCTCGGACGTGATCGAGGACGTCCGCAAGTACGGCCAGGTCGAATCACGTTCGCACGCACCGAAGTTCATCGAGGTCGACACGCTCGACTTCGACACCCCGGCCAAGCCGCCGGCGTCGGTCGCGCTGCCCAAGGCGGGCTACATCCAGTACACATCGGGGTCGACGCGCCGACCGGCCGGCGTGGTGGTGACCCATCAGAACATCTTCGAGAACATGGAACAGATCCTGCCGGACTACTTCGAGGCCTATGACGAGCCGCCGGCCGACCTGACGGTGGTGACGTGGTTGCCGCTGTATCACGACATGGGCCTGCTGGTCGGGGTGTTCCTCGGGATGCGGATGGGTCGCGGCACGGTACTGATGAGCCCGGTGGCGTTCATGCAGAAGCCGGCCCGGTGGATCCAGCAGCTGGCCCTCAACCCGCACACGTTCACGGCCGCACCGAACTTCGCCTACGAGCTGGCGGTCAAACGCACCAAGGACGAGGACCTGGCCGGGTTGGACCTCAGCGGCGTCGTGGTGATGATCAACGGTGCCGAGCGCGTGCACGGCGCTACGGTGCGGCGGTTCAACGAGCGGTTCGGCCCCTATGGGCTGCCCGAGGCGGCGATGCGGCCGTCCTACGGGCTGGCCGAGGCCACCGTGTACGTCACGTCGTCGGCCGGGGGGCGGGCCCCGACGTCGGTGCGATTCCACTACGACGAGCTGGCCGCCGGTCGGGCGCAGCCCTGCGCCGAGGGTGCCGGCTCCGAGCACATCGGCCTCGGGGTGCCGCGCTCGACGACGGTGCGGGTGGTCGATCCGCAGACGCGTGTCGAGGCCCCGGCGGGCACCATCGGTGAGGTCTGGCTGCACGGCCCCCACGTGGCCGGCGGCTACTGGCACAACCCGCAGCTGACCGAGGAGCTGTTCGCGGGCCAGCTGGCCCAGACCACCGACGGTACCCCCAAGGGTCCGTGGCTGCGCACCGGCGACCTCGGGGTCATCCACGACGAGGAGCTGTTCATCGTCGGGCGGATCAAGGATCTGCTGATCGTCGACGGCCGCAACCACTACCCCGACGACATCGAGGCCACGGTGCAGGAGCTGACCGGTGGCCGGGTCGCCGCGGTGTCGGTTCCCGACGATCCGAGCGAGAAGCTCGTGGTGATCGCCGAGCTGAAGAAGCAGCTCGACGCCGAGGTGCTGGACAGCGTCAAACAGCAGGTGACGGCGGCGGTGTCGAAGACCCACAGCGTCCGCCTCGACGATCTGATGATGGTCGGTCCCGGATCGTTGCCGCTGACCACCAGCGGGAAGGTGCGCCGCGGGACCTGCGTGGAGCTGTACCACTCCGACGGGTTCCGCCGGTTGGACGTCGCACCGGCGTAGTCGAACATATGATCGACTCGTGGGCGATCTGCAGAGCATCGGCCACGGCGGTCAGCCGACCCCCGTGGTCTTCCGCGCCGTCGACCCACCCCAGGACGTGTTGGTGGATCTGGTGGCCCTGTTTCCCCGAGAGCCGCACAGTCGCGGCCGCTACCACCCGTTCGGGTTGCAGATGCACAAGGTGGTGCGCGGCGAGCTGACCCGGTGGGGCATGTGCGAGCAGGGCCACTGGTGGGGTCTGGTGAGCTATCCGGTCAGCCACGGCCCCAAGAGCGACCTGGTGACGCACTGGATCCCGGCATGGATGCTGAAAAAGGCCCGACCGGGGTGATCGTCGGGTTCTGGCGGTGCCACTCCCCCACGGGGCATCGCCAGAACCCGACGCGTCGCGGCTTCACTCGACCCCTCGCTGCGGTAATCCACGCGCCGAGCGACGCCACGGGGAGATAGTACATAAACATCACCGTTCTCGAAGAACAACCGTGTTCGTCGACGGCCGGTCCGGCCGACCTTCGACGGACGACGCACCTAGCATTGACGTAATGCAGAGACCTGCATCGACCGAGGGGGGCGCCGCGTGGACGAGCGGCTGAGTTCCGGCCGGCACCACCTCAGTCCCGACGAGGTGGCCGCCGACCAGCAGAAGCGCTTGTTCAAGGCGCTCGCCGCGGTGATGGGCGAGAAGGGTTACAGCGACACCACGGTCGGCGACCTGATCAAACACGCCAGGGTGTCGCGGGCGACGTTCTACCAACAGTTCGAGTCCAAGCAGGACTGCTTCATGGCCGGTTACACCCGCATGCAGAGCAACGTCATCGGCGGTCTGCGGGCGACACCGGTGTCGGGCAGCCCGATGACGCGCTTCCGTGCGATGCTCACCAACTACCTGAACTTCCTGGCCGCCGACCCAGCGACCGCGCGGTTGTACCTGGTCGAGGTGTACGCCGCGGGGCCGGAGGCGCTGCGCCGTCGCATGCAGTTGCAGCAGGACTTCGTCGCCGGTGTGGCAGAGGTGTTCGCCGCCCGCAGCAAAGCCGACAGGTTCGCCTGCCAGGCGCTGGTCGCGGCGATCTCGATGCTGGTCACCGGGGCGCTGGCCGACGGCGACGCCCAGGCCATCCTGGCGCTGGAGAAGCCGCTGGTGGAGTTCACCGAGCGGGCATTACCGGCGTCGCTGCACTGAATCAGTGTCGGCGGCAGCCATTTTCCGATAGCGTCGCCCGCTTATGAGCGCCAGCGACTCGGGATCGACGGGTTTGCGCGAGCGGAAGAAGATGCAGACGCGCCTGGCGATCCGCCGCGAAGCCTTCCGGCTGTTCACCGAACAGGGCTACGCCGAGACCACGATCGAGCAGATCGCGGCCGCCGCCGAGGTCTCACCGCGCACCTTCTACCGGTATTTCGGCGTCAAGGAAGCGCTGTTGCTGTCCGACGACCACATCTCGCCGACCGTCGAGGCCTTCGCCAACGCTCCCCGCCACCTGACCTACGTGCAGGCCTACCACCACGCGGTGAACGAGGTGTACGGGGGGCTGTCGCCGGAAGAACGCGAGGATGCGATCGCCGGCCAGCAGATTCTGTATCAGGTACCCGAGGCGCGCGGGTTGCTCTACACCGCCTATCTCACACTGGCCGATCTGCTCACCGAGGCGCTGCTGCGCCGGCCCGACGGACCCGCCGACGAGGCCGAGCGCCGGGTCATTGCCGGTGCGATCATGGGCGTGCTGATCCTCACCGCCCAGGACACGCCGCTGCCCGAGGCGGCCATGGACCGGGCGCTGACGCTGCTGGACTCCCGGCTCTCCTGACCCCTCCGTTGAGACTGGACTGACGGCGGCGTCTTCTCGCACTTTTCCGTCACCAGCGCAGTCTCGATGCACGAGGCCCACCCGCGGCACCAGTAGGGTCGACGGAACCGCCCCTCCCCCGGCCTGGACTGTCCGCGCGGTGGCCTATCTTGGACCGTCCGACGAAGACGCCAGTTGTATCGAGGAGCCCAGTGCACGACACCGCCCAGCCGTCGGTTGCCGAGCTGCTCGACCACAACCGTGACCTGCAGGGATCCCGGGCGATCCGACTGCTGGCCACGCACAACCTCGGGCTCTACGCGACACTGATGGAACGTCACCTGGCCGACGGCGTGATCCCCGAGACGGAGCTGGTGATCCGCCTGGAACGCGACCTGGACGACGTGGGTCATCCCGACGGACAGTCCGGTCTGGCGTTGATCAAGTCGTGGGCCAGCCAGGGCTGGTTGCACCGCATCGTCGACGAGCGCAACGACCAGAACGTCTGCTACCTCACCCAGGACGCCCGCCGGGCGCTGGACTTCGTCCGCGGGATGCGCCGCAACGACACCATCGCCACGGGCGGCTCCATCCACGGCATCGCCTCGCGGCTCAAGCAGGTGGCGGTGCGGGTCGACAACGACCCGGCCCGGATCCGCAAGCACATCGAAGCCGAGATCGCCGCCCTGCACAGCGAACTCGACCAGCTGGACTCCGGCGAGCGGCCCGCCCCGGACCCCACCGACTGCTACGACGAGGCCCGCGCGATCGCGTTGCAGATGGAACGCCTCATCACCGACATCGGCCAGTACGGCACGATGATCGAGCAGGCCACCGCGGCGCTGGACGAGCCGATCGACACCAACAGCGAGTACCGCGACCGCCAGCGTCAGATGTACGCCGACTACCAGGCCGCGTGGGACTCGCAGGGCCGCGACAGCCACCGCGCGTTTCTGCGGATGATCAACGACCCCGACCAGCGCGCCGAGTTCGAGGCCGACGTCGCCGCGGTCGCCGACGCGCTGCCCGCGCTGGACCCCGCCCTGCGCAAGGTGATGGCGGGGTTCTTCGAGCTGGTCGGTCACCAGATCGACGAGGTGGAACGCATTCAGCAGCGCTGCGCCCAACGGGTCAAGCGGTTCACCGCGTTCGGCACCCTCGAGCAGAGCCGCGGGGTCGCCCGCCAGCTCAACGAGGCGCTCGGCGCCGCGCGTGCGTTGCTGAAGACGTCGCTGACCGACTCGCGGCTGGACCTCGACGTGCCGCTGGCCCGTCACGCCATCAGTTCGGTGGGCGCGCTGAGCTTCAAGATCGGCGACCTGTCGGCGCCGAAGCCGGCGCGGCCCGCCGACGGGCAGGTGGACCTGGCCAGTTTCGCGGCGCTGACCACCCAGGTCGACGCGCCCGCGATGTCGCAGATGCTCAACGCGGCCCTGCGCGACGGGCCGGTGTCGTTGCCCGACGCGGTGTCGCTGCTGGAGTCCGCCTACCTCGGGCACGTCATCGTGTTGTGGTCGTGGGCACTCAAACAGCCTGCCGCCGAATCGGTTCGGGAGTCCGCCACGGTGCGGTTCCGGTCCCTCGACGGGCGCGACCGCGAGATCGCCGTGCCGCAGCTGATATTCACCGAACCGATCACCGCCCTCGTGGGAGCCAGTGCATGAGCACCGATCAGTCCGTCGACACCGAGTCCGTTGACGCCGAGTCCATTGACTACAGGGGCTTTTCCGACCTGCCGCAGGTCGATCAGAACGCCCGCCCACCTGCCCAGCGGCGGCCACGGTTCGACGGCGACGTCTCCGAACTTCCGGACCGGGCCTGCTGGGCCCTGCAGCACCTGCTGACCCGGCGCTACGTCAGCGCCGAGAACGATGCCGACATCTATGCCTGGGTGTTGGAGTACCGCAACCAGCTCAGCGTGCGGCTCTCCGAACTGGACCTGCTGCTGCGGGTGGTCGACGGCACCGACGTCGCGTTCGTCGAACAGGCCCGCTACGAATCCGCCAAGGGCATCAAGCTGTTACGCCGCGAACCGCTGGGGACCTACGACTCGATCCTCGCGCTGCACCTGGCGCAGATGATGCGCGCCGCCGGAGGGCAGCGGGTGCTGATCAGCCGCGAGGAGATGCACGGGCTGTTCTCCGGCGTGCTCAACGACACCGACCGCGACGCAGTCACGTTCACCGCCCGCATCGACGCCGCGATCGCACGCCTGACCGGGCTGGAGATCCTGCGTCGCAGCCGCGACGACGAGGACAGCTACACCATCAGCCCGGTCATCAGCGCGATCATGACGGCCTCGGTCATCACCGAGCTGCAGCAGCAGTTCGAATTGCTCGCCCGTGGTGGCGCACCGGCCGACGACACCGAAGAGGTCGAACTCGATGACTGAACAATTCCATCTGTCGCGGCTGCAGGTCATCAACTGGGGCGTGTTCGACGGATACCACTCGATCCCCTTCAGCAGCGGCGGTGCGCTCATCGCCGGCGCCTCGGGCAGCGGTAAATCCTCTCTGCTGGACGCTATTTCGCTGGGATTCCTGCCGTTCAACCGGCGCAACTTCAACGCTTCGGGCGACAACACGGCCGCCGGCTCGAGCGCGGGCCGGCGCACCGTCGACAAGTACGTGCGCGGGGCGTGGGGACAGCGCAGCGACGGTGGCACCAGCCGGGTTATGTACCTGCGCGGCGACGGCACCGCCTGGTCGGCGGTTGCGGTCACCTACACCGGCGACACCGGACGCTCGGTGACCGGGCTGGTCCTGAAGTGGCTGACCGGCGAGTCACGCAACGACTCGTCGAGCCGGTTCGTGCTCGGTGACGGCGACCTCGACATCGAGGACATCTGCAACCGTTGGGCCGCAGGTCGATTCGACACCAGTGTGTTCAAGGAGGGCAGCTGGCGGTTCACCACCAAGGTGGAGTCGCAGTATCTGGCTCAGCTGTACGCCACGATCGGCATCCGCGCCTCCGACGCTGCCCAGCAGCTACTCGGCAAGGCCAAATCCCTCAAGAGCGTCGGCGGACTGGAGCAATTCGTCCGCGAGTTCATGCTCGACGAACCCGACAGCCTCGCCCGGCTGCCCGAGGCGCTCAAGCAGATCGACCCGCTGGTGGAGGCCCGCGAGCTGCTGGCCGTCGCGCAGCGCAAACGCAAGATCCTCGGCGACATCGAGGCCATCCAGCACCGCTACGCCTCGGAGTCCTCCGATCTGGGCATCATCGACCTGGTGGACGCGCCGATGGTGCGGGCGTTCACCGACCACGTGCGCGTGGCGCAGTGCCCCGCCCAGATCGCCGAGCTCGACACGGCTATCGACCAGCTCGACAACGAGGACGAGGACGTCACCCGCGCGCTGAATCTGGCCAAGGCCGAGGCGGATTCGATCAACGCCCAGATCAGCGGTTCGAGCGCGAGCATCGGACCGCTGCAGTCCCAGGTGGCCGCCGCCGAGACCGAGGCCGAGCAGGTATCGCGGCGGCGCAGCGCCTACGAGGATCTCGTCCTCGGACAGGGGTTGGAGGTGCCCGGCAGCGCGGAGGAGTTCTGGAACCTGCGCGAGGAGTTGCTCACCAAGGCTGCCGAGCTGCTGGCCCGGGTGGAGCGCAACCGGGAGGCCTCTACCGACGCCGAGTACGCCCAGAAGGCCGCCCGCATGGCCCGCGACGAGGCCGCCAAGGAGCTGCGCCGCGTCGAGCAGGTCGGTTCGGCGCTGCCCGAGTTCGCCCTCACGATGCGCGACCAGGTCTGCGCGGCCCTCGGGGTCGACGCGTCGGCCCTGCCGTATGTGGCCGAGCTGATGGACCTGCGCGCCGATCAGACCCGCTGGCGGGTCGCGGTGGAAAAGGTGCTGCGCGGCGTGGGGCTGCGGCTGCTGGTGCCCGACGAGCACTGGGCGGCGGTGCTGCGGTTCGTCAACGAGACCAACATGCGGGGACGGCTGGCGCTGCATCACGTGCGGGTCAGGTCGCTGGGTGCCGAGCCCGCGCCGCTGGAGCCGAACACGTTGGCGGGCAAGCTTTTCGTCGTCGACCCGGCCCATCCGTGCGCGGCCGAGGCCGCCGATGTCGTCGCCGCGGCCGGCGATCACGTGTGTGTCGACACCCCCGACGTGTTCGCGCGGTTCCGCCGCGCGGTAACCGACACCGGCCTGTACAAGGATTCTGACCGGTTGGCGGTCAAGGACGACCGGCGGCCGCTCAAGCAGTCGGAGTACCTGTACCAGGGCGACGTATCAGCCAAGATCAACGCACTGACCGTCGACCTGGCGGCCGCCGAGGACGCCTACCAGAGCGCGCGGCGGGCCGCCGACGACATCGCCGCGCAGCGTCAGCAGTGGCGCGACCGGGCGACCGCGGCCAAGGCGATCTGTGACCAGTATCCGCAGTGGAGCCAGATCGACTCCGAGACCGCCGACGGGCACGCCGACCGGCTGCGCGAGCAGTACGAGCTGCTGTTGGCCGAGCATCCCGACATCGAGGCACTCAACGCGCGTGCCGACGAATGCTGGGAGCAGATCCAGAAGCTGATGACCCGCCGCGGGGCGATCCAGACCCGCCGCGAAGATCTGGACTCCCGGCGGACACGGTTGCTGGAGCTCTCCGAGCGGCTCTCCCCGGCGTTCGTGTCGGAGCCGCTGACGGATCTGCTGCGCCGCTACACCGCGATGGTCCCGGTACCGCTGGAAGTGCTGGAGCCCGAGCCGCACCGGGAGGCCCTGTTCGCCGCGATCAAGCGTGAGCGCGAGCAGCTCAGGGAAAGCCGGCGCCGGTCCTACGACGAGCTCGCGCGCATCCTGAACACGTTCGACACGACGTTCCCGGATGCAATTCCCAACGACAGCAGCAACTTCGACGAACGCGTCCACGACTATGTCGCGCTGTGCCGGCACATCGACGAGCGTGAACTGCCCGAGGCCTACGAGCGGATGATGCGACTGGTCACCGAGCAGGCGCCGGACGCGATCCTGACGCTGCACCGGGTGGCCGAACAGGAGGCGCGGCGCATCAGTGACCAGATCGACCGGGTGAACACCGGTTTGGGCGCGGTGGAATTCAACAGCGGCACCCGGTTGACGTTGCGGGCCACCCCGCGGGCGCTGGCAGCGGTGTCGGAGCTGACCGAGATCGTGCGGGCAATCTCCCGCCGGATCGCCGAGGTCGGGCTGGGCGACAAGCAGGCCATCCTCGATCAGTACGCCGACATTCTGCGGCTGCGAAATCGGTTGGCGTCCACCGCACCCGAGGACCGGGCCTGGACACGCGATGCGCTGGACGTGCGCAACCGGTTCACCTTCGACTGCGCCGAGTGGGACATCGCGTCCGAGGAGTTGATCCGCACCCACAGCAACGCCGGCGACAACTCGGGCGGCGAGCAGGAGAAGCTGATGGCGTTCTGTCTGGCCGGCGCGTTGAGTTTCAACCTCGCGGCGCCTGACAGTTCGGACAACACGCCGGTTTTCGCGCAGCTGATGCTCGACGAGGCGTTCTCCAAGTCGGATCCGCAGTTCGCGCAACAGGCGCTGCAGGCGTTCCGCAAGTTCGGCTTCCAGTTGGTGATCGTGGCGACGGTGCAGAACGCGACGACGATCCAGCCGTACATCGACAGCGTGGTGATGGTGTCCAAGACGGAGGCGACCGGGCGCAACGCGCGTCCGGTGGCCACGGTGGCGACACGGTCGATCGCGGAGTTCGGTGAGCTGCGCCGGGAGATGTCGGTGACCGCGGCCCGGGTCCCCGCCGGCGTGTAATCGGTGCGCGCGGGCGTCTGGTTGGCGCACGCGGGCGTGTAATCGGCGCGCCGACGGGTCTTTTCGGGCCTGTACGCTGGACGTCGATACGTTTGCTGAAATCGTCGCGTCCGAAAATTGTGCGGACCGCAGGCCGACCGGGGAGGGGAAGCCGTGACCGTGGAGCAGCCCTTGGATGAGGCGCAACGGGCCACGATCGTCGCGGCGGTGCACGACGAGCTGGCGCGGTGGGGCATCGACCGGTTCAACCTGGGGGCGATGGCGCACCGACATGGGCTCGACGCCGAGGAGATCCAACGGCACTGGCCCGATCCGGAGAGCCTGGTACTCGACGCGTTGGCCAGTCGCCCCGGTGACGACTCACCGCTGCCCGACACGGGGTCGCTGCGCGAGGACCTGTTCCAGCTGGCGGTGCGGATGGCCGAGATGGTCACCTCGGAAGCCGGGCGCAAGCTGCACGGCGGGCATCTCATCACCGACCAGTTCCTGGCCAGCCTCGAGGTGCGACAGACCGCGTGGCGCCACCGTGCGGCGCGCCTCGCGGTGGTCTTCGAGCGGGCCCGGCAGCGCGGCGAGCTCCGCGCCGGTGTCGAGCACACCACCGCCCTGGAGCTGCTGTTCGCGCCGATCAACATGCGCGCCCTCTACACCGGTGAGCCGGTCGACGACGACTACTGCCGCACGGTGGCCGACCTCGTCTTCAACGCCGTCACCCCCTGACGTTGAGACTGCAGCCACGGCGACAAAGTGCGAGAGGACTCCGCCGTCAGCGCAGCCTCAACGGTTCTCCGACGAGCGCGACCGGCGTTCTTGGCCGAAGATGATCTATGAGCAGTTCCGAGTTGAGCGATGTGGCTTGGGACTTGGTTGAGCACTGCCGTGCCGCGCTGAGCATTCCCGAGCTCAACACCGCGTTCGTGCGCCTGGGTGTGGGTGACTACAGCGAAGCGATGGTGGTGGCCCTGAAGTCGCTGACCCGCAGCGCCGGCCCTCCGCTGACCGACCAATTGCTGGCTCGGCTGACCAGCGTCGCGCAGACCTACCACGTGGAACGCGAGTTCTCCGAGCTCCTCGCGGCGGCGCCACGCTCCGTCTGACCCCACCACTTCCCGTTGAGACTGCGTGGGCTGCGGCAAAGTACGAGAAGACGCCGCCGCCAGTGCAGTCTGAACGTCGGCCGGCGTGCAATTGGTGTCCTGACGGCTGTCAGGATGGGGCGATAATGAGGGGCATGGTGGGAGGCCGGGCGGGATGAGCGTGCTCGACGCGTTCCTGTCCACCTGGTCGAACGCCCGCGCTACCTTCGGTGAGGGTGTCCCGCAGCCAGGCGCCGGCTATGACCAGAGCGCATCGCTGACCACGCTGAAAGGCTACCTCGACCAAGCCGCCCCCGGGACGCACTGGTCCGGCGGGGCGGCCACTGTCTACGGCAACGCCAACACCGAGCACCAGCGCGTCATCGGCGAGCTCGGCGGCCTCGACCGTCGGCTGGCGGCCAAGGTGGACCAGTCCGCGCAGATCGTAGCCGCGGGCCGGCAGGACCTCGACGCCGTGCGCAAGTGGGTGCTCGACGCCGCCGCCAGCGTCCCGAAGAACAGCGCCGGCGAGCGGATGCTCGTGCCGATCGTGAGCCGGGGTCTGGGTCGGCTCAGCGACATCGTGACGCGCCGCAACGGCGAACTCAGCACTGTCGGCGGTGACATCCGCACCATCGGCTCGGAATATCAGGCGCTGGGCACCGATCAGAAGTTCGCCGCCGACGGCGGCGACGGCGAGGACCCACCCGAGGAGACGTCCGCCGCCGAACAGGGCAGACAAGACTCCGAGGCGTTGCAGGACGGCACGTTGACCGATCAGCAGCGTCAGCGTCTGGCCGAGAACACCACGCTGACCCCGCAGCAGCAGAGTTCGCTCGACGGCGGGACCCTGACGATGCCGCCGGAACAGATGTCGTACCTGCAGGGGTTCTCGCAGGCGTTCGGGGACAAGTCTCCCTCCGAGATCAAGGCGGACATGCAGGCGGCCGGGCCCGACGGCGCCCGGGTCGCCGACGCATTCCAGCTCGCGTCCAACCCCACCATCACCACCGGGCTGCCGGGGGCGGAGCCGCCCTCGGTCGAGCGGCCTGCCGCCGGCGGCGAGCACGCTTTGCCCGACGGCGTTCGTCAGGTGCTCGACGGGCCCGCACTCACCCAACCGTTCAGCGACACCATCCGTGATGACAACGGCAACGTCATCGTGCACGGCGAGCCGACCGGCCCGCTGCAGCCGACGAAGGGCCTCGACGATCTCGCCGACATCGTGCAGAGCGGCAGCCGAGACCTGCAAGTCGGCACGGATCTGGACCGCGGCTTGATGGCCAAGGCCCACGAGATGCTCGAGCAGTCCAACCGGTTGCCGATCGAGCAGGCCCCCGGGCCGGGGTTCGGTCCGCTCGACGACGGGCCGCGGTGGTACCACGAGCACATCGACCCGACCCTGCAGAACATGTTCAACGCGGTGAATGCCGACGACGTGGTCGTCCACGACGCGGTGACCGGTCCCGGCGGCGGGGAATTCCTCGACGACCTGACCAAGCACCAGTGGCAGGACGACGGGCTCGCCGCCGGCGGCTTGTTCGACTGGGTCGCCGAGACTGCGCAGGACGACCCGACCGGACGTGCGGCGTCCACCGCTCATGCGTTGGCCGAGTACACCAGCGGTCACCAGCCGCAGCTGCTCAACCTGGCCGGCACCGACGGACAGTCACTCGGTCAGGTGAACCCCGAACTCACCCGGGACATGTCGCGAGTTTTCGCGCCCTACCTCGACGACATGGTCGGCAACAACATCGACGGCACCAACGACCGGTACTTCCCGCCGCTCGACGGAGCCGAAGAGCAGCCGCTGAAGACTCGCGCACTGATGAGCGTCATGTATTCCGACAGCAGCGAAAATGGCGCCGCAGCAACATTGTTCGACAGAGTGGGATCGAAGGTGGAAGCTTACGTCCACAGCGCCGCGGCATCGACCGCTGACCAGGACCCAACGCTGGCCCACGCCGACATGAAAGCCGCAGGCAGGTTGCAGGCGGCGCTGGATCTCGGCTCCTTCGATGAGGCCTACGACCGGCTCAGCAACGCACAGCAGGCAGTGCACGAGTCGTACACGCGGCGCGCGATGCTGTTCGACACCGTGGCGGGTCTCGGTTCGGAAGTACCTGGCGGAGCAGCAGTGAGCCCAACTCTCAAGGAGCTGTTCCTGGGCCCTCCGCCTGCCGGCGACGCCATCACTCCTACGGCGACTCCGCAGAGCAGCCTGCCGGTTCAAATCATGATGGCGGAGGAATTGCTCAACCACGATCTCGGCAACACCGAGATTCGCGAGTGGCTGCAGCAACGGATCGGTGAGGACGGTCGACTGCAGGTGCCTGATTTCACTGTGGGCCCTGACGCCTACAACGACTTCACCGACAAGGTGCGTTCACTGTTCGGATTCGTCCAAGGGGCGGACTCCCTCTTGGAGACCTATTGGGAAACATACACAGCCGGCTATCACCAAGCAGATCCGCGAATTGGCCAATCGCCGTGAGAAAACTCTGGTCACTGGCATCTGTAGCTACACTCGTCGCTGGGACTCTCGCGTGTGGACCAAGTAACCCGGCGGAGACTCCAGATACGAGAGCAACCACGGGAGGCCAATCTGTCCACTGGCCGGAATCGTTGGATCGCTTCCGCTTCCACTGGTCTTCTAGCCCCTCGCTAGCACTGACGACCGGTGTCGCTGTGCCCATTCGCGCCTATCTCGAATCCTGGTACATCGCCTCATGGACAAACGACCCAGAGAATGTCTACCCGGGCTTCCTTCGGGCGACGCCAGAGAGTGCTGATCTGGATGGCAACTATCTCGGCCAGCTTGCCTGG
>MDTD01091125.1_pt1 | contig 17325 bp, 5 predicted proteins | sample 811221 | NCBI WGS metagenome assembly MDTD01 (sample SAMN05326646, study PRJNA326480) | marine metagenome | isolation source: seawater | place: Pacific Ocean: South West | collected 2011 | reverse complement strand
TTTATAAAAATATATTATTTTACAATTAAATGGTGTATGTCTTACTATTTTTTCTAATTTGATCTTATAGTATATAGGTAGGTATTTAGATGTAATTAAAATCCGGATAAAATTGTTATCTGATTGTCTTTTTAATGTTTTGTTAGAAACATTTTCAAACACATGAAATTTATAGTCGAGTCTTTCTTCAGAAAATAGTGTTTTTAAATAATTTATGTAATCATGTGATTTTTCTGATATAACCCATTTATTTTTTTTTTTTTGAATATAGAAATCATTTAGTTCAAGTAGGAGACTAAATCTAGTTATAATATAGACATATCTGTCATGATCTGGTATAAATATTGTATTATTAACAGTATTAATTTTATTAACAAATTCTTCTTTATGGAATTTTTTACATGAAACTATATCCCAAGATATAAAGTAATAGTTTTCTTTTATTTTAATTCGATCAGGAAATATTTTTGCTATACATGGTTTTTTACCTAAATGTGTAAAATCTTTATTTAGTAATTTAATATAATTTTTATATATAAGTTTATTGTTAATAATTGAATATGAGTCAAAAAATGAACGTATAAATCGATTAGTGTCTATATTTAATAATTCTATTAATTCATTCTCAAAATTATAAACATTGTGTTTGAAATCCGTTATATAGAATGAAAATAATTCATGATTTTCATTTAATTCATGAAATTGATAGTTAGAGTAATTTGAAAAAAAAATATCAGGGTTAATTCGTTTTTCTAGAATACAATTAATATTTTCATCTGAGTATATTAGTGGATCTGTTATAAAAAAACAATTTTCATTATTTAAAATTTGATACTCATTTTCTGATATTTTGTTAATATGCATTATTGTAGGTTATATAATTAAAATTATAAATATTCTTATATAAAAAATATAAAAGTATATTACTTATTTATTTTAAAAATAGTATAATGGATAGTAAAGAAAGAGGTGTATTTATAGTATTAGAAGGTTTAGACCGTTGTGGTAAAACAACACAAATAAATTTATTAGAAAAATATTTATTATCAAAAAATATAAGATGTTATTTAATGAAATTTCCAGAAAGATCAACAGAAATTGGGAAGATGATAGACAGATACCTTTTAAGTAATACTGATATAGAAGACCATGTAATACATTTACTATTTAGTGCAAATAGGTGGGAATTATCAGAAAAAATAGAGAAAATGTTAAGTGATGGAATAAATATAATTTGTGATAGATATGTTTATTCGGGTATTGCATTTTCTTCAAGTAAACAAAATCTAAAATATGAGTGGTGTTATAGTTCTGATATTGGATTACCAGAGCCCGATTGTGTATTATTTTTAGATATACCAGTTGAAGAATGTTCATTACGTAAAAATTATGGAGAAGAAAGATATGAAAAAATCGAATTTCAAAAAAAGGTTTATTATAATTTTAAAAAATTAGAAGAAAAAAATAATAAAATATGGTTTAAAGTAAATGCGATGGATGATATAGATTCTATTAGTAAAAAAATATGTGATATCTCTTTATCAATTATAGATAAGTGTAAATTGTCAAATATAAAGTATATAAATTAATATAAAAATTAAATATAGATAAAAATATAATATCTACATATAATATATAAATGCTGGATTCATCAAGTCATCCATCTGTATTAATGAGAGAAAGGTTATTAAATATAAATAATTCTAGACCATCGGTAAGATCAAAATCATATTTATATTTTTATAGGAGTGGGTATTCATTACCATACATGGTAAAATATATACATTAAATTACAGGAATTTAATCGGTATTTACAAATTTATCTATTAATTCTTCTCTATAATCTTCAAAATCACCATCATATTTTTTGATTGTTTTATTATCACAAACCCAGATTTGGCAATCAAGATCTTGAATTAATTTTGCGTCATGGCTAACAAGTATAATACCACCAGGAAAATTTAATAATGCTTCAGATAATCCATGTATAGTTTCCATATCAAGATGATTAGTTGGTTCATCTAGTAGTAAAATATCACAATCACCAAGAATAGAGAAACATATACGAGATTTTTGACCACCAGAGCAATTTGAAATTTTTGTATTGTGTGCTTTACTTTCAAGGTTAAATTTGGATAATCTTTTCCTAATAGTTTCAATGTTATCGTTAATAAATATTGTTTGAAGATATTCTATTGGTGTTTTATCCATTGGAAGTGAGTCTTCAAAGTGTTGGTTATATTTACCAACTTTAATTCGTATATCATGTTTTTTATTTTCATCTGGTATGTTTATTTCATTTGAAAGTATTTTTAATAATGTACTTTTACCACTACCATTATTTCCAACAATAACTTTTTTTTCACCTAAATGTATACCAAAATTTAAATTTTCGAATATAGTATTTTCATTTGAATTATAGGTGAATGTTAAATTGTCAATAAATATACCACCCTTTTTAGTAATTACATCATCATATGAGAAAGAGAAAAGTTGTTCATATTTTTTTTGAGGTCTATTTTTCTTTAATTCTTTTTTAGATTTAAAGTTTTTTTTCTTTTTATCCCATTCTTTTAATTCTACTCTTCTTTCTTGTTCAACCATTTTTAACATTTTTTCGTAATTACCACGATACATAAATATATTTTGATCAGAGAAACGAAGTATTCTTGTTGATACAGTATCGAGAAAATCTTGGTCATGGGATACAAGAAGTAAAGTTTTATTTTTATTTTTACCTTTTGTGTTCCATTCTTGAAGATAATCACCTAACCATATAACAGCATTTAAATCAAGATGATTGGTTGGCTCATCAAGAATTAAAATATCCGGTTTGTTCAATAAACCTTTCGCAATAGATATCCGCATTCGCCAACCACCAGAATAAGTATTTGTCTTCCTTCCCTGCATGTCATAAGTAAAACCTAGACCAAATAATATTTTAGATGCTTCTGCTTCAATATTTTCAATTTCGGTAGATTTAGACCATTCATATAGATCTTTTAGTTCTTGGTCATAATTTTTTAATTTTTCAAGGTCTTCCTCTGTTTGGAGTAACTGTTGTAATTCTTTATCTTTTTTTCTGAATATCTGTAAATCATTATTAGATAATAGAAGGTCTTCAAGAACTGTATTATCAGATTCCTCAGATTCTTGTTCAACCATATATATTTTTTTTTTCTCACATACTTTAAGTCCAGATGATATTAATTTAAGAAATGTTGATTTACCGCATCCATTATGACCAACTATACCGTAGTTTTCACCAAGTGATATAATTACGTCACAATTTTCTAACAGTACTTTATTGGATACAGATAAACTCAGATTTTTAATAGATATGTCTGAATCGTATGATACTGATTTAACTGTAAAATTCATATTAATTTATTAAATTTATCTTTTTATATAAAAATCAATTTTTATTTAAAAATTACTTGATAAATAAAAATGAATAAGTAATTTATTCTTGTTTATTCCACCCCCACGCGATGATAGATATTCTGCCACCTTCTTGATTATTATCTGATGTAATTTGTGGTATACCATGTCTCCATATAACATTTACATCTTTTGAGAAAGCATACGTACAACCATTTTGAAGAGGAAAAGTAACAACTGATCTGGTTTTTGCATGTTCAAATGCAATATCTCTTTCAATACCAAAAGAGATACCAACTGTAAAATTTTGGGTACGTGCTTTATCTTTTTTAACAGCTGCTGCATCGTGATGAAATGGTTTCCATTCTGAAGGATTTTTGTACCAATTTAACCTTGTTGCTTTAATATCCATTTGAAAATAATCTTTTATTTTTTCCAAAACACCTAGAAATGTAGGGCAGGATTCTTTCCATCCAAGTTTATCATCAGCAATAAAATGTGTATCTCCATGCCATAATTTCCATAAACCATTTTCTTCTTTACCAGTATTTTTAATTTCTTGAAGAAGTGAGTTATAGATATTTAGATTTTCATCTTTACTGAATAGATCGGGAACAAGGATAACATCTCTACCAGTACATTTATGTGTATATCTTTCTTTACCAGCACATACTAATACTCTCATATCAGGTAATTCATATGATGGGGAGAAAGATTCAGTATTTCTTTTTCTGCCTCTTTTTTGTATGTGATTATTTTTAGGTTTTTTATTTTCATTTTTTTCACATAAAAGGTCTTCACCATTTTTTCCTGTAATTTCACGAGCATAATATTTATCTTCTTGTCTATCTAATTTAAATTCAATAACTTCATTTTCAAATAATTCTTTATATACATCAGTTCCAGTCATTATATCACTATGATGTATAAATGCATCTTCATCTTCACCATTTATTTTGTATGTTACGAAGCCAAAACCTCTTTTAGAATTAAACCATTTAACTCTACCTTGGATAACATCTTTTTGTTCTGTCATTTTATTATAAATATTAATTAATAACTTTAATATATTTTATTAATTAATATTTTAAGTCTAGTTACTTTATTCACTTTAAGAGAACTTCAAACTCGGAAAATGTTAGTTGATGAGGAATTTTTTTTTGTTTTTTTCTGTTTTCTATAGGTATCTTTAACGTAACTTTCTATAATATTATATCCGCTATTGAATTTTGTTTCAACCTGTTGTTCCATAAAGTCTAATGCTTCTTCTCTTGTTTTGAAAGCTTTATTCATTATTCTTCCTCGAGTATATTTTCGACCATAATGGATATTTACTGAGTTATTTTCCATTAATTCCATATTATAGAATTTATTACTCCTTCCTTCTTCATATGTTAAATTGTAATATGGTTGTCTTTTTGTACTTGATGAAGATTTTGATTTAACTTTATTTGTATAGACAACATTTCCGGAAGAATCAAGAACAGTAACGTTATTATAACCTATTTGACTGCCAGACCATATTTCAGTATATTCAGATATTACATTCTCATCATCTTGAAGACCATTAACTCCAACAATATCATCGATGGTACGTATATCTCCATAAACCTTAAATGTAACTACATTACCATCGTATGTCGAATTATCTAAAAGTTCCCAGCCGACATTACCTAAATATTCGTAAATACCTCCGGATTTATCATTAATAATGTCCCTAATTTCTTTAGCAACATTAATGCCGGGATATGGTGTAACATCTGCATTTATAGTATATTCTTTATATTTTCTTGATTTTTTAGTTTGTTTAAAACAACAATCATATCCTTTATTATTTCTACGTATTTCAAAACCATCATTACATGGCGGTTCAGGGTTATTTTTAGTGCATTTTTTTTTTGTTATTTTTACTGAAACACTCTTTTCCTTAATAGATTCTTCTTTTTCACTGGGGAATTTATTAATAATTGACTGAGATTTTTCCTTGGCTGTACCTTGAAATTCATATCCTTTAAATTCTTTTTCTTCTATCCTTTTTGCAACCTGATTTAAAGTCAATTCTGTTACCAAGGTTGTACCTTTTTTACCAACTTTCCCATGTTTAATAGTAACTTCATGTTTTCCATATATTTCATTATCAAAATGTATTTCCCAGAATTTATTAGAACTACCTTTACTATAAATATATCTTTCTTTTTGCAACATTTATATATATAATATATGAGAAAAATTTAGGAATAAATTATTAAATTAAATAGCTTAATAAATATAAAAAAAAAATGTGTATAGTTAATAATTAGTAATGTTTTCAAAAGATAAATATGAAGCAGAAGAATTTTATAATGAAGTAATGGGAAGTTCACATGATGAAGTGATTAATCTAGTAGATCAGTTACCTTGTTCTGAGATTTTGAAAGCAAATTTAAGTTCTTCATTATCAATGGAATATAATAGTTCAATAAAAATGATAAATAAGGACGTTTTACCTTTTGTACATATTGAGAAATCAGTAAAAAAAATGAATTCGTGTAAAAATAGTGGGGAATTATCTGGTGGAGGTTTAGCTAATAAAAATGTAATTGAGAGTAATATATTAAGGTCGTATTTAACAAAAAATTCGCAATATAATGTAAATGATGATTTGCACAAAAATGCAAATAAACATGAAATACAATTAGGTGGAGAATTATCTGAACATATAGATAATATTTTTAATGAAAGAATCCCCATTAAAATATATTACAAAAGTTATCCTCCTAAAATAGGTCAAAGGGTATATCCTTCAAGAAATGCACCTATATATTTATGGAATGAATCAAATTATGGAAACGGAACTGTTGTTTCTATATCCAATCCTAAAAAACCAATTGTTTGCTGGGACAATGGAAATAAAAAATGTAATATACTTCATTATGAACATTTGTGTCTTGATACTTATGAAAATAATTTTGATTTATTTGGTGGGGGAATGAGTGATGATTCAGATTTTTCTGATACTGATTCAGAGGATGATTCACAAGAAGGAGGTTTTTCTGATGTATATTATGATAATGAAGAGAAATTAGATATTATGGCTCAATACAAAGACACAGAAGATTTAGAAAATATTCAACACTCTACAGCCGAGATAAAATTATGTAAAGGTTTTAAACATCATATGAAAGAACATGAAATTAAGATAATAGAAGGTAGACGTCTTAATATTCTAAGGGGTCAAAAAGTTAAAAGGTCTATAATTGGAAATATTGAATGTATAAAAAGTAAAAAATGTAAGCTTAATTTTGAGTACATGCATGGGGAAGTAACACATGTAAATACTATAGATATATCTGAATTAAGAGATAGGAAAATTGAGTTAGAGAAAGAAGCCAAAGAAATAATGGATCCAAAGACTCCAGGCACGCTTAAAGAATTTCTAACAAACATAAGAATTAAGGAGGCACCTAGTGCAAAAGATCGAATAGCAAGAAAAAAAGCTATTCAAGATTCTATACAGAAAAAACTTAAATTTTATGGACTGAAGAGTACTGAAATTAAAGATACTGAAGAAGCTTTAAAAAAACAATTTTATAATGCATGGAATGAAGGTGGTATAGCATTACAAAATTTTAAAAAATTAGAAAGTATCGAGAAAGAACTAGAAGAAATAAGTAGTAAAGAATCAGTTGACGCGAAAGATGAATTAAAAAAAGTAAAAGTAAGATGGGTTGATGGATTTGAAGAAGAATTGGAAATAGATAAACTAATGATAGTTGATGATAGTAATAAGTATACTGTAGGTAAATCTAAAATTTTACCATTTGTTGGGATGGACGTATTAATTTCATCACGTGTAAATGAGTATACAACTAACTATGTAAAGTATGAAGAGGGAGAAGAGGGAAAAGAAGTTTATGTACCAAAAGGTAAATCTTACAGGGCGCAGAATATGATAAAAAATTATATGAATAGGAAGGGTATAATTGCTGCACTAGATGATAAAATAATGTTAGTAAAATGGGAAGGAGAAGATGAATTGGTACCAGTGCCGTGTGGATATAATTCAGAAGGAATAGAAGAGTATTACTTAGATATTGATATTGGAACCATAAAAAGTAAGGGTGTAAAACACAGAAATTTAAATGTTATATTGGAAGAAGAAAAATATGAAGAGTTAAATCTAAAATCAAACGAAATGTGGGTATGTTCAAGGTGTGGATTTAATGAAAATACATTTAACCAGTTAGAATGTAGAATGTGTAGCAATGAAAATATAGAAATAGTACAGTCATCATTTGAGGAATGGAGAGAAAATAATGAGATGTTATCTAAGACTGTTGAAAAATCGTGCTCACTATTAACAAAACCATTATTCTTTATGATAGAGAAAATATTGAAATCAGATATGGAATGGAAAAATGATTTAGAACCAGGAAAAGAATTACCAGAAGAAGTAGAGGAACAACTTAAGTATCTTAAATTGGAATATTCTGCAGACAATATTATTCGACTACTTTGGAGAAGAAAAGTACATGCACAGAAATTATTTAAAGATACTTTAGAAAATATAAAAAAATTAATTAGTAATCTTTTTTCAAAAGTTCAATATTATCTATCTTTTTTAGGACCTTCCTTATCTACAGTTTCAAAACAATCTAATTATTTTATAAGTAATCTTTGGTATAATGAGCCATGGCTACACGATAAACAACGTCTACAAAGAGTAATAAGAGGTATTAATAAGGAATATAAAGGTTGTAATAAAAATATTGATGATAAATCATCCAGATTAGATTGTAAATTTGGTTTAAAAGATAATAAAGAATTACTTGAAATAATGAGCTATTCAAATGAATATATATCTGATCTTTTAACGGATAGCATATATTTCACACCATGGACAATGTCATATAATTTAAAAAAAAGTTTATATGCATCAATTACTACTACGCTAAGTACAACATACAGAAAATTAAAATCTGCATTGACATTCGCAAGTAAATCACTAAGTAATATTCTTTCAAAACCAGAATTAAATGATAATGAAGAAATTTTAGTAAAAATTATAAAGTGGATTGAAAAAAAAAATGCCCAAGATAAGAAGTTATTAATAAATTATATTAATAAATTAAAAAAATTATTACAAACATTAAATATCGGTATTAGGAAAAATAAAGATGGAACTAAAAAAGATATGGATAGTAATTGGTATTCATTAGCAGCAGTTCAGACATTTATATATATTATATACCGTGCAAGGTCAAATATCGGTAAGATAGAAAACGAATTAAAAGAAGAAGATATACATGCTGAAATATGTAATAATATGGATTTAGATAAGGACAATATATGCTTACAACTTTTAAAATCAAGTGAAGGAGATGAATACAAAAAATTAGAAAAATTTAAGCCGATTATATATAGTATAGGTGAATCAATTATTCAAAAAAAAAATCTGATGGATAAGGCTAATAATGTAAGTCAAGATTGTGATGATTGTTCTTTTTGGTTAAAAAGAAGTGATAATGCTTCAAAATGGGATGAACTTAAATATGAAATAGAGGTGGAAAAAAATACACTAACTGAAGGTAATATTCAAAATAAGGATAATATACTTGACATTATTTCATTTGATGTGAATGATATGGGTGTTAATAAAATTGTTGTAAAAGATTACGACATTGTTACTTACTATCAGGATAAGGGTCCTGAGGAAAAAATACCATATTATAAATTATATAGAGAAGAAACTGATAAACCACTTATAATATATGGTAAAGACGAAGAAAAACTGGGAAGTGAATTTGTTGATGAAGGAAAATCGAATGAGGAAATAATTAAGAATTATTTAACTAGTAAGCCGGAATTTAGAAATATAGTAAATACTGTAAATAATCCGTATATATGTTGGGTAGATGAGAATGACTACAATGAAGATACAGGTGACGTATTTACTACACAAAAATGTACAAATAAACAAAATATTGTAATAGATAACATTAATTTTGAATTTACTAGTGAATACATACCAACCAATAATGAATTAAGAGAAAAACTTTTACCAACAGAAGAAGAAAAGGCTGAATTAGCTAGTTATTTAGAAGACAATTTGAAAATATTACAAGAAAAATTAGAAAAAGAAATTACATATGATTTAGGAAAACCTTTAGTCAAAAAAAAGAAATGGAGTCAGGGTGATATAAGACAGTATACTAATCATATTATACAAAAGATAGGAGAAATTCGAAAAAAACAAAGAGAAGTAGAAAGTAAACAAATAGAAATAGAAAGTAAAAAAAAAAAAAGGGGTTTCTTGGGATTGTTTGGAGGAGGTGCGCAATTTGGTGATTATTTATTTAGAAAAATAATGTACATCTTTAAGTCTAGATGTGATAAAATTACTTTTGAGGGGTATTACCCTGGTACAAAAGAAAATCTTAATAGTATTACAGATAAATATAAATTATTATATAGGGGAAAAACTTTGGTAAGAAGTCACTTATCAGATACGGAAGTAAAGGAAATATTACAAGAAAAATTAGAAAAAGGAATTCATCAAAATGCCGCTATATTTGCTTCTGAAAAATTGCATTTACCACTACTAGCTGAAGCAATAGAAAATCGTAAAGTTTTACCACAAGAAGATGTAAAAAGTTGGATGGAATTATGGAAAGAATGGTCTAGAAAGCAAGATGAATTAAGTGATACATGTTCAAATGCGGATTACTATGCTAGTAAATTAGGAACTACACATAATGAATATGATAAAGCATTTTATGAAACATTCGTATTATTAGATTATTTATGTAAAGTAGGTAAGACAAAGTATGGAGATAAGTCACTAGGAGCGGATGAGTTATTATGGAGATGGTCAGTTGCAGTAAATAATGAAGCAGTTAAAAATATTGACGAAAAAGTTACAAACGAATTACAGCAAAGGGGTGGTAGTAGAATAAAACCATCATTGTATTTTGATTTGGATGAAAATGCAAATATATATTCTGTATGTTACTCAGGTGATTCAGAAATAAGTCACACATCAGAAGATGATAATATTCAAAATATTCATAATAAACTTAAAAGAAAAATTGGTGGAGGTGAAAAGATAAGTGAATACGTGAGGAGATGTAAAACACAAGATAGTGTGGATGGAGATAAATGTGAAGCAGGAATATGTCCTGATAAATATAGCTATCGAATTAGTGCGCAAAGCTGTTTGTTATGTGATGAAAACTCAGAATGCGGTAATGATTTAAAAGAATGTGGTGAAGGTAAGTATTGTCAGAATTGTCAATGCATGACCATACCTACGCCATCCATAAAAGAAAAAACAAACAAATTTATAAATTTGATTAGTGATTCTCTTAAAAGTATGTTAGATGGAATACCAGCCCCGATTAAAAAGGTGATAATGGCTGGAATACGGGGTTTGACCTGGCTTGCATATATGTTATGGTATGCTATTACTAAAGGTGTAGGATTTGTATACAAACTAATTTTAAAAATTTTCTCATCACATCCGATATTGATGAGAATTGCACCTGCCGTATTTGAAAATATAAACAGTTTAATATGTTCTTATGCATATGAAGGACTTGATAAAATATGGGATTTTACTTTAGGACGATTGGGCAGAACAAGAAAAGAGCGTTTAGAAGGAATACAGGAAAAAAAAATGGTACTCGATAATTTAAAAAATAATTTAAATACGAACATTAGATTTGTAAAAACGCTTTATAATCGGACATACCATGGTTGGATGATGCCACCTATGTTATCTAAAGATGTACAAATTAATAATATGTCGATTTCTACATTAAGGAATGAACCAGAATTATCTGTACGGAGAATATTTGCAGGTATGATTCCAAGTCCTTATGAATATGCAGACAAATTTCTTCAATCTAAGAAATTTTCACTTAATACATTTTCAGGAATGGCTAATAAACAGCTTGAGAGGTTTATTCCTAAAGACAATAATATAGCGGTATTTAATGAATTTTTAGTAAAATGCGAAATAAATAAGGACAAACCTGAAGTTGAAAAATTAAAGACGGAAATAACATGGCCGTATATTGGTAAGATATCAGATAGAAAGGAGCTAAATTTACATTTTAAAAGTGAATTTGGTGGAGATAAAAATATAAAAGGTCAGGCAATATTTTTAGATATATTATCTAAGATGAAATCAGGAGATTTAAATAATATTGATTTAATTAAACCATTGAATTCTAGACCAAGGTTTAAACTGATTTATAAGGAAGATAGTGTATTTAATCGGTCTGATTTATATGCTAAAAAAATAAAATATAAGTTTGGGGATGATCCGAAATTTTACAGCGACAGCCTTTCTGAACCAAGTGTGGAGGTTACTTTAAAACGGATATGGGAAAAGTTAATGAATATAATGAAGTATGAAACTATGGTAATTATACAAGATCAAGAAGATTTGGTAAAAAAAGACAAATTTCAATTAAAAGGTATATCAGGTTATGAAGCCAAAGAAAAAACAATGGAGGAACATATAAAATCAATCAGGAAAAAAATTGACGAAGATGAATCGAAAGATACATCGATAAGAAAATGTTTAACCGATTGGGATGAATGTATGATTCCAAGTGGAAATACAATTACTTTAAAAAGTGCTTTTTATTTCAAATACCATCCAGGATTTAAAGAAGAAAACGCCTTTGATAAGTTTAAAGAGAAAGAATATGAATCATATCTTTTCTGGTATGACTTAGGTAGAAAAAGATTGGATAAAAATGAGCTATTACGCCGTCCTGGTTATCAAAAATGGGCAAGAGAGACTCTAAAAAATTGTATAGAAAATTTATCAAAATTAAATAGAAAAAATTTCGGAAAATCTGATAATAATGAGAAAATAAATATATTCAAGAAATTTTACTTAGTATATTATTGGGCAGAAGAATTAAACTGTTTTAGCAAAGACGATGATCACTGCAAGATAAAAACAAAAAATTATTTCGGATTTGGAAATACAATATATGATAATTTTAAAGATAATTTAGATGAAATATTTGAGGTATGTAATAAAGAAACTAAAAAAGAAAGTAACCCCCCTACATTAGAGAATTTTGAAAATTTATTAAAAATAATATCTAAAACAAAAGATGGTATGAATTTGGATGTATTTCGAGTAGATATCGATAAAATCACTATAAGTAAAAATTACATAGAAAAAAAATGGGATAATAAAGAATTTCAGGGAAAAATCACAGAAAGTCATTATTTCACGTATAAGGAATGCGAATTACAAAAAGAAATATGGAAAATGGATACGGCTAATTTCGATAGTAGGATTAAGGGTCTTAGTTATATAAATAGTTCCAATGAATTTGATAATCAAAATAAGCTTAAAGTATCAGTAAATAAAGGAAATTATGAAAAACAACCAATGTATAATGTGGAAGTTTTGATGAGTCAAAATGAAATTGATTTTAATGATATAGTTGAAGAAGATCAAATACTCTATAAACTAACTGAAGTTAAAAAAATAGAGGATAAGATAAGAGATAAATACACAGGTATTCGTAAATTATATAACATAGAAGAAATAAAAGATAATGATTTTTTTAATACAGAATTATTAATTGGTCCACCCAAAAAATTAGGTTATTTAGGTGAAGTTGATATAAATCAATCGAAATTTGCCTTAATTCATGGTGAAAATAACTATCAATTAATTCACTTACGTGTGGATACTGGAGAATTACAAGAATCAGTTCAAGTACTTGCAGAACCAGATAGTTCATTAAGTGATATAGCCAGTAAAGTGAGAATGGATATAAAAGAGTTAATTTCAGAAGAAAAAAAATTATCACAAGAAGAGGCATGGAAGAAAGATCAAGAAAAAAGGGAACAAAGAATTTCGGGTTTAAGTGAATCAGAAGTAAAATGGAATAAAAATATAAATGAAGTGAAAGATATATTTAAGGAAAACTTAAAAATTAGTGGATTAAAAATAGATTGTGTTGAAAATGTGATGTCTATCAGGCATAAGCAAAATCCAGGAAAAATAAATATTTTACATATGTTTGAGGATTTACCTGGGAGTAAGTTATTTAAACATTATGTAAAAGAAACACCTCTTCGTGGACCACTTGGATTAGGTGGTATTTATGGGGGGGTTATGAAAAAATATTATAGTGCAAGGAAGGGAAATTCAAGAGGTTATTTTATTATTTTACCAAAGAGGAAACCAGAACAAGGACTAGTTAGTTCAGCATCAGGAGTAGTAGGTACAACTTTGAATACCGTAGAAAATATTATTGGTCAGGGCACAGATGCATTATCTAATACACTTGGTTCACTTTTAAAAGATGTATCATACGAGGTAAAAGAAATTGCCGGAAATACTGTTGACCTAGCTACTGCATTAGTAAAATTAGATGTGGGTGGCGCTGCTTACGCATCTATTAAATTGACATACCAAGACAAAACTGCTCAATACCGGATAGTATATAATGCTGCAAATACATTTATTTCAAGTACAGTTGGAGTTGCAGTTAGTACTGCAGCAAAAGGAGTAAAAAAGGTGATATTACACCCAGGTGAAACAAAATCATATATTCATGGAAGTAGTTTATATAAATCACTCGTATCTGGAATAGGTTTACATGAAAAAGCAGCTATAGACTATGATATGATAGAATATTGTGTAAATGAAGGTATATTAGAAAAAATAACACAAAATAATTTACCAATAATTGCATGTGATAATTGTTATGCAAATGGTCAAAGGATATATATTAGTAAGAGTGCTAATAAAGGCAATCCCCCTTCAGGAAAAGTACCTCATTTAGCAAGCTGGAAAGAAGAAGGGGATGGGAAATGGAAGATATTGAATGCCGTCTTCATAAATGAAGACGGTCAGGCTAGTTCACAAAATGAAGTATATATTTCATCGTTACATGGTAGTGCAGTATATGGTAAAGAATTGAAGATACGTGAAAATACAACTTATTATATAGTTGAAAACAGCTGGGATGGATTAAATGAAAGCATAATAACACTTCAATCGAATGAGAAAGGTGAATTGAGTGCAAAGAATGAGGTAAATCTTCTCCCAAGTTTTTTTACTACTATTAAGAAGGGTGAAGAGGGTAAAGTAAGTTTTGTAGAGGGGAAAAAAGTATGGATTAAAGAAGTAGAAAAGGTTGAAATAGATGATAAACAAACAATGTTATGGGCTAATTCACTTTACCCGCCGAATGGAGAAGAAAGTGATCTTGAGGGTTACTGGATACATGAAAATTTTACAGATGGTTGTGAGGATATTAATGCAGTAAAAAAAAAGATAGTTATAAATTATGATCGAGAAAATGATGAAGAAATGATACAATTATCAAGGTATATTATGGAAAAAACAGATGAAAAAAAACAAGCATACGTGGGTATGAAGTCATATATGCAACAAATAAAATGGGATAAATATTGGTTCAGTGGAACAGATATTGCAATTGGTAGTCTTGAAAGTCAATTGAAAAGTGATGCTATGTCTCTGAATCCTAAAACGGTTGAAATAGTGTTAAGTGACCTAAAAATTGACTCTGAAGGTAAGGTAACAAAAGAAGATTACCGAGCATTGTCTAACAAAAAAGATAAAGATATTGAAAATGATGTAAGAAAGAAATTAATAGAGTTACATGTTGAAGCACAATCTTCAAAGCAACAGAAAGAAGAAGAAACAGGGGGAATGAAGAAAAAAAAAATTCAAGACATGGATGATGCTTTATACAAAATAAGATATAAGTATGCAGAACAGTGCCAAATATGGGGATGCAAGGGATTTCCTGAAAGGAGAGATTCGGAGCCAGATGTATCATACGAATTAAGAATAGGGGAGTTCATTAAAGATAAGCTTGTAAAAGAAGAAATTGAATATAGGGGGAAATCACCTATTTTATATGAAGAAGGTCAGGATTCTTCGGTACAGAAATGGGATAAATATTTACAGGATTTAGTTAGAGTAATTGATGAAGAGAAACAAAATCCAAACAGTGAAATTAGATTTACTAAAGAACAACAGAAAGAGTGTGATATATTGGTGGAGAGTGGTGGTTATTTTGGAATACCAACTTTTTATGAATATATAGCAAACAATAAATGTATGAAAGTAGATGGAAAGGAAGAAAAACAAATATACCCAGTACATTCAAATGGTTTCTTAATAAATGAGAAACATAAACAAGAATTAGCAGATTCATTAGAAAAGATGGGTATAATATCCGCAGGAGTAGCAGATTATGCAATACATGGTTTATTAGATATTGGTTTAATTCAATTACACGCTGCATCAGCAGTAGCAGGTTCAATTGCATATTTAACAGATTGTGATGAAAATTGTAAGAAACAAAGAGAAAAACATTTAAATAAATTAGATGGAGAGTCAAGTAATAAGGAAAGGGCATATATAGTAAGAGCTTACTATTATGCAAGGGCAGGTATATCGAGGTTAAAGAATTATATATTAGATAGTGCAAATGCAGTAGCAAAATGGGGTAAGAATATAGTAGATACATTAACAAAGGGATTACATGATGTAGTTGATTGGGTTTTAGCTGGGATATCAAAAATGTTTACTGGTGCATTAAAAGCAGTAACTGGTTATAGTTCATGGAAAGAATTATTTCAGAAAAAAATACTACCAATAATAATGAATGTACAACAATGGTGGACAACAATTTGTGAAAATCCATTAAATCCATTTTTAAAGAAATTAAGTGGAGGGATATCGAATGGTATATTTAAAACATTAAATGTACATTCGATGGTGATGTTGGGGTTGAAGGATACAATGACTGGAGTGATGTCGAAACAAGCAGGTCTAGCAGCGAAAAAGGCAATAGAATTACCAACAGGAGTTCTGGGTGGGTTACCATTGGTAAGTGTTGCTGGCGGGCAAGCGATATCTAATACGGGTAAAGTATTTGGTGAGCAAGCTCAGCTGGTAGCAGAAAATGCAGTAAGTAAAATGGTATATTGGAATGAATTTATAGATGACTATGCAACGATATGTAGATTAGTAACTGATCCATGTTCACTAGTAATACTTGGATTAGGTGGAAAATTAAGTGACAAACAGGTAACTGAAATATGTAAAAACATAAAAGAATATTTAGAAAATTGGTATACTAATAATAGATTAAAGGGAAAAGACCAACTTAAAAGAATTAAAGTTAAAGCATTAAAAAAAATTGGTATAGAGGGTCTGACCGATAGGCAATTTGATGATTTAGTATTTGATTTAAAGGAAAGATGGTCAGATTGTCCAGAAAATTGTAATGAGGAATTGAAAAGACCAAAAGAATATGAAAAATGGAAGGCAGAGAATAATGAAAAAGCAATATTAGAGGCAGCTATAGAAGTAGTTAACAAAAAATTAAAAGAAGATGAAAAAATGAAAAAAGCGGTGAAAGAATACCAAAAGAATCAGAAGATAATAAAAGAAGCAAGTAAGTTGGCTAGATCAGCGGAGAAATTGGCTAATAAACTAGGTGAAGAAGATAGGGAAAAGAAGACGGGGGGCAAGTTTAAGGGTGTACTATCTTCGATAAAGCGGGGAGGAGGGAACTACACATACAAGTCGAGGAAAAAGAATTATAACTTAGAATTTAAAGAAAATAAAGGAACTAAAAAACAAACTAAAAAAAATGTAAATAGAAAAATGCAGAAAAAAACTTTAAAAAAAATATTATCAAAATTGCTTGAAGAATTATAAAAATAATATTCATTTATAGTATAGAAAATGTTTAGTTTATTTTCATGGGTAAAAGAAAGAAATAATGAAAATGAAAGATTAAATGGAATTAAAAGAGAAATAAGGAGTAAATTTAATCCATGGATGCAGGAGAAAGTAAATGAAAAAATAAAGTTAATGAGAGTATCAGATAAGTTAGTTGATGAATTAATATTAAGTAGCATAAAAAAATGTAATGTAAT
>MDTD01076088.1_pt1 | contig 17327 bp, 16 predicted proteins | sample 811221 | NCBI WGS metagenome assembly MDTD01 (sample SAMN05326646, study PRJNA326480) | marine metagenome | isolation source: seawater | place: Pacific Ocean: South West | collected 2011 | reverse complement strand
TTTACTACCTCATCAAGACCCCATCCATAATCTAATCCCATCATTCCAACCATTGGTAGCATTATTCTAACTCCAAATCCAGCAGATCTTTTGACACTAAAAGGATCAAATCCTTTAGCATCGTCCCAAGCGTTTCCTGCTTCAGCAAAAGTTAATACATAAACTGTAGATCCTGGATTAAGACTTATCGCATACCTTAGTTCAGTTGTGTATTTGGTATATAATGATGAGCCATATGGCGACGAAACCGAGTTATTATTATAACCTCTTAATGAAATAAGCTCTCTTCCGTCAAAAACATAACCCATACCACTTAAACCATCACCCCCAACATAAAACCTTTCAAAAGGAGATATTCCTAAACTTTTATTATATGAGCCTAATAATCCAAATTCAGTTTTAGTGGTAAATACTAATTTGTTTGTAAAAGAAGAATACCATGATGATTTAAAATTCCATTTATAATACTCAACCCATTCATATTTTTCTTTATCCGTTAAATTTTTATAATCATCTACTCCATCAAAAAGTGAATAAGGAGGCGTAAGCTTAAGGCTTAATGAAAAATTTGAACCTCTCCTTGGATAAATTAATTGATCAACAGAATTTCTTGAAAGTTTAATATTATAATTAATGTTGTTTGAAGAGCCGTCTGTAAAAGAAAAGAATGAATTTGTATTAATTATTTTATATTGTTGTAAATTAATACCGTTATAAATTCCAAAATAATCATCAGGAAATTTTAACCTTTTTCCTATTCCGATAGTTAATCCTGTAATTTCCATTGCTTGTCTATCGCTTTCTGGAGGAGCATAATTTCTTATAGATTTATAAATTGAAGTTGTTAGTGATGTGGGTTTTTTTCCACCTAGCCAGGGTTCTGTGAATGACATATTATAGCTTTGATAGCTCCATCCCATTGTAGATGCAGTTATAGAAAGCCTTTGCCCATCTCCAGTTGGTAATGGTGACCATGCCGACTTATTGAATAAATTTCTTGTTGAAAAATTATTAAAAGTTAAACCAAGAGATCCCATTACACGATTTCCTCCCCATCCTCCTTGTAATTGTATTTGATCAGATGATTTTTCAGCAAGAATATAGGTGATATCAACTTCATTTTTAACTGGATCTGGATCTACTTTGACATCAAATGCTTCTGGATCAAAATATTGCATTTGAGACAATTCTCTTTGCGACCTCATGATGTCTGAACGCTTAAATAGATCGCCAGGTCTTGTTCTAATTTCACGCATTATTACATGATCATTTGTTTTAGTATTTCCTTTAATAAGAACTTTGTTTACTCTTGCTTGTTTGCCCTCATAAATTCTAATCTCTAAATCTATGCTTCTATCATTGTTAATACCAATCTCTATTGGTGTTGCATTAAAAAATAAATAACCATCATCTAAATATAAAGAACTTACGTCACTATTTTCTTGATTACCAAAAAGACGTGAATTAAGAGTTGTTTGATCAAATATGTCACCTTCTTTAATTCCAAGTCGATTTAAGAGTTTTTCATTAGAATGTAATTTATTTCCAACAAATGAAATTTCCCCAAATGTATAAGGATCACCTTCTGCAATCTCAATTTCTATCGTAATTGTATTGTCTTGATTTTTATAAATTGTATCATTAATTATGCGAGCATCTCTGTATCCTTTTTCATTGTATTTTGAGATTATATTTAGTTTATCCTCTTCATAAGTTTGTTTTGTAAATTTTGATATTTTAAAAATTCTCCAAAAATTCTTTACCTTAGTTTCCTTCATGCTTTTTTTAATCTTCCTGTCAGATATAGCGTATGTCGTATCTTTTTTATTTAAAAAAGATTTTTTAGTGTTGGCAATTTTTTTTCTCCCTTTAATTAATATGTCTTTAATTTTAATTTTTTTACCTTTATTGATAGTAAAAATAAGATCTTTAGAGTTAGTAGTTGTCGTATCATTTAAAATTTTATGACTAACCTCTACATTTAGGAATCCTTTATCAATATAAAAATTCCTAATTCTATTAATACTTTTGGATATTAGATTCTGACTCAACGCTTTTCCTCTCATCAATTGCAATTCCTCTTTAAGAGATGTGATATCGCCCTTGCTAATTTTACCCTTAAATTTAAATTTAGATATTCTACTTTCTTCTACAATTATAATTTTTAAGAATATGATATCATCAATAATTTTATCAATTACAATGTTAACATCTGAAAATAGATTCTGATCCCATAAATTTCTTATTGCTTGACTAATTTCATTTCCAGGAACTTTAATTCTATTTCCAACTATTAAACCAGATATAGATACAATAGAACTACTATTAAGAGTGTTGGCACCAATAATTGTTATACCCCCTATTTCATATTCATTTACTAAAGAATAATCTATTTGTTCTTCATTTTGCGCAAAACAATTTATACTAACAATAACTAATATCAGTAATAGCTTTTTCAATTTTTTATTTTTTTATTTTGTTTTTCCAAATCTTCTTTCTCTTTTTTGAAATTCCAAAATAGCTTTATATAAATCCTTTTTAGTAAAATCAGGCCATAATGTTTCTGTAAAGACTAACTCAGAATACGCTATTTGCCACAATAAAAAGTTACTTATTCTATAATCCCCCCCAGTTCTAATTAGTAGTTCAGGATCAGGAACGTTTTTTGTGCTAAGATATTGTTGAAATTTATTGTAAGTAATTTCTTTTTCAGAAACACCACTACTTATTATTTTTTTTACAGCACTAATAATATCCCATTTACCACTGTAACTTAATGCTAAAGTAAGCGTCATTCTTGAATTATTTTCTGTTTCCTTAATTGCATGCTTTAATTCTTTAATACATTTTTTAGGAAGTTCTTCAGTATCTCCAATAGTAATTAATTTAATATTATTTTTCAACAATGTTTTAATTTCTTTATTGATTGTAGAAATTAAAAGTGTCATCAAAGATTCTACTTCTTTTTTTGGTCTTTTCCAATTTTCTTTTGAAAAAGCATAAAGCGTTAAGTATTTTATACCTATTTCTGCTGCACCCTCAACAACATTTCGCACAGCTTTTGTACCATTCGTGTGTCCAAAAATTCTTAATTTTCCTTTTTCTTTTGCCCATCTCCCATTTCCATCCATAGTTATCGCTATATGAATTGGAAGATTATCTTTGTCAATCTCTTCATTCATTTTGCCCTCTGCTAATAATTACACTTTGTTGAATTAGTATTTAATTTAAATGATAATGTTACAGCCATATAGCTATACCAATCCTTTTCTTCTGAATCCCCCCTTTCTTTCATATAAGGATAATCTCTTTCATTTGGATCAGAAAACCAAAAATTATCTGAATTTACATTCCACTCAGATGGTTTTGCATCTACATATGTAGTGCTCACATCATCAATATAATCCGTAAATGTTTTTCTTATTCCATATTCCATTATGACATTAAAATTTTCATTAACAGCAATTTTAAGCCCTCCTCCAATTGGAATAGCCATTTGAGTTAATGAATATTTTTTTCGATCAGGATGAATTGTTGTTGACTGACCTTCTGTTCCAAGCTCTTGTAGATTAACCCATTGCCCATCAGTATTTTCTGCTTGTGGATTATATCTAAAAAAAGAAATACCTGTATAAACAAAAGGAGTCCATGAATATAGTGGATTTCCTGTTTCATATGGTAAAAAATTAAATTCAATCTGCCCAGATATTTCATATATTGGAGATCGAAAATGTAGACCTCTATTATTTGCTATACTATCTTTAGATTCTCGTTCATCAGATCTAAGCATCAAATATAAGGCCTGTGCTTTATAGGAAAATCTTCTGTCAATATTTTGGCGAATTGCTAAACCTAAAGCAGGTGAAGATTGATTAAAATGTACTGTGTTTAAATCTCCTAAATAATACGATGCACCAGCTAAAAAACCAATTTCAGTACTTGATTTATATTGGGCATAAATGTTTAAATGAATCAAGGATATAATTAGCAATAATAATAACCTCTTTGTTAGATATATTGCAGTATAATTTTTTATTCTATTCATTATCATATTTTCGCAAATATACTTATTTATAAATATCCATTAGACTAGATATCTATGTTCTTTTATCTAAACCCCACATTAATTTGTTTCTAATAGTTTTTGTAAATGAATTATTTTGCGGCTCTATTAGTTTAATTTTAAAATTAGCTTTTTTTATCACTAATTCAGTAGTTCTTTTAAATGCTCTTGATCTTGAATCAAGAGATACAAGCGCTAACTGATCCCTATCTTCTACTCTTAATTTAACAGTGCTATTGTCATCTATAACAATAGGCCTTACATTTAGGTTGTGTGGGGCGTTAGGAGTAATAATTATATTATTTGTACCCGGCATAATAATCGGACCCCCACAGCTTAATGAATAGCCTGTAGAGCCTGTAGGGGTTGAAACTACTAATCCATCAGCCCAGTAGGTGTTTAGAAACTCATCATCTACATATGCATCAATTTTGATCATTGAAGAGGTATCTTTTTTTGATACCGCTACTTCATTTAATGCAAAATTATTTTCGCCAAAAAGATTCTTTTTGGTTTTTAATTGAAGTAGAGTTCTCTCATTGATTTTGTATTTTTTATTTAAAACATCATTTATTGCTTCATCTATTTGTTCTGAAGAAACACTTGATATAAAACCCAATCTTCCTGTATTGATTCCTAAAATTGGTATTTCATAATCTCTAACATATGTAACAGCTTTTAATAAGGTTCCGTCCCCTCCAATACTCAGTAATAAATCAATACTTTCATCTAAATCATTATGACTACTAAAAATATTTACAGGATTATTAAAACGTATTATATTTTTTAAATAATCATAAAATTTTTTTTCAATAGAAATTTTTATTTTCTCTTTTTCAAGTTTTTTAACAAGATGCTGAATATATTTTTTAAAATGTTCAGCAAATGAGTTTCCAAATAAAGCTATCTCCATATCTTATTATTAAAATGGATTAGAAAAATGTAAAAATACACCTTTTTCTCCTAATTTATTTATTGAATATTCAATTCTTATAATTTTATCATAATAAGTTATATAATCAAGGCTTAGACCTACACTTACCAATGCAATATTTGCTAGTTTATTAACTGTTTCATTTTCATACCTATCATTAATATAGCCTATATCAGTAAATAAACTTGTAAATAAACTATAATGGGATTTTTTAAATTGCTCCATTTTAATATATGGAAGAGTAAAATTTCTTTTTTTAAGTATATTGTACTTAATGGCTGTTTTGGATATCCAATAATTATCTCCTTCAATAACATAATATTCATAACCTCTTATATAGTCTTCAAAACCCAAATATTTTTTCTCAATATATGGTTGTTTTTCATTTGAATTAATTTTTGTTTTAAAACTGCTTCCAAAATAAAATCTATCAAATATATTTATGTGATTTTCAATTTTAAATGCTAATTCCATATGCTTAGCAGGAACACTTCCAGGAATAAATTTAAGCAATGAAAAAGTTACATTATACCCCTTAAGAGGATAAGCTATATAATCTCGTCTTTCATTTATGTATTTGTACATTATTCTTGAGTAATTTCCATTGTTTTGTTGATTATTAAGATAGTTGGGATTTAACAACACTAAACTGTCATTTAAGTTGGTAAAAAATTGATTAAAAATAATATTATGATTAATATTAATACTTCTTCTATATTTTACTCCAAATGAAAATCCATATTTTTTTAGTACATAAGCATTAACATCATTAAAATAAACTAATTTATTATCAAATGTTGTATAGTGTATTTTTTTGTTTTGCTTAAGCTCAATATCAGCGTTGAAACCAAAATTTTTGATATTCTTAAAATAAGGAATATTGTAGGAAAAAAGATATTGCTCAGAAAAACCCCTTCTAATTTTTGCCTTTATTAATTCATTCTTTCCTCGGTAATTTTCAATATTTAAGAAAATACCATAATTTAACCTTGAAAAATCATTGTAGTTTTCTTCAGAAAATTCTTCCCACCAGCTATTAAAATTACGATCAGAGATCTCTAAAATTGGGTATGGCCAAACATACCACCTCTCCACAATATCTATAACAATGGTAGCATTCTTTTGGTCGATAATTGAAGCAATATCTACAAAATTAAATAGTTTTAAATTAATGAGATTCTCTTCGCTTTCAGTAATTTTTTGCTCTAATTCTTTTATGGATAAACTGTTATCTACTTTAAATGATAATTCATTTAAAATAATATAATCTTTGGTTTTTTTATTTCCATTTATTTCAATTGAGTTAATTCTAATTAGGTCTTGAGAAAAAACAGATGTATTGATGCTGAAAAAAATAAAAATAAAAAGAATTTTTTGTAGCATGTTATGGATTTAAAAAACGCATTAATGACTCGTATCTATCTATAAAATCATCATTATTATTAATCTGCCTATATGATGTAACTACATTATAGTTAAACCTTTCTAATGCTTTAATAACCGGATCAATTTCTGAGCTATTTAATTTTAATGTTAGCTCAGTTTTTGCTGAGCCAGTTTTTGAAGTTATATATGAGCTTAAAATTTTGATATTATTTGACTCAATTATGCTAGCTACTTTGCTTAAATCATAATCTCTTTGGTTGATTTCTAAAACTATTAAGTCTCCTTGACTTTGAATAACTGTACTTTTAGCAATAGTAAATAGCAATTTCCTATTTGTGATTGAGCCTATGTAATTTTTATTTTCATCTAAAACAGGAACAATGCTAAGGCTATTTTTTTCTAGTATTTCAATTATCCTAAATAAATGATCTGAATGTATTACATTAGGCGAAGTAAGCTCTGCAAGATGCTCATCGATATATTCGTTAGTATTATTCCAGCTCAGTATTTCATTGTCGGATATAATTGCTAGATAAAAATTATTTTTAACTACAGCTAAATGATTTACTCTAAACTCATCCATTATGTCTAATGCTTTACTGCCAGTATCTGAAGGGGATACATATATGAGTGTTGATGAAATTAAATCTAATGCTTGCATGCCACAAACATAGTATTTTTTACTTTTGTTAAATAATTTTTATATTGATTAGTTTAAGTGTAAATATTAATAAAATTGCTACAATCCGAAACTCAAGAGGAGGCTCGGTTCCAAATGTTGTAGAAGCTGCTAAAATGTGTCAGAAATTTGGAGCAGATGGAATAACTATTCATCCGAGGCCTGATGAGCGGCATATTACTAAAAAGGATGTCTACAACATCAAATCAGTTGTAAATACCGAATATAATATAGAGGGTTATCCAAGTCTTGATTTTATAAAAATGATAATTGATGTAATGCCTGATCAGGTTACATTAGTACCTGACGGCCCAAATGTACTTACTTCTTGTGCAGGCTGGGATACTATTAATTATCAATCATTTTTAAAAGAAATTATATCCGAATTTAAAGCTAAAGGAATCAGAACCTCTATTTTTGTAGATCCGAAAATTAAAATGGTAGAGGGGGCTAAAATCTGTGGTACTGATAGAGTAGAGCTTTACACAGAACAATATGCTTCTAATTACCTTAAAAATAAGAACAAGGCAATTTTTTCTTATGTCCAGGCGGCAAATACTGCAAATCAGTTAAATTTAGGAATAAATGCAGGTCATGATTTAAATTTAGAGAATTTAGAGTTTTTTGCTAAAAATATACCAAACTTAAAAGAAGTTTCCATTGGTCATGCTTTAATAAGTGATGCACTCTATTTAGGATTAGAAAATACAATACAAATGTATAGGAGATTATTATGATAGAATTACATTCTAAAATATATGGAAAAGGAAAGCCTCTAATTATAATACATGGACTTTTTGGTATGAGTGATAATTGGAACACTTTAGGAAAGGAATTTGCAAAATTTTTTAACGTACATATTATAGATATTAGAAATCATGGTAAATCACCACACTCCAAAGTTTTTGACTACAATTCAATGAGTTCTGATCTTGGTAATTATATTAATAAACATAATTTGATCAAGCCTATTATTTTAGGACACTCATTAGGTGGTAAAATTGCAATGCATTTTACTGCATTAAATCAATCTAATGTAGAACAGCTTATTGTAGCAGATATTGCGCCAAAAAAATACAATACAGATTTTCATCATGAAATATTAACTGTATTATATAAACTGCAATTAGATAGTTTTAAAAAAAGAGAAGAGGTTGATCATGCGCTTTCATTTTACATTAAGGAAAAAGGCACTAGGCTTTTTTTGTTAAAAAACCTATATAGGGATGATGAAAAAAAATTTCAATGGAGATTAAATATTGATGTTTTGCTTGATAAAATAATTAATATTCAGGAGGCTGATTTTTTTTCAAACAATATTGAGATCCCAACTTTATTTATTAAGGGTGAAAATTCAAATTACATTACAAAAGAGGATAAAGTGTCGATAAATAATTTCTTTACTAACGTAAAATTTTGTGAAATCGAAAATGCAGGACATTGGCTGCATGCAGATAATCCTCAATTATTCTATAAACAAGTGATAAAATTTTTGAAAAATTAAAAAGAAAAAACTTGCATTTTCTTTGCCACATTAAACCCTTTTTCTTCTACATTTTTTTTCGCATCACTTTCTTCAATCAATAATGGATTGGTATGATTTAGATGAATAAAGTTTACCTTATTTTTTTCCTCAGTTGTTAATTCAGAAAATAACTCCATGCTTTCCTTTACAAATGGATGGGGAATTTTACTCATATCTCTATCTAGTTCACCGTCTGCATAAAAAGTAGCATCTAAGAAGGCGTGATCAACTTTTTTTATCATGTCCACAATACTAATATTCCATCTATCCCATTTATCAATATCTGGCACATATAGAATCTGCTTTTGGTTAGACGATATTAAATATCCTACAGTTTCAGAATACTCATCTCTATGTGGAACCAGTATTGGTTTTATTTTAATTCTTTCATTAATTCTGATAAAAGAATCATTTTTTAGCTCAACTAAATTTATGTTATTAATATTTACTAATTGATCCCAAGGCGCATTATTTTTTAAAAAATTTTGCATCCTTGGCATGCAATACACAGGTAAATTAGAGTACCCCATAGCTTCTTTTCCAATATGCATTAAACCTGTGTAATGACCAATGTGAGCATGTGTTAGAAATATGCCGTTTATTTTTTTAATTTCTGATTGTTTTTCTAGATGATGAATTTGAAATTTTATATCAGGAGTGGCATCGAATATCCATTGTTCATTACTTATAGGATCAACAAGTCCTATACAGCTTACATATTCTGTTTTTTCCGGTTTTTCCCAAACTTCTTGACAGCATTTTTTATTGCATCCTGCTTGAGGATAGCCCGCATCTTGTGCAATTCCTAAAACTACAATGTATGGATCATTAAATTTCTTATTCATAGGTTGCGTGCATGAAAACAATACAATAAAAAATAAAAAAGTTATTTTTACTTTCATTGTATTATTTTTTCAAAACAATAATACTCATTTTTTCCTTCTTTTAAATATATATAACCTAATTGATGATAACCCAATTGTTTGTAAAAATTCATTGCTTTTGGATTACCAGAATATGTGTCTAGCCTAATAGAGTTTAATTTTTTTTTCTTCACTAATTCTTCAGCAAAAAGCATTAGATTCTTTCCTATGCTTTGGTCCCAATATTTTTTATCTACCGCTAGCCTATGTACTGATAGAAAAGCATTTTTTTTATCTTTCCAATTTATACTAAGATAAGAATCATCTTGCAGTGCATCTATGTTTACTCCTCCAACAATCAGATTGTCTTTAATTGCTACAAAATATGTCTTTTGCTTTAAATCTTCTAGAATAATATTTCTATTTGGATAAGTTTCATCCCACTGATCAATACCCATGTTTATCATCCCATTAACACAAGAATTATACATACTCATAATAGCATCTATATCTTTAATATTTCCTTTTCTAATTTTCATTCCATTAATAGATTACAACCTCTAATATCTGAATTTTCCGCTCTTCCCATTATTTGAAAACTACCATTTTCATATACCTCTCCTATATCACTAGTAGCAATAAATGGACACGAATATATGTTCGCTAAATCAATTATATTAATTAATCCTTTACCATACTCTTCAACATAAAGAGGATCATACACATCTCTTATTAATATTTTCATCCATTTAGGACATTTAAAAATACCTTCATTAAATGAGTAAGCTTGAGATAATAGTTCAGTCATGCCATATTCTGAATGAATTTGATCCACATCAAAAGATTTTTTTAATATGCTATGAAACTCTTTTTTAATAATTTCTTTTCTTTTCCCTTTCATTCCACCAGTTTCAATTATGGTTGTATTGGTAAGTTTTTGAGGATATTTTTCAGCAAGATCAAGTAGGGCATATGAAACTCCAAATAACAATGTTTTAGTACCTTTCTTTTCCAGATCTTTTATGACATGAAAGATTTTTTCATAATCATTATATATACCGCCTTGAGTATGCTTACTTTTTTTAATTAATTCATTCACCATATAAATTAATGAGGACTCATTAATATCGTGCTTGGTCGGAATCAAAGCTAGAATACAATATTTTGATGGAGCTCCATAAAAGCTATCAAAACATGTTAAAAAAGATTTTTCATACAACGTTATATCACTGATTAAATGCCTACTTCTTATTCCTTGAGTACCGCTACTAAGAAAGGTTTTTTGCGGATCATGATTTTCGCATATAACATTATTTTTTTTAAAAAAATCAATTGGTAAAAAAGGAATTTCATTAATAGAAGATGGTGTTTTGCCATTTAAAATAAGTTGTGCAAACTTAGCATATAATGAATTGAACTTGATCTGGTGATTATATAAATCAAAAGCTCTTTTTTTAAATTCTTTTTCTGAATTAATTTTATCAAAATCTTCTAATGCGTGTTGCATAATAAGACAAATTTATAGGATTTATTATTAAAAATGTTAATGATATGAATAAAAAAAAGAGGCCGCAATAGCCTCTCTTTTTATTTTTAGATATAAAGCTTTTTCTAGAACTTGCATTCAAGATTAATGTACATTGTTGTCTTAATGCTTTCTTCTTCTCCTTCTTCAACTGCATCGCTCCACTGTTGAACGTTGAGTGCTAAATTAACTCCTTTAGTCATTTTTCTTTCAATACCAAATATTGTTAGTTGACCATCATTTTCCATATTCCACTGCTCGTCATTTACATTTTTAGAATCTAAGATGTCCATTCTTCCAAATAATGAATACATATCATTAAGCGAGTAATTAGCATATGCCGACATACCTGTTTTTGTATTATCTGTAGCATTGCTAGCATTCAACATAGTATTCATCTCTCCACCAAGCTTTAAATTTCCAATTTCATATACTGCAGCAATTGTTGTAATTTGTTGTGTGGTAAAGCTGTCTGTATATTGTTCTCTAGGCATCATATCTAAACTTCCTCTAATATTTAAATCATTACCATACAAAGACATTGTATATGTTGCGCCAACACCTCCTCGCATTAATCCGCTTTCACCTTGAATTTTTTTGTAGCCTTCTCCGTTTAATATTTGAGCATCAGCACTAAGATTTGAAGATATCTTGTAGTCTATACTCATACCAACATCTGCAGCATTTGCCCATTTTTGTTGATCTTGCATAGACTTATAAATGTATCTTTTTCCCCATGCTTTTTCCATAAATTTAAAATTCTTTGTACCTATTTGACCAAAATTAATTTTTGTACTTTCATTAAAATTCCAGCTCAATGCTGCTATTTTTAAAAATGCAGTATAATCGCTTCCTCCACTATTTTTACCTATATCAAATATTACTTTAGTTGAGAACTCATCATTAAATTTATAGCTGTATCCAAGATATGCTCTTTTTACTTCAAATTCTTTATATGCCTCTTCTCCTTCTTCTGCTGACATATCATAGTTGAAATTTGAGAATATTTTTACTGAAGGCTTGCCTTCTTGAGCCATACCAACTCCATAAATTAATAAAGTTAATAATGTTAAAACATGTTTTTTCATTTTATATTTTTTAAGTTTAATTTAATGCAAAATTAATATATAATTATTTATTTAATGTTAAGTAAATATTATGATTATATATAAATATTAAAAGCCTATTTTTGAGAAGAACTTAGTAACTCCAGCTGCAAATTCTTGCGGAATACTAGTCATCATGGAGGAAACCGTTAATTGATCATTTACTCCAATCGCAATTGCTATAGATATCACCAGACCAATAAGAGCATAACTCATGTCTTTAAAACCTAATTTAACAGCACTCCACACCCCTTTATCTCCAGTTTTCATGATGGCCATACCTAATTCTCTACCAGCTAAAAGACCTATAAACACCCATGTTGTACTCATAGGAACTTTAGAATGTAATTTGAAATAAAATAATATAACACAGTATATTAAATCAATCAATGTAGCAAACCTAACGTCTGTTACTACTGATTTTTCAGTAACAATCTTTTGAATCCTTCCTCCTTTATAATAAAGTAATAAGCCTAGACCAATTACCACAATAGATGTAAATCCAATAAATTCTCCAGTATTAAGTTGTCTAGGCAGGAATACTGCAATGTTTGCAGCGTCTTGCATAAGCCATACAGACCAAAGAGTTCCAGAAGTTATCCATTGTGCTATTGTCCATCCAAATTTTGCTTCGCCAGTAAAATATTTCTTTGAGCTTTTGGCTACCAGCATAAAAAATAAAAGACCCATTAAAAATGAAAGAATATAGCCACTCATACTTTTTGCAAGCACACCCCCAACAGCTGCAGGTGTTGCAGCAAATGAAGTAAGTAAAATAAATGTGGTTGATACGGGCATCCTTAATCTTGTTAGTATAAGCAAGAATATTGGAGCTGCAATTTGTAAAAAATGAAATTCTGTTGGGGCAATTTCAAATCCTTTAGAAGTTAATCTACCATGACTTACATCACCGCCTAGAGTAAGCCAGCTGTAAAACATGGTAAAGAAAAATATACCACCAATAAAAATCCACAATATCCACCATTTTTTATCTTGATTGGAAGCAATAAATGTTCCTATGGTTTGGATTGAGTCATTTGCAATTGCTGCATATGCAGCAAACAAAAATCCTACCCACATAGCATACTGAGGATATGGAGTTGCAAACATTGCTAATAAGAAAGAAATACAAATGAAACTTAAAAATGATCGCTCTGTCTTTGGAAACCACACTACTTCAGGGTATCCAAATGCTTTGAATAATTTTTTCATATATTTGATTAGAAAGACTAGTAATTATTTTTTTTGTGCTATAATGCTAAAAAGAATACAGATATCATTAAAGCAAGATAGATTACTGCTGATAAATCTGTTTTTTTGGTAGTATTTTCCATTTTTATTGTATAAATTTTATTTGTAGGGCAAACTTAATATCAAAAAATATTCTATGTGTTAGCTAAATATTATGCTAATGTTAAGTAATTGTTAAGAGATTCAAAGAAATCATTTATTAAGATCTTTAATTTTAATACTATTAACATTTTATTTAGTTTTGTTTTAAATTTATTTAAATTGAAAAAAATATTAATTGTTGATGATGAGCAGGATATATTAGAGTTCTTATCATATAATCTTAAAAAAGAGGGATTTTTAGTGTCTACTGCTACAAACGGTTTAGAAGGCATAAAATTAGCAAAAAAAAATATTCCAGATTTGATTATTTTAGATGTAATGATGCCTGAAGTAAGTGGTATTGAGGCATGCGAAGAGATTCGGTCAATTTCATCTTTAGACAATACACTTATACTTTTTTTAACTGCTAGATCTGAAGAATATTCAGAGTTAGCAGGTTTTAGTGCAGGAGCAGACGATTATGTTACCAAGCCAATTAAACCGCGCTTACTTTTAAGTAGGGTTAATGCATTACTAAGAAGATCTAAAAAATCTAGTTCAAATCATATAAATATAGGCGATATTGTAATCAATAAAGATGAGCATAAATTAACTTATAAAGGAAACGATGTTTTTCTTGCTAGAAAAGAATTCAAACTATTGTTTTTTCTTATGTCAATGCCAGGCAAGGTCTTTTCCAGAGAAGAAATAATAAATAATATATGGAAGGACGCAGTTGTTGGCGACAGAACTATTGATGTACATGTTCGTAAGATTAGAGAAAAGATAGGCGAGCATCATATAAAAACTATTAAAGGTGTAGGATATAAATTTGATCTATAATTGATATTTTAGCATATGTTTAAAATCAACAATCCATTAAGAATCTCATTATTTTTATCTGTTTCTATAGTATTATTTGGTATTGGTTTATTTTCACTTTTATCAGATTTTTTAAATGATGTTTATATAATACTTATTTTTCTATTTCTTTCATGCTTGCTTATTTATTATATAATCAAACAATTTTTTCATGAAAAAATTAAAATTATATATAAGAATATTTACAAATTTAAAGGCACATCTGTTGATCTCGATTTGGATATTGATAATGTAGAAAAAGAAGCTGAAGAATGGGCTGATGCTAAAGAGCAAGAATTAATCCAAATGAAACAAGATGAAAATTATAGAAGAGAGTTTTTAGGTAATGTTTCACATGAATTAAAAACACCAATTTTTAATATACAAGGCTATGTTCAAACATTATTAGATGGAGGTCTTAAAGATGAAACAATTAATTTAAAATTTCTTGAAAGAGCAAATAAAAGTGTTGAAAGAATGATAAATATTGTCGATGATTTAGAAGTGATTTCTAGATTAGAAACAGAACAATCTGAACTTGATATCCAAAAATTTAACATTCTTAACCTCGTAAAAGAAGTGTTTGATCAATTAGAACAAAAGGCTCAGCAAATGGGTATCAAATTAGAAATAAATAACGAGGCACAAACGGAATTTGTAATGGGAGATAGAGATAAAATTCAACAGGTTTTTACAAATTTAATTAGTAATTCAATTAAATACGGAAAAAAGGGCGGAAAAACAAGAGTGCGTTTTTTTGATATGGAATCTAATATGCTAATCGAGGTTGCTGATGATGGTATAGGAATTGAAGAAGATTCTTTGGGTCGTTTATTTGAAAGGTTTTATCGGGTTGATAAAAACAGATCAAGAGAAATTGGAGGTACCGGACTTGGTCTTGCAATAGTAAAACATATATTAGAGGGACACAATCAAAGCATAAACGTTAGAAGCACTAAAAATGTTGGTTCAACATTTTCATTTATCCTGGAAAAGAGCGAATAATTCTTGCCAGTTAGTTCGCCCTTGATTATTTTTTTTGAAACCTGTAAAATTCCTACAATTATTTATTGCTAATTCTAAATCAAAATCAGATTGCTTTTGCATATAACATATATTTTTTTGCATAAAACGATTAGCTAAATATTCTTGTTCAGTTTGACCTGGAGTTGGAATAAAAAAAGCATTTTTCTCCAATTCAATTAGATCCATAACCGTTGAGTATCCTGAGCGACAAATTACAAGATTAGATTGAAGAATTGCTGTATTTAAATCCTTTGCATTAAGATGTGAAACAATAGTGAGATTGTTTATTTCTTTTTTTGAATTCAATTCTGGTTTACCCAATACAATTAATGATTTTTCTTCTCTATTTTTTAGTGCTTTAATTAAGCCATTTTCAAATATTGTTCTTTGAGGTTCAGGACCAGAAATGATTCCTATAAAATCATATTTCTTTTCAAATTCCTTTTTTACAAATCTTGACTTAGTTCCTATATAGATGCTATTTTTAGGAATTTTAAAAGGACTTGAAAGTTCGCCAGCAACATTTTCTTTTTCACAATCCATAACCCAGCATGCATTATAATTATTTATGAATTTGTAATTGATTTTTTGTATCAAATCGCTTAAATAAGGACTTTGTATTTTTAATTGATGTGTTATAAAGACACATGGAACTTCTTTAGCGCTTAGACCAAATCTATTGTCTGAAATAACACCGTCAATTTTATATTCTTTTATGATTTGATTGAGCATTTTTTTCTCTTGCTTTATTTTAAAAAAAAATTTTACACTTTGAAAAACCATAGCTAAACTCATAGGTATATATTTAGAGTACGAAACATTATAGCCAGGTAAGCGAATCGTTTCTAATTTAGGAAATTCTTTTATTAATAAATGTAAAGGTCTTTTATCTGCAGCAATTATAACCTCATAACCGCTGTTTAATAATGCATTAATTATAGGTATACATCTTGTAGCATGCCCAATCCCCCAGTCAAGTGGAGCGACTAATATTCTTTTTTTTATTGACATATAGCGAAAGTAAATAAAACCGACTTACCTTTGCAAAAAAAATAAATGTTTTGGCAAAAAATAAACTTAAAAAATTTGCAGAAATAACTAAACTCAATCATGTTTTTGAACCATCTCTGGATGAGTTAAAGAGTGGTTTTAAGATGAAAGGAAATTGGAATAAAAATTTTTTTAAAAACAATAATCCAATAGTACTAGAACTTGGTTGTGGTAAAGGAGAGTACAGCGTTACTTTGGCAAAAAAATATCCAAATAAAAATTTTATTGGCATAGATATTAAGGGGGCAAGAATTTGGAAAGGAGCCAGCGATGTGTTGAATGAAAATTTAGATAATGTAGCTTTTCTTAGAATTCGTATTGAATGGATTAAAGAATGTTTTGAATGTGATGAAATTGATGAAATATGGATTACATTTCCTGATCCTCAAATTAAAAAAAGAAGAGAGACTAAAAGACTTACTCATCCTAATTTTTTAGATAAGTATAGAGCTATTTTAAAAAAGCATGCAATAATTCATTTAAAGACTGATAGTGAATTTTTATATGGATATACTACTGGCATCCTCTCTTCAAAAAATTATGTTATTCATGATGCAACAAATGATGTATATAATAATTCACATGTGAGAGAAGATTTAGATATCAAAACCTTTTATGAAAGTAAATTTTTAAAAGACAATAGTCCTATAACTTATTTAAAATTTTCATTATTGTAGTGAAATTAATTTATATTTGGATTAATAAAAAAATGCGATGAAGATAACAAGAAAGCAGATTGAAGATGCGTTAGAATTTGTCTTTTTACCTCAAAAAGGTCAAAGTACAATTAAAAATATTCAAATATTTGATAATGAGATTATTATTGATTTAGAGGTAAATAATCCAACGTTACAATTTAAAAATAAAATAGAAAAAGATTGCAGCGATGCGCTAAAGAAAAAATTTAGTTCAAATTTAAAACTTAAAATGAATTTTATTTTTAAGAAGAAAGAAACAATAGATGATTCTAAAATTCC
>MDTD01179743.1_pt1 | contig 17331 bp, 17 predicted proteins | sample 811221 | NCBI WGS metagenome assembly MDTD01 (sample SAMN05326646, study PRJNA326480) | marine metagenome | isolation source: seawater | place: Pacific Ocean: South West | collected 2011 | reverse complement strand
CTAATCAAACCTAGATCAAAATTTATTTTTGTTTTTTGACTATATCCCAGAGCTGCTGCATTTCCTGAGTCTGGTACTGGTACTATTAGATCAGCATCTATAATATCTTCAGAGGCTAGCTGTTCACCAAATTTTTTTCTGAATTCATAAGTAGTTTTTCCATTTAAAATACTATCAGGTCTTGAAAAATATATATATTCAAATACACATGGTCTTGATTTTTTAGTAGGGAAGGGTTTTATACTTTGTAATGTATTGTTCTCTATCACCACTATTTCACCATTTTCAACTTCTCTTAAAAATTTTGCACCAATAATATCTAGCGCACATGTTTCTGATGCAAGCACATATGAATTTTTTAATTTTCCAATTACCAAAGGTCTTATTCCTAAGGGGTCTCTTACACCTATTAATTTATTTTGTGCCAACATTACTAAAGCATATCCCCCTTGAATTTGAAAAATTGCATCCGTTATTTTCTCTTCAGTTGAACTTCTTTTTGATTTGGCAATTAATTGAATAATTACCTCAGTGTCTGAAGTTGAGTAAAAAATAGCCCCGTCTTTAACAAGTTTTTTTCTAATAGATAATGCATTCGTCAGGTTTCCATTATGAGCAACTCCAATACCACCAGCATGCGTATCTGCAAAAAAAGGTTGAATATTTCTAAGAGTTGTTCCTCCAGTTGTGCTGTATCTATTATGGCCAATTGCAAATTTTCCTGGTAAATTTTTTAATACCTTTTCGTTATTGAAATTATCACCAACTAAACCAAATCTTTTTTCCGAAAAATATTTATTACCGTCATAAGATACTATTCCACATCCTTCCTGGCCTCTGTGTTGTAGGGCGTGAAGACCTAGAGCCGTTAATGCAGATGCATCTTCAAAATTACTAATTCCAAATATACCACACTCTTCTTTTAATTTAGGATTATAATTCCTGAACTTTTTCTTTAGCATCTTCATATTCTTTTTTATCTGGAAATTCGTTTATAAGATAGTTACTCCCTTTTTCAACAAATTCAAAGCTGTAGGAATCATCTAAGTCAAATGGCCACTTCTCCGAATTGTAAATTATATCTATGGTTGCAAAAATACACACTGAAATTACGTATCCTCTTACAAAACCAAAAAAAAAACCAAAAATTTTGTCTAAACCACCTATACCCGTATATGTAACAGCTTTACTAATCCCTTTATTAATCAGTAAAATTATGAAAATAACAATAATGAATAAACAAATTCCTAGAGCAACATCTAAAACATATTCGTTATCGATTATGTCATCGACGTAAGGTTTTGTTTTAGGAAATAAGAACAAAGTTATTACGTATGCAAGTAACCACTTAGAAGCAGACAATAAACTTAAAACAAATCCTTTTTTGTAACACTTGACCAATGAAAGGACAGTAATAATAATATAAATTAAATCAAACAATGAAATTTGCTTAAAAAAATCTAAAAATTCATCCATTGTATTTATTGAAAAGGTTTAAATTTGATTATCAAAGCTGGCAAAAGTGTTAAAACTGACAACATGGCAAGTAACATAGCGATACCAGTAAATATACCAAAGTAAATTGTTGGCAAGAAATTAGATAATACTAAAATTGAAAATCCAAAAACAATTGTTATAGATGTATTTAAAATAGCTACACCAACTGTTGAATGACAATAGCTAATAGTTTTTTCATAATTTTTAATTTTATTAAACTCTTCTTTAAATCGATAAATGTAATGAATGCTATTATCAACTGCGATACCGATTGTAATTGCAGCTATTGTAATAGTCATTAAGTCTAGAGGAATTCCTAGCATACCAATTATCCCTAAAATAAAAAAGGCAGCTATAAAATTCGGTACCACACCAATTAAAGAGAGTTTAATATTTTTAAATAATATTATAAACATTGAAAAAATAGCAATTATTACAAATCCAAGAGTAAGAATTTGAGATTTAAATAAACTTTGTAGAAGATTATTAAATAAAATTAAAACACCAGCTAGCTTAAATTCATCTTTTTTAAAGCCTAACTTGTTTTCTAAGTCTTGATTGATTTGATTTATTAAATCATTTCTTCTTAAATTAGGAAGAGAGTCTTTTATTCTTAGGTTAATTCTTGCTTCTGAGTCTTCTATTGAAATATAAGGGTCAACAATCTCTTTTTTGATACTTTCTGGAATTTTTGAATATAATACTCCCATTTCTAGAGTACCCAAAGCTCTCCCATCATTTAATGCTGTTGCGACTTCTACAATTGAAGAAAACGATAATACTTTTCCAACTTCAGGGAGTGTCTCTAAATATTTATGCACCTTATCTATTTTATTTATTTTATCTTTTGTAAACCAATATTTTTCATCATCACCTTCTTCTATATTGCCCCAATCTTCATCATCCTCTGACTTATCTTGTTTTTGCATTGGAAATTTTATAATTATATCTAATGGGGTTGTTCCACCCAATTTATCATCAATTAGCTTCATGCCTTTATAAATTTCTGTATTTTTTTTAAAATAATTTATAAAACTATTTTCTACTTCAAGTTTGCTTATGCCAAAAACACTAAGAGAGACTACAATCAAAGTAACAAAAAAAATTAAATTTTTATTTTTAAATGTAAAATTCGATAAATGTGCAGTAATTTTCGAGTTCTGGTTTTCTTGTAGAGAAACATTTTTATCCTCTAAAAAATTTAGCAAGGTTGGAAGTAAAGTAAATGTTATTAAGAAAGATGAGAAAAGGCCTATTGTCATCATCCAACCAAAATCTATAATTGGTTTAATTTCACTAAAAATTAGTGAAAGGAAAGCACAAATTGTTGTCATTACAGTATATATTATTGGCCAAAACATTTTTTGAGTCGTCATCATAATCAATTCACTTTTTTTTAAACCTGGACTATTTTTTTTTAATTGAAGAAATCTTGTACTCATATGAATATTCATAGCCATTGTTAATATTAACATTAACGCGATAAAGTTTGATGATATGACTGTAACCTTCCATCCAAGAATTCCTAATAATCCAGTCATAACTATTACAGACAAGATACAGCTTGAGATAGGAACAATAATCCAGACTAATTTTCTAAAAACATACCATAAAGTAACAATAATAAATATAAATACACCCAAACCAAAAATTAATATATCGCTTTTGATAAAACTCATCATATCATCAGCAATCATGGGTATTCCTCCTAAATGTATTTTTGCGACATTTTTATATCCTTGAATAACTTCTCTGATTTCTAAAATATTTTGATGATTCTTTTCTTTGACACGATCTCTAAATATATCCTTTTCTTTGTCATTCTTAAAAATTGGTTTTGTTTCTTTTTGCTTAAGATAAACAATTATTCCTGTTGTTTTTCCATCTTCACTAATCACAAAATTTCTAAATACTGGGCTATTTAATATTTCATTGAATCCTTCTTCTCTATTAATCCCTTCACTTTTAAGAGTGCTAAAATTTTGAAGCTTTTCAGTTAGAGTTTCATCTTTTATGTTTAATAATGGTAAATCTAATATTGTAACTACACTATGTACCCAATCCAAACTTTGAAGCTTGTATTTCAAGCTTAGTAGATTATTTACTGAATTGTCTGATGTAATATTCTCTTTCGGAGTGTAGGTTAAAACAAGAAATTCTTTTGCACCATATCTTTTATTTACTTCATTTAAATATTTTAAATCTGGATCACCCTCTATCAAAAGAGTTTCTGAAGAGGCATCTAGTCTAAAGTTTTTTGAGCTGTAACTAAAAAATATTAAAAGCAAAAGTAGAATGAAAAAAATAACTTTCGGTTTTTCTACAATATTTTTTTTATAAATTTGGGCTAACATGCTTTATTAGCTTATATAATTTTAATTAAGAGTTTTGAAGGTCTTTAAATTTGGTAAACATTGCTTCAAATTCAAGCATTATGTTACCTGTTGGACCATGTCTTTGTTTTCCAATAATTAATTCAGCCAAATGCGACACTTCATTCATTTTAGCCTGCCATTCAGCGTGTTCCACAGTCGCGGCCCTTGGTTCTTTTCCTTGTAAATAATAGGCTTCTCTATAAACAAACATTACAACATCAGCATCTTGCTCAATTGAACCTGACTCTCTTAAATCAGATAGCTGAGGTTTTTTATCATCTCTTTGTTCTACTGCTCTAGATAGTTGTGAGAGAGCTAATACTGGCACGCTTAATTCTTTTGCTAAAGCTTTAAGACCTTGAGTAATCTCTGAGATTTCTTGGACCCTACCTTCTTTTGCAAAGTTGGCTTTCATCAGTTGTATATAGTCAATTACAATTAAATCTAAACCATGTTTTCTTTTGATCCTTCTTGCTCTAGTGCTTAATGCAGCAATTGAAATTGCTGGTGTTTCATCAATATATAAAGGTAATTCAGAAATATTTTTAGAGGTTTCGATAAATTTATCAAATTGTTCTTCAGAAATTTTACCTCTTCTTATATCGTTTGATTTTATTCTAGATTGCTCAGCTATTATTCTTGTTGATAATTGTTCTGAAGACATTTCTAGAGAAAAAAAAGCTATACATGAATTTTTATTTTCCTCTTGTATTTTTTTTGCAGCATTAAAAGCAATGTTTGTTGCTAATGCTGTTTTACCCATTGAAGGTCTTCCAGCAATAATTACTAAATCTGATTTATGAAGTCCTCCAAGTCTATTATCTAAGTCTGAAAGTCCAGTAGGAACTCCAACTATTCCCTCTTCATTTTTGTAAGCATTAGAAGCCATTTCTATAGTTTGTCTCATCGCTTCATCAAATTTGATAAGTGAAGAATTAAAATTACCTTTTTCCGCTAAATCAAACAAAGTTTGCTCAGTATCCTCAATCAGATCTTTACCATCTTTTTCAAGATTATTTAATTTTGCATTAAATGACAAATTTTCAGAAATTTTTATTAATTCTCTTTTAACAAATAGATCATAAATTAATTTAGAATATTCGATTGCTTGCCTGGAAGATGATGAAAATTTTGTAATTTTAATTAGATAGTCTGGTATATCTAATTCATCCTTCTCATTTTCAAAATAGTTTTTTAATGTAATAGGATTTGCAAGCATTCCACTAAAAATCAATTTTTCAATTGCCGAAAAAATTTTTTGATGCAGTGGATCAAAAAAATTATTGCTTTTTACATAAGGAGAAATTTCATCATAAATTTCATTTGAGACTAAGAGTGAGCCAATTACAGCCTGTTCTGCTTCGGTATTATTTGGCAATTCGTCAAATGAGGTTTTTACTATATTTAGCCTTTCCATAATTCAAAGATAATTCAGTTTTTTAATAACCACAACGAAAATTATCAATGGGGAAAAAAATGTATAACTATTTTATAATTTCTTCAGGTACTACTTTAATTTTTATTGAGCACTCTATTTCAGAGTGTAAATTAAGTATTACTTTAAATTCACCAATAGATTTAATTTCATTTACTGGTTGGATTAAAGAAGAACTTAAATCAATATTTTCTTTTTCATTTAGTAATTTTGAAATCTCGGTTGGATTTACTGAACCGTACAACTCTTTATTCTCAGTAACTAATTTTTTTACTATAAATGTTTTATTTTTTATCTTTTCCGATATTTCTTTAGCTGTTTTTTTCTTTTCTTGATCTTTTTTGTTTAACTCTGATTTTATTTTTTCAACTTCTTTTACATTTTTTTCAGAAGCAAAAAGAGCCTTTTTTTGTGGTATAAGATAATTTCTTGCATAACCTCTTTTTACAGTAATGATTTGTCCTATTGATCCGAGTTTTCTTAAATTTTCTAATAATACAATTTTCATAAATCTATTATATTAAAGCTAAGTTTCTAGCCCTCTTGATTGATAAAGATAATTCTCTTTGTTTTTTTAAACTAACGGAAGTTACTCTTGATGGTAATATTTTTCCATTTTCTGATGTATACTTTTTTAAAAGTTTTATATTCTTGTAGTCAATTATTGGAGCGCCTTTTCCAGAGAGGGGGCATTTTTTTTTAAATTTAAATTTTTGATTTTGGAATATACTTAGCTTTGCAAAGCTACTTTGGTTTGATGATTTTTTGAATTTTTTACTTTTCATTTAATTTAACATCTCTTTTTTTAAAGTTAGAATCTCTCTCATCGCTATTTTTTTCAAAATAATTTGTCTTTAAATCAATTTTCTTAACTCTTATAGTTAAGTATCGTAATAGATTTTTATCTATTTTTTCATTTTTTTCTAATTCAGATATAGTCTTTCCATTTCCTTCAATTTTAAAGTGGATATAGTTACCTTTTCTATTTTTCTTGATTAGATAAGATAGGTTCATCAAACCCCATTTTTCAGTTTTTAGTAAACTACCTTCATTATTTTCAATTATTTTTTTGTATTTATCCTCAACCTGTTTAAGTTGAGAAGGGCTTATGTCCTGACGCGCAATAATTGTATGTTCGTAAAAATTCATAGTTTAAAAAAGAGCAGGATATACTATTATAAATTTTTAATTACAACATAAAAAATAATAAAAATTATAATGATTTCATTAGTTTTCCCAGGACAAGGATCTCAAAAAGTGAGCATGGGATCTGATTTATTTGACAAATTTGACTACGTAAAACAATTATTCAAAACAGCTGATGAAATTCTGAAATATAAAATTTCAGATTTGATTATGAATGGTCCACAAGAAAAACTTAATGAAACAAGATATACTCAACCTGCAATATATTTAATTGGATGCGCTATTATGGAAATATTAAAAAAAGAAACAGATTTTTTTAAAAATAATTTTAATTATTTGGCTGGACATTCTTTGGGAGAATATACAGCTTTAACTGCAGCAAATGTTTTTTCATTTGAGCAAGGTTTACTTTTATTAAAACATAGAGGTGAGGCTATGCAATCTGCTGTTCCTTTAGGAGAAGGTGGAATGTTAGCTGTACTAGGTGTCGAACCTGAGGAAATTAAGAGTATAATTAATATTAATTCAGATAATTTTAAATGTTATCTTGCAAATGATAATTCAAATGGTCAATTAATTATTAGTGGTAAGAATTCAGAAATAGAAAAGTTAGTTATCATATTAAAAAAAAAAAAAATTAAAAATATAAAATTACCAGTTAGCGCACCTTTTCATTGTGAATTGATGAGAGATGCTACAATAAAAATGGAAAATATAATTAATGATCAAAAGATAGAAAATCCATTTTATAAAGTTGTCTCAAATGTAACAGCTTCAGAATATAAAAGTGTAGATGAAATAAAAAAATTACTTGTTCAACAAATAGAAAGTCCAGTGAGATGGAGAGAGACCATCGAATTTATGATTAAGGGTGGCACAGGTACATTTATTGAAATAGGGCCTGGCAAAGTTCTTTCTGGCCTAATAAAAAGAATAAATAAAGATGTAAAAGTGTTGAATATTGATAAACTTGAGGATATTCAAGATATTAAAATATGATTAATTTAGAAAATAAGAATATTATTATAACAGGTGCTACAGGCGGAATTGGAAATTCAATAGTAGATACTTTAGTTTCATTAAATGCAAAAGTTTTAATAACAGGAACAAATGAAAAAAAATTGGAAGATTTGAAAAATAAAAATAAAAATGTGTTATCAATAAAGCAAGATATTTCTAATCATGATGAATTAGAAAATTTTATTGAAAAATGCAATTCAGAATTAGGAGACAGAATAGATATTCTTATAAATAATGCAGGAATTACTAAAGATAATTTGAGCATAAGAATGAAACATGATGAATGGAATAAAGTTATAGATATAAACTTAACTTCAACATATCTATTATCGAAGTATGCTATAAAAAAAATGTTAAAAAAAAAATCTGGAAAAATAATTAATATAACATCAGTTGTTGGTTACACAGGAAACTTGGGACAGGCAAATTATTCAGCTTCAAAAGGAGGTGTTACCTCAATGTCAAAAAGTTTATCACTAGAGTATGCAAAAAAAAATATAACAGTTAATTGTATCGCCCCAGGTTTTATTGAAACGGCAATGACAGATAAAATTAACGAGGATCACAAGACTCAATTAAAATCAAAAATTCCATTAGATAGGTTTGGATCCCCTCAAGATGTAGCAAATTGTGCTGCTTTTTTATGTTCTGATATGTCTAATTATATAACTGGAGAAACAATCCATGTAAATGGAGGCATGTATTTTAGTTGACAAACATAAGTAAATAACTATTAACGATTAAAAAAAGGAAAATTACCATGGCAGACGATATTTCAAGTAAAGTAAAAAAAATTGTTGCTGATCACTTAGGCATAGAAGAGACAAAGGTCACAGAAGAATCGAGTTTTATAGATGATTTAGGTGCAGATAGCTTAGATACAGTTGAGTTAGTGATGGCTTTTGAGGAAGAATTCGGTTCAGAAATTTCTGACAGTGAAGCAGAAAAAATTTTAACTGTTGGAGATGCAATTAAATTTATAGAGAGTAAAGCTAATTAAAAATTAATGCTTTCTTCCAAAGACGGTAAAATGATAATCTTATCATCACCGTCAGGAGCAGGGAAAACAACTTTAGCAAAAAAAATTTCTAAAGAAAAAAAATTTAAAATTTCAATTTCTCATACAACAAGAGAACCAAGATCTAATGAAATAGATGGAGTTGATTACTTTTTTGTAAGCCAAACAAAATTCCAAAAATTAATTAATGATAAAGCATTTTTAGAATATGCAAATGTTTTCAAAAACTTATATGGATCAACAAAAAAACAAGTTTTTGATAATTTAGATCAGGGATTTAATGTTTTATTTGATATTGATTGGCAGGGTGCTCAACAAATTAAAAACCAAACATTAAACTACAAATTGATATCTTTCTTTATATTGCCACCTTCAAGAGAAGTTCTTCTAGAAAGATTAATTTCAAGAGGAGAGAGTAATAAGAATATTATTCAAATGAGAATGCAGCAATTTGATAAAGACGTTCTACATTGGGAAGATTATGATTTTGTAGTTGTTAACGAGGACTTAAATGACTGTTATAAAAAAATTATAGGGTATTTGGAAAATACAATAGTTTATAATAAGACAAATATTGAAAATCATTTAAAAAAATTAATTTAAAGTCGTTCATTTTCATATTCCTTTGAAATGTCAAAAAAAGTTAATGGTTTTAAATTTTGAGGTCTAGAATTATTATCTAAATTTAATTTTTTAGAAATTACCGAAGCATTTTTAAATAAAATATTTAAAGGTTTTTTTATCATTTTTCGTCTATTTTGAAAAAAGATATCTGTAACTTTTTCTAAATTTTTTGAATCATTAAAATAATAAAAATTTTTTTTTGGTTCAAAGCAAATTAATGAGCTTTTAATTTTTGGTTTTGGAAAAAAATTTTCAGGCTCTATATCCATAATTTTTTTTGAATTCATTTTCCAGTATGTTAATATTGTTAATCTTCCATATTTTCTAGAATCAACCTCAGCTACAATTCTATCACCTACTTCTTTTTGAAACATAAAAACAAACTTTTTGAATAATTTATTTAAATTTTCTAATCTAATTAAATTTATTAGTAGTTTTGATGAAATGTTATAAGGAAGATTTCCAAAAACTAAACATTCTTTAAGAGATAATTTATCCCAATTTATATCTAGAATATCTTGGTTGATTAATTCTAAATTTGACGGAAATTTTTTTTTTAGATTATTAAATAAATTAGTGTCTTTTTCTATGGCTATGAATTTGTGTGGTTTTTTTTTTAATATTTCCTTTGTTAAATTTCCAGTACCAGGGCCAATTTCAATTACAGTGCTCTGATTGTTAATTTCACCTAATTCAACTATTCTTTTAATTAGTTCTTGATTATTAAGAAAATTTTGTCCAAGTGATTTCTTTGGCTTTATTCTCATTTTGTAGAATAAATAAAATCAAAAATATTTTCTAAGGATTCTGTGTTAGACTTATTTTTTCCAAGCATGGTCTCGTTAGGTCCATGATCAACCGACATCCGTAAAAATGGTAGTCCTAATGTTATATTTGAAGCATTAAATTCATATAATGTTTTGAAGGGTGTTAAAACTTGATCATGATACAATCCAATCACAGAATTATAATTATTAATATTTTTTTTAATGAAAAATGTATCAGCAGAATATGGGCCACTTACATTTATATTTTTTTTTGACACTTTTTTAATAGCAGGAATTATAATTTTCTTTTCTTCATTGAGTTTCGATTTTGATTCGCAATGTGGATTTAACCCAAGTAACGCAATTTTAGGATTAATGTTAAGATTTTTTTTATAAAAGTTATGAATAGCAATTACATTATGAAGAATGTTATTTATATTTATATTTTTACTCACATCTTTTAATGGAATATGTGTTGTAACAGGTGAAACAGATAAATTTTTATTATATATCAACATTACAGGCTTTTTACTTACCTTTACCTTTGATTTAAAAAAATATATTCTGTAATCCCAGGATATTTTTTATCTAAAAAATGTTTTTTTGATATTGGACCATTTATTAGCATATCACTTACATTATTATTTAAAAGTTCTAGTGCAATTTTGAAACAATTGGCAATATATTTCTTTGATTTTTTTGATATAGGCTCAAACGGTTTTTTAAAATTATACTTAACGTCAATGATATAAATTTTTTTTTTAAGATTAATAGAATTATTAAATATTTTATCAATCGTTTGAAAATTTAAATTTTTATTTAGAAATTTCAATTGTGATAATATCAATGTTTTTGAACCTATTAAAACAATCGGGTAATTAATTCTTTTCTTAACCGTCCCTTTATTTAAAGCTTTAGATAAAATTTCAACAAAAGTACTATTTGGTTCACCAAGAACAATTAATAAAGGTTTATTAAATTTCATTTATAAAAGTTCTTTTTTTAATTTTATTAAAATAAATATATCCAAGTTTATTTAACTCTTTTTCTGTCTCAATGTTAATTAATCGTTTTAGTTCTTGATCTAAATCCTTTATTTCTTTGGATTTTCTTCTTTCGTTAATTTTTATTATTAAATATTTATTATTTATTTTAATTGGTGTGGTAATTTCTGCTCCTTTTTTAATCTCATTATAAATTTTTTCAGATATTTGATTAGATTTTATCCAACCTACTTTACCACCAAAATTTTTACTTTCAGAAATACTATAAATACTTGCTGCTGCCTCAAAGCCAGATTTATCGATCTCCCCATAAATTTTTTTTGAAACTATATCCAGACTTGTATTTGAAATTACCTCAAACATAATTTCACTTATATTTAATTCCTCAACTTCATTATTTTGTTTCTTTAATTGACTTTTCAACTGATTAATATCAATGTTAACACGAGATTTAAACCTACTGAAAATAAATTCTCTCCAGACATTGTCTACTATAAAATTTTTTTCAAAGTAATCGAATTCTAATTCTACTTCTTGTAATGTTATTCTTAAATTTTCTAAGCTATCATATTTACTTATTAACAAGAAATTTTTAATAAATTTTATTCCTAAATCTTTTTCATCTAAATTAGTAAATTTAATTAATTCTAATTCTTTAATCTTTCTATTAATCAGTGAATCTTTTGATATATCTTCAATTTTCGATTTAGATAGATTTTTCAAATTTGGATTTAAAAAAAGTAAAAATTTCATTTCGTTTTCTAAATCTACAGTTGTTATTATGTGATCATTTATTTTATAAATAATTTTAGTATTAATTTTGGAGTGAGCATTGATATTGTAAAATACAAATGTTGCGAGAAAAATTGTTATCCAAAATATATATTTAAACTTATATTTATTCATTTAAATTTGGAGAGCTGGTAGAAACGATTTGACCAAATGGAAGTAAAGACAATTTAAAGAAAATATTTTTTCCAGAATTTATAGTATCATCGGAATAGAATTGTTTGTTATAGACAACTGAAGCCTTCAAACAATCGTTTTGATATTCATAAATTAAATTGTAATAATTTGTTAGATTTTTGTCTATGTTTCTATTTGTTTCAAATGATATTGAGTTAAATTTATTAATTTGATATTCAGTAGTATTATTTAAATAACTTTGATCACCCACAAAATTACTTTTTTCTAAATATTCAAAAGAGGTTTTAAATTTATTTCCATTATAATTAGCAGAGAGTAAACTATAATTGGCATCACTAAGATTATGTTCTAATGAAAAGTCATAATTTATACTTAGATTCTCTGTAATATTAATTCCAGAATATCCAATTATATCCGAAGTCTTTTGTCCTAGCGATAAACTGTTTGGAAGATTATCATCAACTTTATTTCTAAAATTAATTGCCATTCCTAGGTTCAATTTTTCCTGATTTAAACTATTTTCATCTTTATATTCTAATCCAAGTGTAGCAGCCACTCCATTTTCTACAGTTTTATTATTTAATCTATCTAGTTTTAAAAGATCTTGAAAATCCAATGTCACATTTTCATTCTGTAAATTTACTCCCTTGTTAGGTGAGTATCTTACCGATGCCAAAGGTGTTAAATATTTATTTCCAGAAATCGAGCTCTTAATTAATGGATATTTTAGATTTAATAAAGCCGAACCTATAAATTTGTAATTCTCATCTTCCTTGTAAGAGCTTGAAAGGTCACCATAGGAATTTACATTTCTTGCTAGTAGATTAAATTCTGAATTTAAATTATTAAATTTATTATTTTTTTCTGAGACAAAAAGAAAATCATTAACCTGATCTATTTCGTCAATATTTGTATCATATTTTCTTACATTACCTGACGATCTAAAATTAAATGTATCAAATAGTCCTTTGTCTAAAAAAGTTTCTTTTGAAAATTCATAATTGGGTAAAATATATTCGTGCCTATCATTTTCACCTTTCGTAAGGTCTTCAAAAACATTAATTGAGGATGAGAAAGAGTACTCATCATTATTCCGTTCTAAAAGTAATGATGAGCTTAACAAACTATAATTTTCAATCAAAGGAGATTGTAGTTGATACTTTTTCAAATAATCTTTATTCGAAACTGTTTGGATTTGAAATTCATAAAAAGAGTCTTCGATTTGACCAATCATACTTGAAAAAAAATGCGAGTTTGACTGATTTTTTTTATTATAACTAAAATCAGTAATTAAATTTGAGTTTTCAAAAGCTTGCCTATATTCAGTTTGTAAAAATAAATTATTATCTGCAAAAATTCTTGGAGAAATTGTCATATCTTTATCATTATCAATTACTTTAAAATAAGGTATTTGAGATGAAAATCCAAGATTACTATTATTAATAAATTGTGGAAATAGAAAACCTGATTGTCTTTTTACAGTTGGATCTGGGTGAAAAAAGTACGGAAAATATGCAACTGGTTTATCATAAATTTTAAGCCATGCTTTTTTATATTCAATACGTTTACTCTCCTTTTTGTGTGAAACTTCATCTGCAGAAACAGACCAAGCTGGACAATCCCCAACTATTTTACACGTAGTAAAACTACTTTTTTTCATGTTTGTTTCCAATTTATTTGTAATTATATATCGTCCAACAAGTCTTGGCTCATTTTCAGAATTTCCAAAAAAACTTTGATCAAATTCAAATATAAAATCTGATCCTATTAGCTCATTTGATTTTAAGTCAACATATCCATTTTTAATTTTTAAAAGATTTTTTTCTTCATCGGATAATATAATCTCTTCTCCTTTAAATATTTTTTCTTTAAGATCAAACTCAAGCGTAGAAATATCAAAATTATTATTAAAGTTATCCTCTATTTTTGTTTGTTCTTTTGTTTGAAAAATATTTGTATTTTTATTAAAAGAAATATTGCTAGTATTTATTTTAAACTCATTATTATAGTTTATAAATGTTTCATCGATACTAGTGATTGTTTTATATGATTTATAATAAATAATTTTTTCTGATTTAATGTCATAACTATTTAAAAAATCATTTAATAATACATTTCCGTCAATTTCTAGAATTTCTCTAACCTTATCATATTTTGCTCTATTTCCTGTTATTTTTAAATTACTTCCATCAGAAATAATTACAGATCCAGTAATTATTAAAATTTTTTTAATTTTATTATATTCTGCTTTGTTACCTGTTATGGATAAATCTATTCCATCCGTAATATTTACCGATCCATCAGCTAATATTAAATTACCATTTTGTTTTATATCCACTGTCTCAGCATTAATTGTAATATCTTCTGCCGAAGCTTTGTTAAAATTAAATAATATTATCAAAAAAAATAACAAATTTTTAAGTATCTTAAATTTATTTTTCATTAATATTTACTACTCCAATTATGCAACTCAAAAATAAAATTAAATTTGGTAACCATACAGCAACTAAGGTTGGTATTTTATTATTTGAACCCAATAAACCAAAAAAATAGTATATATAGTAGATTATAACAGATAACAATATACCACTTAAAACGACTAATGTTTTGGATTTTTTGAAATCAACATTTAGCATTAGTATCGAGGATAATACAGCGAAAATCATTAGACTCACAGGTAGTGAAAAAATTTTGTTAATATATATATCTAAGTCGGAAACAGTTAGCCCGACAGATAAAAAGTCTTTTTTTTGTTTATATAATTCAAGGATTGTTAATGACTCTAGATTTGAAAATAATGAATTAATTTTTATATAATCAAAATTTGTTTCAAAGCTTATCGCCTCAAATTTATCTTTTTTACCAGAACTATCTACAATTATTCCTTCATTAATAACCCAAATCTTATTTGTTATAACAGCCTCTTTAGCTATAATATTTTTTTCATTCTCTAATTCAGTATTAAATACTGAAATAACTATATTTTTTAGTATATTTTTATCTATCTCTTCAGAATTTATAATCATAGTTTTATCTATTAATTTATCTTTAATCCACAATCCGTTTTCATTTATAACTGCCAAGTATTTGTTATCATCTGTATACTTATTTTTTAGCTGAAGATAGCTATGCTTCATATTTGATGACAAAAAATGAAAAACTGAAATTATTAAAATTCCAAATATTAATGCCAATATACAAATATGTGCAATTATTCTTAAATTATTAATTCCATTATTTCTAAAAATTAATATCTCATTTTTATCTTGGATTTTTATAAAAAAAAATTGGGTAGTAATTAGCGCTATAAAAGGAAATATTTCAAAAAGAATTGATGGAAGATTTAGTAATGTTAAAAGTATTGGATAACCTAAACCAATATCATCACTATTACTAAAAAACTTTATTTCTTCTAGAATATTAAGAACAAAAATAAGAGATGCGAAAATTAAAGTTACATATAAAAATCTCGTTAGAAAGATGTTATAAATATATCTAGCATAAATTTTATTCATAATTTTAAATAATCTTTTTATTAATATTAATTATAGTTAAGTAAGTTATAAAAAAAATAATAATAGGGAGGAGAATTATAATTACGTTATTGAATATAGATTGATTAATAAAATGTGAATTTAATTCAGAAAGTATTATAAATAATAACCCTATAAAAAAAATTAAAAATCTATTTTTAAAATACGTAGGACTTTTTTCATTAGAAAAAATTAAAATTGAACCTAATATACCGATTACAAGAATATATATTTGTTTTATAGATCTATCAAATAACTCTTTTGCTCCTTTGACTGCAGAGTCTATCGAGCAGTGAAAATATGGTAAACTATAATTATTTTTTTTTCCAGAAAGAAAATGGTTGATGCAATTTATTAAAACAACTGAATTTAATTCTTGCATCTTAGGAAAGGTTGTAGATTTAGTTTGGAAATTAGAAAGATTAAATGTTGTATTATTAAATTTTATAACTTTAGATTCACCATAGTTTTTATTTGTAATATCTAATATTTGCCCATATTTTAAATATAAAAATTTTTTAGCTCCATCTTCAATTATTTTACCTGACTTTGCTGAAATTATTTGTGTACTTATTTCATTGATACTATCCTTAAGATAAATATTCTTCATGTTTCCTTGATCGTCAATACTTTCTACAAAAATTGTGAAATCTTTAACAGTGTCTATAAATTTTTTTTCAGTTATTAATGAAGAAAAAAGATCAATATTTGAATTTCTAATAAAGTCTCTTGAAAAATCCTGTGTTTTAGGAATGACATAGTAAGTAATCAAAATTTGCAATAATGTAAAAACAATTGAAATTTTAAGTAAAAAATTAATAAACTTAATTTTACTTACTCCATTTATCCAAAATATTAATATCTCATTATTAGATTGATATTTGTTAATAATATATAAAACGCTTATAAAGTATGAGAAAATTATTAAATTAGAGAAAATTTTGGGGTAATTTAAGGCTATAAAAGAAAAGTAAACTTTAAACCCATGACCATCTTTTGAGATAAAGTCTAAATAATTTACTGACTGTATAATCCATGTAATTAGTGACAAACTTAAAGTAACCATTAAAAAAAATGTCACTAGGTCTAATAAAAACTTTCTAAATATTATTTTTTCCATTGAAATTTTCTAATTTGATACATATAAGCTACAACCTATACTATATTTAATATAAATGACTTTAAAAATAAATTATTTAGATAAGAAAAAAGTTACTAGCAAGAACAAGGCTTTTTTTGTTGGAAGTATCAATAAAATTGCTGAATTTGGGGGCGAAATAGATAACAAAACTTTTAAAAATATTCTTGATTTAAAAAAAGGTAAAAATTTAAAGGATGATAAAATAATTTATATAAATCAAAATTTGGATCAGAAAATTGTATTAATTTATGATGTAAAAGCTGGATCTGAAATGGAATACGAAAAATTAGGCGCAAAATTTTTTGATTTTTTAAAAAAAAATGAGATTCACGATATTCAAATAATTACTCCAAAAAAATACGAACAATTCTTTATTTATCATTCATTCATGGGGCTGAACTTAAATCCTACGAGTTTAGTTTATACAAAACAAATAAATCAAAGAAAAATATTAATTTGTTGGTAGATAAGTCTATTTTTTCATCTCGATCAAAAAAATTAGATGCTATTCTAAGTGGAGTAAATTTTACAAGAGACTTAGTATCAGAACCAGGAAATATTTTACACCCAGATGAATATGCAAGAAGATTATTAAATTTAAAAAAATTTGGAATTAAAGTAACAGTTTACGATGAAAAAAAATTAAAGAAAATGGGATGCAATGCATTGCTAGGAGTTGGGCAAGGAAGTGTAAGAGGATCTTACTTAGTTACAATGGAATGGAAAGGAAATAATAATAAATCAAATCCTTTAGCTTTTGTTGGAAAAGGGGTTTGTTTTGACACTGGAGGTTACTCATTAAAACCTGCAAAATTTATGGAAGATATGACTTATGATATGGCGG
>MDTD01187750.1_pt1 | contig 17332 bp, 10 predicted proteins | sample 811221 | NCBI WGS metagenome assembly MDTD01 (sample SAMN05326646, study PRJNA326480) | marine metagenome | isolation source: seawater | place: Pacific Ocean: South West | collected 2011 | reverse complement strand
GACATCTGTTATGATTATACATGAATAGATTTAACTATTAAACTTTAATGATTAAATTCAAATATTATAAATTGTCAAAATCAAAAAAAATTCGATATTTAAAGAGTAATCAAAAAAATAAACCTTACATTGTATTTCTCCACGGTTTTAAGTCAGATCTTAATGGAAAAAAACCAAAGGCTTTTTTAAAATTTGCAAAAAAAAATAAATTAGGCTTTTTAGCTTTGGAATATTCAGGACATGGAAAGTCCTCAGGAAAATTTATAAAAGGAAATATCTCCCTATGGAGCAAAGAAACAGCTTTATTAATTAAAAAAATAGTTAAAAAAAATAAAATTATACTTATTGGTTCTAGTATGGGGTCTTGGATTTCACTCAATCAATTTAAAATTTTTAAAAATCAAATTATAGCATTTTTAGGAATAGGTTCGGCTCCTGAATTTTTAGAGAATTTAATGTGGAAAAAGTTTACAAAAAAAATGAAGAAAGAAATTTCAACTAAGGGTTTAATAAACTTAAAGCATGGAGAATATGAATATCCAATAACTTATCAGTTAATAAAAGATGGCCGAAAGAATAAGGTATTAAATAAAAAAAATTTTCAAAAACTTGAAGTCACTATGATACATGGTGAGAAGGATGAGTCAGTGCCCATTAAATACTCGAGAGAAATCTTGAAAATTTTCAAAAATGCAAAAAAAAAATTAGTGATTATAAAAAAAGGTGATCATAGTCTTTCATCTGATCAATGGCTTAAAATTTTAATTAAAGAACTCAGTTTGATTATTTAACTAACCTCTCTGATCGTTTTTTTAAAAGTTATTGGGTTCTCAATTTTATCCAGCATTTCCTTAGGACATACCTGAACAAAGTTTTGTATTTCTTTGTCAAAATCATTTAATATTTTTTTTGAGATTTGTGATCCTGTCTCTTTCTCATGTTCAGCAATCAGATCCTTTAAATATTTTGTCCAAAACTCTGTTTCAACTTGTTGCCAAACAACAGAATCTGGATTTACTTTTTTTGTAAAATTTTTTATTGGATCGTAGACAAATGCCATACCCCCTGTCATTCCAGCAGCAAAATTATCTCCTACACTACCTAATATTACTACCGTTCCTCCAGTCATATATTCACAACCATTAGAATCACATCCTTCCACAACTGTAATAGCACCTGAATTTCTTACTGCAAACCTATCACCCGCTTGTCCAGCAGCAAAAAGTTTACCTGAGGTAGCTCCATAAAGAACAGTATTTCCTATAATTGTATTTTCATTTGAAACTAAATTACTTTCATCTGACAGTTTTATTGAGATTGTTGCTCCAGATAGTCCTTTGCCTACATAGTCATTAGCATCTCCTTTCAAAACTAGCTTTAGACCTTTTGTTGAGAAAGCTCCAAAAGATTGACCTGCAGAACCTTTAAAATTCAGGGTTAAAAAATTTTCATCTAACTTTTCAAATCCATATTTCTTATATAAGTGATGTGATATTCTAGTACCGACCGCCCTGTTAGTATTTTTTATTAAAAACTCCTTCTCAATCTTTTGGAATTTATCTAAAGAATTCTCTATTTCAGGCCAAATTTTTTGATCCAAAGTATCAGGTACTTTATTAATTTTATTATTGTCACAATATCTCTTATTGTTTCCTGGATCTGCTTGAACAAACAAAGGATTTAAATCTAAATCATCAAGATTTGGTGAAGCCTTATTTACCTGCATTAGTAAATCTGTTCTACCAATAATTTCATTAAGAGATTTAAAACCAAGTTCAGCTAATATTTCTCTTACTTCAGAAGCTATAAATTTGAATAAATTTACTACTTTATCTGGAGTCCCTGAAAATTTTTCCCTTAATTTTTCATCTTGAGTGCATACTCCAACTGGACAAGTATTTGAATGGCATTGTCTTACCATAATACATCCCATTGCTACCAATGCTGTCGTAGCAACACCATATTCCTCTGCTCCCATCATTGCTGCGATTACAACATCTCTTCCAGTTTTAATCCCACCATCAGTTCTTAAAGTTACTTTATGTCGAAGGTTATTCAGTGTAAGAACTTGATTTGCCTCTGTAAGACCCATTTCCCATGGTATACCTACATATTTTACACTTGTCTGTGGTGTAGCACCTGTTCCTCCATTATGACCAGATATTAATATTATATCTGCTTCAGCTTTGGCAACTCCCGCTGCTATGGTACCAACTCCTGATGAAGCTACCAATTTTACCCCTATACGAGCTTTAGGGTTTATTTGTTTTAAATCATAAATCAATTGGGCTAAGTCCTCAATGGAATAAATGTCGTGATGAGGAGGCGGAGAGATAAGAGTAACACCTGGTGTTGAATGTCTCAATTTTGCAATCTCATCTGTTACTTTAAAACCTGGTAATTGACCACCCTCTCCTGGTTTAGCCCCTTGAGCTATTTTTATTTCTATTTCATTACAATTATTTAGATAATTTATCGTGACCCCAAATCTTGCAGATGCTATTTGTTTGACTCTTGAATTTGAACTATCACCATTTTCCATAACCTTGAATCTTTTTTCATCCTCACCACCCTCACCGCTGCATGATGCTCCCTTTATTCTATTCATACCCATTGCTAATGTTTCATGTGCTTCTTTAGATAAGGCTCCATGAGACATACTTCCACTACCAAATCTTTTTAAAATATTTTCAATTGGTTCTACTTCACTACGATCAATCGATGGACCTAATTTTTTTTTTCTAAAATCTATCAAATCTCTTAAGTTTATTGGTGGTAAACTATAAATTCCTTTTGCATATTTCTTATATGCTTCATATGAATTAGATCCTACAGCACTTTGTAATAAGTGAATAAGTCTTCCTTGATATTGGTGTGTCTCACCATTTTTTCTATATCTATATATTCCACCTATAGGAAGAACAGTTTCTGAACTTTCAAATGCTTCTTTATGAATTTGTCTAATCTTTTTCTCTATACCGGTTAAACCAATCCCAGATATTTTAGATAATACTCCTGGAAAATAATCACTTACAATAGTTCTACTCAGACCTACAGTTTCAAAATTACATCCACCTCTGTAAGAACTTAAAACAGAAATACCCATTTTTGACATTATTTTTAGCAGTCCAGCATTAACTGACTTGATATATCTTTCTACACAATCATCAAAACTGAATTGACCAAATAATTTTTTTTTATGTCTCTGATATAAACTATCAAAAGCTAAGTAAGGGTTAACAGTTGTTGCACCAACACCTATTAGTGTTGCAAAGGAATGAGTGTCTAAAGCTTCACCAGATTGCACATTAATGGATACATAGCCTCTTAATTTTTTATTAATTAAAAATGTATTAATTGCTCCTACACATAAAAGCATTGGAATTGGTAGCTTATTTTCAGATAAACCTTTATCACTTAAAATTAATTGGGTTACTCCCTGTCTTACAGCTATTTCAGCTTCTTTTTCAATTCTATTTATTGCTAAAGCTAAATTATCATCATCTGAAAAAGTACAGTCAATTGTTAAAGAATTTTTACCAAAAAAATTTATAAATTTATTAAACTGAGAATTAGATAAGATCGGACTATTCAATACATAAATATTTTCTTTTGTTAAAGTGTCAAAATCTAAAATATTTCCAAGGTTTCCAAAACGGGTTTTAAGACTCATAACTTTATTTTCTCTTAAAGAGTCAATTGGGGGATTAGTTACTTGACTAAAATTCTGTCTAAAGAAATGATATAATGGTCTATATTTATCGGATAGAACTGCTAATGGAGTATCATCTCCCATTGAACCAGTCGCCTCTTTTGCATCTTCTGCCATAGGATGTAAAATTAATTCTAAATCTTCAAGACTAATTCCAAATGTATATTGCCTTCGTCTTAAAGTTTCGCCTTCAAAATTATGCTTTTCATTTAATATTGGTAATTTTTCATCTAAATCTATAATTTGAGAATTAAAATGCTTAAATTCTTTCGCTAAATAATCTTTAATATCTTTGTTAAAAAAAACTTTTCCTTTTTCAACTCTTACTCCAATAATTTCACCTGGTCCTAGCCTTCCTTTTGAAATAATTTTTTTCTCATTTAATTCAATCATCCCGGTTTCAGAACCTGCAAAAAGTAGTTTGTCTTTTGTGATTGCATACCTTAGTGGTCTTAATCCATTTCTATCATTAGCTGCTATTACCCATTCATTATCTGTAGCCGCTATAGCAGCAGGACCATCCCAAGGTTCCATTGTGCTGTTTAAAAAATTAAATAGTTGTTGATGATTTTTTGGCAAAGTTTTATTTTTTTTTGACCAGGCATCAGGTACTAGCATAAGTTTAGCTAAAGGAGCAGGCTTTCCTGATTTATTTAGTAGTTCGAAAACATTATCAAGGGCAGCTGAGTCAGAAACACCTTTTTGTATTACCGGTTTTAAATTTTCCACACTCTCAAAAAGTGGGCTGCTCATTTCTTGCTCATGTACTCTCATCCAATTTTTATTGCCTTTATAAGTATTAATTTCACCATTGTGTGCAATCGCTCTAAATGGCTGAGCTAAACTCCAACTGGGCGCTGTATTTGTTGAAAATCTCTGATGAAAAATTGCGTATCTTGATTCAAACCTTTTATCCTTTAAATCTAAATAAAAGTCAGAAATACTCTCCGCTAAGTACAAACCTTTATAGATTATTGACTTAGAGCTTATGGAGCAAATATAGAAATTATTTAAAGATAATTGAAATGCTTTATTTTCAATTTTTTTTCTAGTCTCATAAATATTTCTCTCTAAATTTTTATCAAGTAAGTTTTTATCATTAGATTTAAATAAAACTTGCATTATCTCTGGCATTGTTTGAAAGGCTTTTTGACCTAAAATTTTGGGATTTACAGGGACCTGCCTCCAGCCGTAAATGCTAAAATTATTCTTAGTCAATTCACTTTCAACAATTGTCTTACAACTTTCCTGGGCTGAATAATCATTTTTTGGTAAAAATATCATTCCAACACAAATTTCAGAATTATCATAATCATGACCTGTAACTTCTATTTTTTCTATGAAGAAATCTTTTGGAATTTCTAAATGAATTCCTGCACCATCACCTGTTTTGCCATCTGCATCAACTGCTCCTCTATGCCAAACTGCTTTTAGGGCCTCTATTCCATACTCTACAACATCCCTAGATTTTTTTCCCTCAGTAGAAACTATTACTCCAACCCCACAAGCATCATGTTCCATATCTTTTGAATAGACATGATTTTTTGTGAGAAGTTCTAGGTTTTTTTTATAATTTTCCATTAAGCAACTTTTGATTTTTTTAATTCTTTCTTTTCTAGATATTTTTTTATTGCAGACGCAGCATCTCTTCCGTCCTTAATTGCCCAAACTACTAGAGATGCTCCTCTAACAATATCACCTGCAGCAAAAACTCCCTCAAGATTTGTTTCCATTGTATCAAAATCTGTTTTAATCGTCCCCCATTTAGTGACTTGAAGCTCTTTAGCATCAAATAAGTTTGGTAAATCTTCTGGATCAAAACCAAGTGCTTTAATTACCATGTCTGCTTTAATCTCAAATTCAGAACCCTCTTTTACTTGTGGCCTTCTTCTTCCCGACTCATCAGGCTCACCTAGTTGAATTTCATCGACGACTAATTTTTCAATTTTATTTTTACCTTTAAATTCCTTAGGACTTGATAACCAAACAAATTCGATTCCTTCTTCCTCAGCGTTAGCAACTTCTCTTGATGAGCCGGGCATATTTTCTTTATCTCTTCTATACAAGCATTTAACCGACTTCGCTTTCTGTCTAACTGATGTTCTTACACAGTCCATTGCAGTATCGCCACCGCCAATAACTACAACATCTTTTCCCTCAGCATTCAAAATTCCCTTGTCAAATAATTCTACTTTATCACCAAGACCTTTTTTATTAGATGCAGTCAGAAATTCCATAGCTGGAAAAATATTTTCTAAATCATTTCCAGGTAGATCAACCTCTCTTGACTTATAAACTCCTGTGGCAATCAAAATTGCATCATGTTTTTTTCTTAATTGATCTAAAGTTGCATCCTTACCAACTTCAAAGTTTTGAATAAATTCAATTCCACCGTCTTTTAAAAGTTGTGTTCTTCTTTCGACAATATGTTTTTCGAGTTTAAAGCTTGGAATTCCATATATTAATAGACCTCCTGGCCTATCATATCGATCATAAATCGTAATTTTGTATCCATTTTTTCTTAACTGCTCTGCTGCTGCTAAACCAGCAGGACCTGCACCAATTATTCCTATACTCTGTTCTTTTTTAAATTTTACTGATATTGGTTTAACCCATCCATTTTCCCAAGCGTTGTCTGACAGATATTTTTCAACTGATCCAATTGTTACCGTTCCATGACCTGATTGCTCTATTACGCAATTTCCTTCACATAGTCTATCTTGAGGACATATCCTTCCACAAACCTCAGGCATGTTATTTGTGCTTTGAGACAATTCATAAGCCTCTTTTAATCTTCCCTCAGCAGTTAATTTTAACCAATCTGGAATATTATTACTTAAAGGACAATGAACTTGACAAAATGGTACTCCACATTGAGAACATCTGCTAGATTGCTCTTGCGCTTTTTGAGTAATAAAGTCATCGTAAATCTCTTTAAAATCATCCTTACGATTTTTAACTCCTCTTTTAGGTGGAGTTTGTTGACCTATATCAACAAATTTTAACATTTTATCAGTCATTTATTTTTATAATTTTTGGTAAAATATACATTGTTTTTATTAGTAAAAGTATTATTTAGGACAATATTATTGTCCTATATTAATCTATTAATACCTTAAAACATAGAGATTTTATTTATTGCATACCTATTATGATTAAATCGAAATGTTTGAAATGGTAATTTTTTAAGTTAGGACACAAATATGCTTAAAGATTTTATAGAAATTTTAATTCTCTCAGCTGTTCAAGGAATATCCGAGTTTTTACCCATTAGCTCTTCTGCACATTTGTTTTTAGTATCTCATATTTATGATTTTAAAATAAGTTCTCTATTAATAGACATCAGCCTTCATCTAGGCTCTCTTTTTGCTATAATTATTTATTTCAGAAAAGATTTATTGGATATAAAAAAAAATCAAAGAATTTTTAGCTTAATTATAGTTGGGTCTATCCCTCTAATTTTTTTTGGTTACATATTGTATTCTACAGAATTAATTTATCATCTAAGAAACATTAAAATAATTGTATGGACAACTTTAATTTTTGCTTTAATTCTATTCTTTGCTGATCAAAGAAAAACAAATAATAATATACCATCAAACTTAAATTTAAGATCAATAATATTCATTGGCTTATTTCAAATTCTTGCTCTCATTCCTGGTGTTAGCAGAGCTGGAATAACGATTACTGCTGCAAGATTTTTAAATTTTAATAGAGTAGATTCAAGTAAAATTGCTTTTTTACTATCTATTCCGGCTTTAGCGGGCGCAAGTTTTTTAGGCATAAGAGATGCATTTAGAGAATCTATAGAATTTAACAATTTATTATTTTTTGCAATAATCTTATCTTTTATGTTTTCATTCATTACAGTTAAATATTTTATTAAATATATAAATAAATTTTCTCTAAATGTATTTGTTTTTTACAGAATATTAGTTGCTGCTCTAATGTTTTATGTAATATATTTTTAACTTATCTTTTTTACTAAAGGTAACAATTGAGATAGTAAAACACCACATAATATAAAAAAACATCCTAATAGATTATTAATTCCTAATATCTGGTTTAATAAGAACCATGCAGCAATGGTTGCAAAAACGCCTTCTAAAGAAAAAATTATTGCCGCAGGTGCTGGGGTGATATTTTTTTGAGCATAAATTTGCAAAACAAATGCAAAACCGCCAGATAAAATTCCAGCATATAGAATTGAGTCTATTTCATTGAGAATATATTCTAATATAAATTCTTCATAAATAAATCCAACTATAAAAGAAAAAAGAGCTACTATAAATGTTTGGATTGCGCCTAAAGTTAAAGGTAGATCGTATTTTGTGACTATGATACCTGTAAAAATAATATGGGTACTCCAAAATAAAGCACCAAATACTACAAGACTATCTCCCAGTCTTACTGTGGCATCTTGAAAGTTAGTTAAAAGATAGCCACCGATTAAGCATAATACAACAGATGGCCAAACACTCCAATGAAATGATTTTTTTCTAAATAAAAAAATTATTATTGGAACCATTGGAACATAAAAAATTGTAAAAAAGGCTGCATTTGCTACATCTGTGTAAAGAAGGGCAACTTGCTGCAAAGCAGACCCCAAAAAAAGTGATAACCCAATTAAAAAAGAAAGAATAAAAAAGGAATTATAATCTAATTTTAATTCAGACTTTAACTTTTTAACTTCAAAAATTAATACGAGTGGAAGAATAGCTAAGAATCCTACAAAAAACCTAACAGAATTAAATGTAAATGGGCCAATATTATCCATACCAGTGTCTTGTGCAATAAATGTAGTTCCCCAAATAAAAGTACACAATAAAGCACTGAATAATGATATCGTTTTTGACATATTCTCAATTAGATAGCTAATTTATAAGCAAAATTTTTACCTAAATTTTCTTTTAAATCATTGTTAAATCTAGCTGCTTCTGCACCATCAATTATTCTGTGATCGTATGATAATGATATAGGTAGCATTGTTCTTGTCTTAAATTTTCCACTAATGTAAATTTGTTTTTTTTCAGATCTACCAATGCCTAATATAGCAACTTCAGGATGATTAATAATAGGAGTAAAAAAAGATCCACCAATGCCACCTAAACTAGTAATGGTCATCGAACCACCAAATAATTCTTTTTTATCAATTTTTAGATTTCTGCATGCTTCACTAATTTTTTTTAGTTCCGAGCTTATGAGAGAAATATTTTTGTTGTCAGCATTTCTTAATTTTGGAACCATCAAGCCATGAGGTGTGTCTACAGCAATTCCTACATGAAAATATTTTTTTAAAGTTATTTTTCCTTCATGTATTTCGTCTATTGAAGAATTAAAATTTGGGAATTTTTTGAGTGATGCAGTCAAAGCTTTTATAATGAATGCCAAAGGAGTAATTTTTTTCTTTTCGCCTGTATATATATCTGTAAGAGACTGTCTAAATTCCTCAAGTTCGGTTATATCTGCTTCATCATGATTTGTAACATGAGGAATATTTGTCCAAGAATTGATTAAATATTTCGATGACAATCGTTTAACTCTTGGTATATCTTTAATTTCAACTTCCCCAAATTCAGAATGAGAATACTCTTGTCTTATTATCTTTATATTATTATCTCTGTTTTCATTAGAATTAGTCGCAACAAATAGTTTTATATCACTTTCAGTTACTCTTCCTTGCCGTTCACTACCATAAACTTTAGAAATATCTACACCAAGTTCTCTAGCAAATTTCCTTACTTTTGGTGAAGCTGACGTTTTTGAGGAAAAATTTCTAACAATTAAATTTTGAGATTTAATTTCTTTTTTACTATCTTCACTTTTTTTCTCGAAATATTCTTTTTTTTCTGGTTCAGTCTCATTATTATTTGATATTTCGTTATTTAGTATTTCATTATTTGGTATTTTAATTTTTAAAATCTTATCACCTTCGGAAACCTTGTCTCCAACTTTTACATTTAATGATATAACTTTACCATCACTAGTTGAGGGTATTTCAACACTAGATTTGTCACTTTCTATAGTTATTAGTGGTTCATTTTTTTTTATTTCTTGACCATTTTCTACTAAAACCTCAATCACCTCTACATCCTTAAAATCACCAATATTTGGAATTTTCAAATCTATTTGAGACATATTATTTATAATTTTGTTGGCATTGGTTTATCAGTATCAATTTTATACTTTTGTATTGCCTCTTTTACATATTTTGAAGCTATTAACTGTTCTTTTGCTAAAACACTTAACCCATAGGTTACAATATGTTCTTTATCAACTTCAAAAAATTTTCTTAAATTTTTTCTTGTATCACTTCGTCCAAAACCATCTGTCCCTAAAGAATAAAAACTTTTATTAATATATGGCCTAATTTGATCAGAATTCATTCTCATGTAGTCGGAAGCAGCTAGAATAGGTCCCTCAGTCTTTCCTAGACATTTTTCTACATAGGGTATTTTTGGTTCTTTTTCAGGATTTAAGAGATTAAATCTTTCTACCTCCAAACCATCTCGCCTTAATTCATTAAAACTCGTTACACTCCAAACTTCACTATCTATTTGATATTCTTTTTGTAATATTTCTGCCCCAACAATCATTTCTCTTAAGATTGTCCCAGACCCTAAAAACTGAATTTTAGTTTTTTTATGTTTATTAAATTCTTTAATCTTATACATTCCTTTTAAAATCCCTTCTTCACATGTCTTCTCTTTTGGCATCGCTGGATGAGGGTAATTTTCGTTCATAGTGGTGATATAATAAAAAATATTCTCATTTTTCTCATGCATTCGTTTCAATCCATCTCTAAATATAGTCGCTAATTCATAATGATAAGTTGGATCATATGATTTACAATTAGGAATTGTAGATGCTAATAAATGACTATGACCATCTTGATGTTGCAAACCCTCTCCAGCTAATGTAGTTCTTCCTGCGGTTGCACCAATTAAAAAACCTCTTGATTGACTGTCTGCACCTGCCCAAGCAAAATCACCTATTCTTTGAAAACCAAACATTGAGTAAAAAAGGTAAATTGGTATCATTTCTACATCATGATTAGTATAAGAAGTCCCAGCAGCTATCCATGAAGACATTGCACCAGCTTCTGTTATTCCTTCCTCTAAAACCTGACCACTTTTTTCCTCCCTGTATGAACTTAATTGAGCCGCATCCTCTGGTTCATATTTTTGACCTTCATGGGCATATATACCAATTTTTTGGAAAAAACCTTCCATACCAAATGTTCTAGCTTCATCAGGAATAATAGGAACTAATCTAGGTGCTACATTTTTATCTCTTAGAAGATTTGTCAACATTCTCACAAGTGCCATTGTAGTAGACATTTCTTTTTTACCAGTACTCTCTTTCATATTATCAAAAATATCTTTAGGAGGAGCTTTAATAGGTTTTGCATAAGTTGTTCTTTCTGGAATATAACCACCCAATTTAAGTCTCCTTTCTTTAATATATTTTATTTCTGGAGAATTCTTATCAGGTTTGTAATACTCAATATTCTTTACTTGTTGATCTGTAAGAGGGACATCAAACCTATCTCTGTAGTACATGAGATCATCAATATCTAACTTTTTCGTTTGATGAGTTGTGTTCACACTTTCTCCACTTTTACCCATTCCATATCCTTTAATAGTTTTAGCTATTACAACGGTAGGGCTTCCTATATTTTTTGAAGCTTTGTCATAAGCAGCAAAAACTTTATGAGGATCGTGTCCTCCTCTGTTAAGTCTCCAAATATCTTTATCTGAAAGACTCGAAACTAACTCTTTTGTCTCTTGATATTTTCCAAAAAATTTTTCTCTAACATACGCACCATCTCTTGCTTTCATCGCTTGGTATTCACCATCAACAGTCTCATTCATTGTCTTTACAAGATGGCCGGTTTTATCATTAGCCAATAATGGATCCCAATACGATCCCCATATTACTTTTATGACGTTCCATCCTGCACCTCTGAAAATTCCTTCTAATTCCTGAATAATTTTTCCATTACCTCTTACAGGGCCATCTAATCTTTGAAGATTACAATTAACTACAAATATTAAATTATCTAGTTTTTCTCTTGCCGCTAAACCGATGGCTCCAAGAGATTCTGGTTCGTCCATCTCTCCATCTCCTAAAAATGACCAAACCTTTCTTCCTTCATCTTTTATCAAGCCTCTATTTATTAAATACTTCATGTATCTAGCTTGATAAATTGCCAGCATTGGACCTAGGCCCATGGACACTGTTGGAAACTGCCAAAATTTTGGCATTAACCATGGATGAGGATAAGAAGATAGTCCACCTGGATTAACTTCTTGTCTAAAACTATCTAATTGTTTTTCATTCAATCTACCTTCTAGAAAAGCTCTCGCATACATTCCTGGAGCACTATGACCTTGAAAATAAACTAAATCTCCACCAAATTTATTATTTTTAGCTCTCCAGAAATGATTCATTCCAACATCATAAAGTGTTGCGGCTGATGCAAATGTTCCTATATGTCCTCCAAGTTCTGGGAATTTTTTATTAGCTCTTACAACCATTGCTGCTGCGTTCCATCTAATTAAAGATCTGATTCTTCTCTCTATATTTTGATCACCATTAGATTTCTTTTCTTCAGTGTTAGGTATTGTATTTATATATGGTGTATTTTGCGTATAAGGAATATTTGCACCTTCCATATAAGCTTTATTTATCAATTCTTTTATCAAATAATGAGCTCTTTGATTTCCATCTCTTTCAATTACCGCAGACAAAGAGTCTAACCATTCTTTGGTTTCAAGAGGATCAATATCACTTTTATTTACAACCTGAATTAATTCTGATTTTTTTTCTTTTGTTTTAAAATCTTCGCTTTTGTTTTGATCAATTAAATTTAGATAAGAGTCATTTTTTTTTTCTTGAGTTTTTTTCAAAGCGATTTCAGCTTCTTTTATTAAATTTTCAGTATTTTTTGGAACTGTTTCTGACTCTGAAAAAGAAATATTAGATCTTGAAAGAGTAAGTAATGGATCACCTTTTGAAACCCTATCACCAATTTTTACGAATATTTTCTCAATTGTGCCCTCAGTTGTGGAAGGTATTTCAACACTTGATTTATCACTTTCTATTGTAACTATTGGATCATTTTTATTTATGTGTTGCCCATCCTTCACCAAAACTTCGATAACTTCGACATTCTCAAAATCTCCAATATCAGGGACTAATAATTTTTCAGTCATTTATTTATGTCTTATACACTATAAAAGTATAGTAAATTGCAAATTTCAACACATTCTGTTCAATTTTTTGTCATTCTTTATTAGCAATATATCAAAATGTATAAAAAATTATTAAAAACACTTATTCAACCAAAAGATTGTGCATATTTGGATGCTAAATTTTGGATACAAAAAATTTTATTAAAGAAGAAATACAGAAAAATTAATTCTTAATTTCTCTCAACGCATAAAGCTATTCCCATTCCTCCACCAATACAAAGTGTAGCACAACCTTTTTGTTTATTTTGTTTTTTCAATGAATGTAAAAGTGTCACTAATATTCTCGCACCTGAGGCTCCAATAGGATGGCCTAATGCAATAGCACCACCATTAATGTTTACTTTTTTTACATCAATCTTGAGTTGACTTACGACAGCAATACATTGAGATGCAAAAGCTTCATTAATTTCAAACAAATCTATATCTTCTAATTTCCAATTTGCTTTTTGAACTGCTTTTTGAACTGCTTTTATAGGTCCAAGCCCCATGAGAGATGGATCAACTCCAACTGATGCCCACGATACTATTTTCCCTAATGGTTTTATTGATTTTTTTTTTGCTTCCTCTTCCGAGGTTAATAACAAAGCAGCTGCGCCATCATTTATTCCAGATGAATTTCCAGGTGTAACAGTACCATTTTTTTGGAAAACTGGTTTTAATTTTTTTAAATCAGAGAGTTTAAGACCAAGTCTAGGATGCTCATCTTTAAAAAGAGAAATCTTATTTTTATTAATCTTAATGATTTCGTCATCAAATTTATTATTTTTAATTGCTATTTCTGTTTTCATTTGTGAATATAACGCGAATTCATCTTGTTCTTCTCTTGAAATGTTGAATTTTCTTGCAACATTTTCTGCTGTAATACCCATATGATATTTTTTAAATGCATCTATTAGTCCATCGTTTACTACAGTGTCTACTAACTTATGTTTAGAAATTTTTTTTTCATCTTGATAATCAATTGAATGTGGTGCAACTGACATATTCTCCTGACCACCTGAGATTACATTTTTTACCTCTCCCAATTTTATTGACTGATATCCAGATATAACTGATCTTAATCCAGAACCACATACTTGGTTAACCAAATGAGCTGGTGTTGAAATTGATATGCCTGCATTAATTGCTGCTTGTCTTGCTGGGTTCTGCCCTCCGCCCGCAGTTAATACTTGACCCATAATCACTTCATCAATTTCATCTTCATTAAATTTAGATCTATTTAAAATTTCTTTAATAACTATTGATCCTAATTGGTCAGCCTTGATATCTGATAATGAACCTTTATAAGCACCAATTGGAGTTCTTACAGCAGCAACTATTACAACTTCACTTAATTTTTTAATCATTTAAAATTTGTTTTTAACAAATTATATCTAATAATGATAATAATATAAAAGAATTAGATTTTAAAACTTGCGCCTGTAGCTCAATTGGATAGAGCGCTTGGCTACGGACCAGGAGGTTCTGGGTTCGACTCCTAGCAGGCGCACCATGTAATTAATTAATGAATTTTCTAAATTTAAAAAAAGCCAAAGTCTTAGATAAATAATAAACAAATTTATCAAATTTCAATATTAATAAATTTATTACCGCCTTTGCAATAAATTTAGGAACCTTTTTTTTAAAAGATTTGTATCTTTTTTGATGAATATTATCTTTATAAAGATAATATAATTCTTCATAATCAAAATAAAAATTTCTAAAAAAAATTTTTTTAAACCTATTTTTAATTTTTAGTTTTCCGTGAATATGAATTGCCTTTGAATTACTCACTTGGATAATAGATCTATTAATCTTTTTTATTCTTCTACAAATATCATCATCCAAAAAATATAAAAAAAACTCTTCGTCAAATAATCCTATATCTTTCATATCTTTTACTTTAAATAAAACTGATGTAGTCAGAACGGTATTAACACAAACATCTCCAAAATTTTTTAGGATTTCATTTTTATTACCTTCACCATATAAAGGTCCCCCATTGTAACTATGATATCCTTGAGAGTCGTAAAAAGTTGGTGATGTCAAAAAACAATTTTCATATTTTTCTCTCGCAAGAACTAACTCTTCAATATCTCTGTGTTTAATAATACAATCTGCTCCTAAAATTAACAAATATTCTGTATCACATAAAAGAATTCCTTGATTTGCAGCTTTTGAAAAACCAATATTTTTTTTATTAAGAATATAATTGTGTACTTTAAATTTTTCTAGAATCTTATTTTTTAAAGATTTATCATTTGCATTATCAATAATGATTATTTTAAATTCTCGAATTTGTTCTAAGCATTTATTAATTATCTCATAATTTTCTTCATATAGAATAATGAGTATAGATAAATTATTTTTTAACATTTTTTAATTTTTATTAATGATAAAATATTATATTAATAAACTATGAATTTATCTTTACAAAAATCTGTAATTCTATTTTTTTTTATAATTTTTCTAATTTTACTATTTCTAACCTTCATTCTTTAATAAAATGTCAAATTCACAAAATTTCAAGCAAATAAGTCTTAAACCTGGTTTTATGAAGCATAATGGAGGGTTGTTCTTTAGAAATGTTTCTAAGAATCAATACGAATTTAAATCACAGATTAAGAAAAATCATTTAAATGCAGCTGGAATTACTCATGGTGGATATATTGCCTCTTTAATTGATGCTGGAGCTGGAACTGCAGCACATCGTTTTGCAGGTAATTCTCCTTGTGTAACTATTTCATTAGATATTAAATATATTGGAGCTACTAGAGTTGGTGATGAAATTATAGGAAAAACAAAAATATTGAAAAAAACAAAGTCCCTTATTTTTTTATTTTGTGAGCTAAGTTGTGACAAAAAAGTTATAGCTTCTGCATCGGGTGTTTGGAAAATTCTTAAGATTAAACCTTCAAATTTTGGTCCTGGAGGTTAAAATGAGGAAAAATGAGAACATTTTTTTTTTCGATTCGGCCATGTTTTAGTCCATATTTGTTCTTTAACACCAACTACATCTGGTAGATAAAAAAAAAAATATACCAAAGATAGAAATGAATAAAAATAAAATCACAGCTGTTCTTGGGCCAACAAATACGGGTAAAACACATCTTGCGATCGAGACAATGTTGTCTTTTGAGAGCGGTATGATTGGTTTTCCGCTTAGATTATTAGCTAGAGAAGTTTATGACAAAGTTATTAATATAATTGGACAAAACGAAGTTGCTCTTATTACAGGTGAAGAAAAAATTATTCCTTCAAATGCAAAATACTTTTTATGTACTGTTGAATCTATGCCTATTGATAAATCGTTAGATTTTGTCGGAGTAGACGAAATTCAAATGTGTGGAGATCACGAAAGAGGTCATATTTTTACTGATAGGCTTTTAAATATGAGAGGATCTAAACTCACAATGTTTATGGGATCAAGTACAATCAAAAATTTAATATCGAGATTAGATGATGATGTTGAGTTTATTGATAGGAATAGACTATCAAAACTTACTTATACAGGTCATAAAAAAATATCCAGAATAGACAGAAAAACCGTAATTATTGCCTTTTCTGCTGAGGAAGTTTATGCGATAGCAGAATTAATAAGAAGACAAAAAGGTGGGGCAGCAATTGTGATGGGCTCTTTAAGTCCAAAAACCAGAAATGCCCAAGTTGAATTGTATCAATCTGGAGATGTAGATTTTCTTGTTGCTACAGATGCAATTGGAATGGGTATTAATATGGATCTAGATTACGTTTATTTTTCAAATCTAAATAAATATGATGGAAGAAAATTAAGGAAACTCAATTTATCTGAGATAGGACAGATTGCAGGAAGAGCTGGAAGATATCTAAATGATGGTAGTTTTGGGATAACTGGCGACTGTAAAGAAATAAATTCTGAAGAAGTTGAATTATTAGAAAATCATAAATTTGAGGAAATTAGAACTATATTTTGGAGAAATTCAAACCTTAATTTTAATAATCCATACAGTTTAATTAAATCTTTAGAGGAAAAACCACAAAAGGGATGGTTGAGAAAGATACATGAGTGTGAGGATGAAAAAGCTTTAAAATATTTTCTCAGAGATAAAAATCTTGAAAACATTAATTTTGATAGCAAAACATTAAACTTGTTATGGGAGTGCTGTCAAATACCAGATTTTGTAAAAAAAACTTATGGAAATCACTATGAGGTGATAGAAAATGTGTTTAAGTTTCTAAGTAGTAACAATAGGAAAATTTCTAACGAATATATGCGATTACAGCTTATCAAATTGGACAAATTAGACGGAAATGTCGATTCTTTGTCAAATAGAATTGCAAATGTTAGAACTTGGTCATATGTTTCAAATAAAAATAATTGGGTTGAAAATCACAATTATTGGAT
>MDTD01051136.1_pt1 | contig 17333 bp, 12 predicted proteins | sample 811221 | NCBI WGS metagenome assembly MDTD01 (sample SAMN05326646, study PRJNA326480) | marine metagenome | isolation source: seawater | place: Pacific Ocean: South West | collected 2011 | reverse complement strand
CTGCACGGTGGATTTCTGATCAGCGCCGCCGCCGGCATCTTCGAAGAAACCCTCTTCCGCTGGGTGCTCTTCATGGCCATGATCATCCTCACCCAGGTGGTCAACTTCATTTTCTTCGGCTTCCTGGGCTTCGGGATTCCGGAACTTCTCTTCAACTACATCATCGGACCGGTGGCGAACTTCTTCACCCTCGGCTACCTCTCCGAGTATCTGACCCGGCCCGAAATCTGGTACGTGGGCTCAGGCCTGATCGCCGCCAACACCAAGTTCCGCGACGGTCACAAGTACCAGGGCTTCTTCGGCTGGATCAACAGCTGGTTCCTGGGCATGTTCTTCTTCTACATGACCCTGAACTACGGACTCCTTTCCGCCATCGTCGTGCACTTCGCCTACGACATGGTGATCTTCATCGTCGTCTACATCGACATGGTGATCGAACGGGCCCAGGGCAGACGCTGACAGCGACCGCCTCAGTCCGCTTTCTGAAACTAGCGGGACCGGCATGGGCTGAATAAATCAGCTCCACCGGTCCTGCCGAACTAAATCAAGGAGTAATGATGGTAAAACAAACCGCTCCCTACGGCGCCTGGGAAAGTCCGATCCAGGTAGCCGATATGCTTTCCTCTTCGGTTGGCTTCTCCTCCACCCGGGTGGACGGAAAAGATTTCTACTGGCTGGAGCATCGCCCCTCGGAAGCCGGCCGCCAGGTCATCGTCAAACGCAGCGCCAACGGCCGCAAACGAGACATGCTGCCACAGGGCTTCAACGCCCGCACCCGGGTCCATGAATACGGCGGCGACAGCTACACCGTATGCGATGGCATCGTCTACTTCGTCAACTTTGCCGACCAGCAGATCTATGTGGTGAAGAAGCCCGGACAGAATCCGGTGCAGCTCACCGACAGCCCCTATCGCTATGCCCAGATTTCGGTGGACCGGAAAGGCAATCGCCTCGTCGGTATCGGCGAATACCATGGCGAAGACGGCGTCGAGAACTTCGTCGTCGCTGTCGACCTGGACTCCGGCGAAGCGGAACGACTGGTAGAAGGCCACGACTTCTTCGCCTGCCCGAAGGTGAGCCCGGATGGCAATTGGATTGCCTGGGTAGCCTGGGACCATCCCAACATGCCCTGGGACAACACCAGGCTCTTCATCGCCAGGCTCGAAGAAGGCAAGCCCACGCTGGAGGTCGACCTTACCGGAGACAGCCAGGAGTCGGTGATGCACCCGGACTGGTCTCCGGATGGCGACAGCCTTTTCTTCATCTCGGACCGCACCAACTGGTGGAACATCCACGAGCTGAAAGGCTTCAAAAGCGATGGCATCTTCACCGGTCCCCCGCTTGCGGTCAAGCATGTGGTCAATGTCTGCGACCAGGAAGTCGAATTCGGCAGCGCCATGTGGGGGCTGGGCGGTCAGCCGTACGTTGTTCTGGATGGCGACACCATCGTCTCCACCTACAACGAGAAGGGCACCTGGAATCTCGTGGAGATGACCCGGGCCGAAGGCAAGTGGGAACAACGCCTGCTTTCCGAAGGCACCGTCTTCGGCAGCCTTGCCGTCACCGGCAACAAGCTCTTCACCACCATGAGCACCGCCACCCGCGGAAGCGTCCTGGCGCTCTTCGACTTGGAATCCGGCACCGGCAAAGTGCTCAAGAAGTCGAGCACCCTGAAAATCCCCGCCGGCTATATCTCCAAGCCCCAGCGCATCTCCTTCCCCACCGAGGATGGAGCCATCGCCCACGGCATCTACTACCCGCCGGTGAATCGCGACTTCAAGGCTCCGACGGGAGAACTGCCACCACTTCTGGTGAAGAGCCACGGCGGACCGACTGCCTCGGCCGGCTCCACCCTCAACCTCGGCATTCAATACTGGACTAGCCGGGGATTCGCCGTGGTGGACGTGAACTACCGGGGCAGCACCGGCTACGGGCGAGACTACCGCGATGCCCTCAAAGGCAATTGGGGCATTGTCGACCGCATCGACTGCGAAGGAGCCGCCCTCTACCTGGTGGCTGCCGGTGAAGTCGACGGCGATCGCCTTGCCATCACCGGCGGTAGCGCAGGCGGATACACAACCCTCTGCGCCCTCACCTTCGGCGAGGTCTTCAAAGCAGGCGCCAGTCACTTCGGTGTCGGCGACCTGGAAGCGCTTGCCGGCGACACCCACAAGTTCGAGTCTCGCTATCTCGACTCGCTCATCGGTCCCTATCCGGCAAGCAAGGCTCTTTACCAGGAGCGCTCGCCGGTCAACCACACCGACAAGCTGAGCTGTCCGGTAATCATCCTCCAGGGTCTCGAGGACAAGATCGTGCCGCCCAACCAGGCGGAATCCATCGTCGGAGCCCTGCGGCAGATGAGCCTGCCGGTCGCTTACATCGCCTTCGCCGGCGAGCAGCACGGATTTCGCCAGGCGCCCAACATCAAACGGGCTCTGGAGGCGGAATTCTTCTTCTACGCTACGGTATTCGGATTCACACCGGCCGATGAAATCGAGCCGGTGGAGATCGAAAACCTCTAGCCGGAAGCCACTACCAACCGGGCAGGTCCATCTCAAAAGAGGTGGACCTGCCTCTTACCTGTAATAAGCCAGAGAATGGAAAGGAATGCCACATGGGTTTAACCAAAATCGCATCGGTAGCCGTGTACTTCGCCCAGGGCGAAGACATGATCAGCTGCAAGCTGATGGAGGAAGCCGAACTGCCCCAGGTGGGCAGCGTCGTCGAACTTGCCCATACCTGCCCGGCCACCCCCGAAGGCACCGAGCGTGGAGACGAGAAGACCTACAAGGTCGTCGCCTACACCGAGAAAGCCCAGGGCGCCGACGGCATCGACGCGGTCCTCGAAGACCGTAACTGGCTGGAAGCCCAGGCTTACAAAGCAGCCGGCAACGAAGACTTCTTCGACTATTACTACATGGCCCCCGAACTGGGTCTGAACTGGGACGAAGAACCCGCTCGCAACATCATCGTCGAGCTGGAAGCCGTCGACTAACGGCACCAGGGAAAGGGGGCAAAATCAAGCAATAGCAAGATTTTGTCCCCTTTTTCTTCTATCCGTGTTTATATTATATGCTTTAGTATTCATCGGTAGAAACTAAATGGAAGAAGACTTCCATCGTTATCAGTTTATGATCTGGAATTCCACTTTTCTATTTGCCTTGAGTCTTTTTAGATAAACATCAGCACCTGCCTGAAAAGTACAAAATCCAAGAGAAATTGATTTGGCTTTCTCAAAGCGACTCAACTCCAGGAGCCGGGAGTTAGGAATAAAGTATCTTCCCAGGTAGAGATTGTCTACCCTGGTGTCCTTGAGAATAGAAATGACTTTCGCAAGATCCTTGACCGCAGGGGAATTTTTGTCATCTATGAATGTGGAATTCATCAACTTCAAGGATTTAAGGTGATTGAGATCTTTCAGTCCTGTCAAATCTGATGCATAAACAGTGCATGCTGCTAACTCGATAATGGAAAGATCAGTCTTGCTCAGATTGGCCAAACTTCCTTTCTCGAGAATGCAACTAATGAAGAGCAATCTGTTGAGATTTTTGATCTTATATAGATCTGCCGTATCAGCACTTGAAACTCTGGACAACTTAACAGTTATTGAGAGCAAAGAATCAAGACTCTTAGGCAGCGCCTCAAGTGAACGCGATTCTATCTCTCTCAGAGTGAGAAATTTCAGCTTTTCATTTTTGGCTAGAGCCCTCATATATTGACCACCGGAGGATTCGGCAGAGAAGGTAACTTGTGCTGGCTTTACCCGACTAAAGTAGTACTGGAGTCCTTTGCCTGTGACGGAATCACATCCATACAAGTGAAACTGGTCAACATTGGGTCCTTTCTTGGTAAGCTCTCTCAATTGCTTGTCCGTCAGTCCCTTGCCTGTGAAATAAAGGTTTTTTGTTGATTTATCCACTACGGCAAGTTGGTGCGGAAGATTATCTTCAGGGTCCAGATATTCGTATGGATTGCTGTTATCCAGAATAGTCTGTTGATAGTGCTCTATTGAATCTTCCGTCTTTTTTGAATCTCTAACACTGATGAAGTAGATAACCGCATAAGCCACAGAACCAAATACGATCAAAGCGAAAGTTATTGCTATCAAAGGTTTGTTCAAAAGGAAAGTATTTTTTTCGACCTTCTGGCCGGGACTCTCATCGGCAGTCATATCCGACCGCTCCGGCAACCCTTCTGCTTCATCCTGATTGCTGTCAACAGTCGAGTCTAATTCTCTAATTGCCGATTGAAGATCTTGCACTGACTGAAAACGATTTTCCGGGTCTTTTGCAAGACACCTGGTGACGATCTGTTCTAGTAGAGGCTGAATGGGCTGTTTAGACTTTTGCGACAGGGAAGGAATCTCACTCTCAGCATGTAGCTTGAGTAATTTCAGCGGACTCTCATCGACAAATGGGGGGCTCCCGCTTAAAAGCTCAAAAGCGACACAACCAAGAGAATAAATCTCCGAGCTGACTGCATACTTCCGTCCCCGTCCTGAATCTGGCGCCATATATAGTGGCGTACCGGCTATAGTATCTCCCCTTTCAAAAATAGTGTCCGCGGTGAAAGCAATACCGAAATCCACAAGTTTGACTCTCAACCCTTCATTAATACTCTCTATCAGAATATTCTCCGGCTTGATGTCCCGGTGCAGAACCCTCTTAGAATGGCAGTAGCGTAAGGTATCGCACAGGCTCAACAAAATAAAAAGGGTATCTTCAACGCTAAGAAAGTGCCTCTGATTCAAGTATTCCCGCAGACTTAGTCCATCAACATACTCCATCACCATATAAGGGGCACCACTTTTCTCGGCAAAGTCAAAGACTTTCACCAGTCCGGGATGAGATAAGCTCCCAAGCGCTTTTACTTCGCTCTGAAAATCGACAATATCTTCCGGGTGATGCAGCGCAATGATTTTGATTGCCACCGTGTTTCCAAGCAATCTGTCTACCGAAAGATATAGAGTGCTATTGCTGGTTGAGCTGATTACCTCTATCGGAGCAAATCTCTCCAGCGGAAACTTATCACTGTCAACTGCTATCTCCGCCACAGAGGACAGGTCAACTGAACCCATCTCAAATTGGCTCTCAAATTCAGATGCGGCTCTTTCAACCGGCTCCGGCTCCGAGCATTCACAAACATCAGAACTAAATATCCACTGGGTGAAAGTGCCGGCACGGCCGCGTTTAATTCTCTTGGCGCACTTCAAACAGACATAAATTGTAGCGTCCGATGTCTCCTCAGAACCAAGAAGATTGCATTTACAAAGCGCAACCCACTGCGTTAAAGACCCAGAAAAACCTTCCTGATTTGGTTTCCCGCATTTGCCACAAATGTCTTCTGATTGTGACACCCGATTCCTCAGTATTGAGACGTCAATGTCATTTTAACCATTCCCGCCATTTAGTAAAAGCAGATCTTTATACTATCTTTCATAGTTGCTGTTTCACAAGAGAAAAACGGACTCGGGTATTGCGCCGGAGTCCGTTTTCGAATCGATGAAACGGCTGAGATTTCCAGTTAGCGCTTGGACCTCTTTGAGCGCTTCTTGCCTGCCTTCTTCTTGGGCTTAGCTTCCTCCGAAGTGGAAGCCGTCAGAGATTCCAGATACCATTGCGCTTCCAGAGCAGCCTGACAGCCGGAACCAGCCGCCGTGACCGCCTGACGGTATTTCGAGTCCTGCACATCGCCGGCCGCAAAGACACCCTCGATACTGGTTTTGGTATCAGTTGTTCTGATATAGCCTTTCTCGTCCAGCTCAAGAGCACCGGCAAAGATTTCGGTAACAGGTTTATGACCGATGGCGATGAAGACACCGTCGACGGGGACTTCGGAAAGTTCTCCGGACTTCAAATTCTTGATCTTGACCCGGTCGACCACACCGCCATGTTCGCTTTCAGCGGCGAGAATCTCTTCCAGGGCAGACTCAAGAATGAACTCGATCTTTTCGTTTTCCCTGGCGCGCTGCACCATGATCGGAGAAGCACGGAACTGATCTCGTCGATGCACAACTTTGACCGAAGAGGCAAATCGTGTCAGGAAAATCGCCTCTTCCATCGCCGCGTCACCACCACCGACAACGATCACATCCTTGCCGCGATAGAAAAATCCATCACAGGTGGCACACACTGAAACTCCACGTCCGGTGAGAGCTTTTTCCGAGTCCAGACCAAGCATGCGGGGCTGAGCACCGGTCGAGATAATCACGGAAAGAGTTTCGATTTCCTGGCTTTCGGTCTTGATTTTGAACGGTTTATTGGAAAAGTCGACCGAAACCACTGACTCGGAAAGAAACTCGGTGCCGAACCTCTCAGCCTGTTGACGCATGGACTGCATCAATTCATTGCCGTCGACACCATCGGCGAAACCAGGGTAATTTTCCACTTCAGTGGTAGTTGTAAGCTGACCACCCGGTTGAATCCCTTCAATCATCAATGGCTCAAGCTGGGCCCGAGCCGTGTAAATCGCTGCGGTGAGGCCGCTAGGTCCACCGCCGATAATCACCACATTTCTCAGAGTTTTCATATTCGACTCCGCAAAATTATTGTTTGATTTGTTGTAGCAACTCTTCTGAAACAAATCAGAGAGCTAAATAACTGCTGGTGAAAGACGTATAACTACTGGATATATCCGCAAAAGTGGCAAAGAAAGATACTTCACTATAGGGTTCGGAAAGGTTCTAATTTAACCGCCAAAAATTAGAAGATCGTTGAAAAACACTTCTTGCCTGATGCTATCCGATAGTCAAGGTATCGGACCTAGCACCCCTTGGCTAACTCAACAGCTGTGATATTGAGCTACGCATACGAATGAGATTGACTGGACTACACCCGTTGACAGCAGCTAATACAGCCGGTTGTCATAAATTTGCGCGATCTTCACCAGGCATGAATGAGAATTGAGGTGGCAACTGCTATCGAGCTGATGCCCCACACTTTCAAAACAGCTTGATGCATCCATAGTTCTTGAAAAACAGCGAAAGAAGCAGATAGATTTTTAAGAACTTCTATTTTTTTCAGCAAGAGAGTTATTTTTTCCAGCCTATTTCAACTTAAGCTCAAAGACGTCTAGTTTGTACCATCATTACCCGGCAGAGCCTGTTAGCCTTGCCGACTTATGCTGCGTCGATGATCTTAGTTGAAGAGCGACAAAATTAGAGAAGTGTGTCAACTTCCAAGGAGACCACTATGAAACCGGAAGTAACAGTTACGTCTGGAAAACTTGCTTCGACCCTGAAAAGGATGTCCGGGGAGAGATTCAGCATTGTTTTGATTATGTTTTCCGGCGCCGGCGAAGGGATGAAAAATCCGCATTTAGAAGCCGTGGATGAAATCACCGGAGGACTACTCAGTCGCAGGATTGAGCATGACGGCTTCGATCCAAGGTACAAGCAGTCAAAGGTGATCGACACGGACCTTTCTTTCGAGGGTCTGGACAAGATCATTTTGCTGGGACTGGGACAGCGTTCGAGATTGACCGCGGACGGACTCAGAGAAGTACTGGCTGAGGCCTTCACCGCTGCCAGAGATACCGTCCATGCGGAACATCTGATCTTCCCGCTCATCGATGTGGACCTGAAAAGTTTCTGCGTGGAACAATTTGCCCAGGTCGTTGCCGAGTATTGTGTTCTGGCAGACTATGAGCCGAACCACTCAAAAACCGGTCCCTGGCTTGATGAAGCGGAGCAAACCCATCTCAAATCGCTGACCTTGATCGCCGGACGGAACTCGCTAAAAGCGGCCAAACGAGGAGCCGCTTTCGGCGTGAACCTGGGTGAGGCGACTTGCCTGGCGAGGAATCTGGTCAACGAACCACCTTCAAAGATGACCGCCAGGAGACTGGCGAAAGCTGCCAGTGAAGTGGCATCCAACTCTGAAGGGATTATCACTTGCAGAGTCTACGGCAAACAGGATATCCGCCGCATGAAGATGGGCGGACTGCTAGCCGTAAACAAAGGCTCCAAAGAGATGCCGAGCTTTATCGAATTGAGCTACGACCCTGCCAGCGGTGCCACCCAAGAGTGCCTCGCCTTAGTCGGAAAAGGTGTCACATTCGATACCGGCGGACTGAACATCAAAGACTACACTAGCATGAAAGACATGAAGATGGACATGGCAGGCGCCGCTTCTGTAATCGCTGCCATGTCTTTGATTTCAGCGATCAAACCTCGCATCTCAGTGCGAGCCCTGGTGGCAGCCACCGACAACCAGATCTCGGCAGAAGCCTTCCTGCAGGGAGACATTATCTCGACAATGTCCGGCAAGACTGTCGAGGTCGGGCATACCGACGCGGAAGGCAGGCTCACCCTGGCCGATGCCTTGCATTATGCCCAGGAACAGTGCGAAGCCACAATGATAGTCGACCTGGCTACCCTTACCGGAGCAGTGGAAGAAGCTCTGGGCTCCTATGTGACCGGAGTATTCGGCAATCAAGAACGTTTCACCAGAAAAGTTCTGAAAGCGGCAAGGCTCGCCGGAGAAACCATGCACGAATTGCCAATGCCTGCTATCTATCGGGAGGAAAACAAAAGCCCCATGGCAGACCTGACCAACGACGGCTCAGGCCCCGGAGCTATCACCGCCGCCTGGTTCCTGCGTGAATTCGTGAACGAAGGCGTCGAATGGATTCATGCCGATATCGGCGGAACAGCCTTTCGAACAAACGCCAACGCCCACGGTATCGAGCCTGCCGGCGGCACCGGTGTGGGGGTGAGAACCCTTGCCCAGCTTCTATTGTCTTTCGCCTGACAGATAACCTGAATTGAAGGAATCCTGTCGGATGTTTTAGCGAAACGCGTTCTTCTCTAAAAGGAGGAGCCGCGTTTTGCTTTTCAAAATATTTCTACTTGTTTATATAGTATCTAAAGTCCCCAAAAGACAAAAGCTGAAGCTGTTGTGGAATCTGAGCAAAGGTGGAAGGCTGAACTCATCAACACTGTGAATCGTTCAGCCGTCCACCTGCTGCCCAATATCAATTAAAGAATTGTGCTCACTCTTATCGAATCAAGGCGACAAAATCGCTCAATCTTCTCAAACAGCCGGCGGCACCTAAGCACCACCTGTGGTTTCACATACCGCGTCGGTGATATCCAGACGCAGCAGCCTTGTCAGCTCTGTGGCGTCCAATGAATCCAAAGAACTCAGATAGATAGGAGGATCAACGGTAATTGTCACACCTTTACGCCAGTGAAAGAACATCTTTCCAAAGCTGAGAGCGCTGTCTTCATGCCGGTTTCCATAGCAGATGTGCATCGGCACAAGCGCCACAGGTTTGCTCCGGTTCAACTTTTCAAACGCGCCGATACTAATCCAGGCAGGTCCCTTCTTAAATCGCAAGTATTCGCCGCTGGGGCTGATCTTGCCTTCCGGGAAAATCATGATGTTGACTCCGCCGGAAGCAAGCAGATCAATTGCCGGCTCAATGACGGTTCTGCCACGGGATCTGTCCACAGGAAAACATCCCATGCTGCCCATGAGAATTCCCTTGATTCCAAAGAATCCGCGCATTTCCTCAACCGCCGACATGTAGTGCATGTTGTCTGGCATTTGAGGGACCACGGCGATTGCATCAAGCAGGGAGCTGTGATTGGGACAGAAAATCGTATATCCGTCTGCTCTCAAATTCTCGGCACCGATCACAGTCACTTTGCCGATTTGAATAAACGCCCAGAACTTACCTATAGCTTTGCCAATTTTGACAAGAGCAGGGACGCGTCTGGGAATAAAACCGCTTGTCACACAGAGTTGAGCATAATTCCGAAATCTACGCCACAACGAAGAGCGGCTTCTTTTGGTAGGTTTCATAAGAAGTCTCCATATGTCATTGACCACAGCCGATTCTTGAGGCCTATAGAGCAAGGGCGACAAGACTGGCTGAGTGATCAAACAAATTTGTTCAGCCGAAGCTGATGGTTATTAGTTCTTTGTTCTAGTTCTGGAATGCGGAAATATAAATTCTGGCGAAAAATAGTTTTGAGGATAAAAGCTTGTTGAGTCTAAGGCTATTAATTTGAGAGAATCCTCCGATTTGAGAACCTGGGCGACACGCCGACATCCCCCATGACATTCAAGACCGATTTAATCACCCCGCATCCCCCATGTATTGGGAAATACAAGGATTCTACCCGGAAGATGTCAAAAGCCCTTTTGATATTGCGCACTTAGCGCAAAGCGGAAAGGAAATAAAAGTCAAGATTGGGAGTGAATAAAGCTTCGACGTTCCTTATTTGAGTTAGACTCATCGGATGATGTAATCACCGGAACGACAGAGTAGATGGCAATGTCAAAACAAGAAACCCTTCGTGCAACCCCCGCCAAAGGCACCCGCGATATCCTCCCGGATGAGTCGGCGCTGAGGGACTGGGCAACCCAGGTTATAAAAAAAACTTACCGCGAACATGGCTTCACCTCCATCGAAACACCTGCCCTGGAAAATATCGATCTGCTCAAAAGAGGCGAAGGTGGCGAAAACCTTCAGTTGATTTTTGAAATATTGAAGCGCGGAGAGAAGTTAGAAAAAGCCGTATCAGGAAACGGCAAGCAGACTGAGCTGTCGGACCTGGGTTTGAGATTTGATCTTACCGTTCCACTGGTACGCTACTATGCCAATAACGTCAACGATTTACCCACCCCTTTTAAGGCTATTCAAATAGGAAATGTCTGGCGGGCGGAACGACCACAAAAAGGCAGATACAGACAGTTCACCCAGTGCGACATAGATATCATCGGTTTGAAATCTACTTTCGCCGAGCTGGATCTATTGAACGCTAGTACCACAGCCCTCCTCTCCCTTGGACTGGAAGACTTCACCCTGAAAATAAACGATAGAAGATATTTGCAGGAGATTGCCAGATTTTGTGGTTTCGATGAATCCAGCTGGGAAAGAGTTTTCATCGCCATAGACAAACTGGACAAAATCGGTCTCAAAGGCGTCAAGGAAGAATTGGGACAGGTTAGCCACGGCTCTGAAGAAGCGATCGAAAAGCTATCTCAACTATTCACAACCATATCGCCTTTACTCGAAGACACTACAAGTAGTGGCACGCAGCAAGTCGAATCAATGATAAGCACCCTGCCAACGCCAAACGATCTGGAGTGCTTACAGGACCTAAAAGCATTAATTGAGGCTGTCTCCAAAGCTGGAAAGAATTTCAAAGTTGTCTTCGACCCCACCCTGGTAAGAGGCATGGGTTACTACACCGGACCCATTTTTGAAATCTCCGCGCCGGGCTCCAAATCTTCTGTCGCCGGTGGAGGGCGTTACGATCACATGATCGGCAAATTCCTCGGCAGAGAAGTTCCCGCCTGCGGATTCTCCCTGGGCTTTGAGAGAATAATCTCAATTCTGGCAGAAAAGAATTTTGCCATCCCTGAAAAAGTAGAATTGACGGCTCTTATTTACGACCAGGGCAGAGACTCCCTGACCGGAGTAATGGAAGCTTTTCAAAAGCTGAAATCAGACTCCGGATCGGCAAACGTCAGCCTGGTTCCCCGTAGAAAAGACATGAAAAAACAGCTGGATCAACTGAAAAGCCAGGGACTGGCAAAATTCTGTGTCTTTAGAGGCGACCCGGCGGATAATCTGGAAGTCAAAAATCTTGACTGACCATTAGTGCCACCAGGAACAAGAGGCGGTCTGGGTATAAAACATAAAACCGGAAAAGCCGCCCAGTAGCGCTCCTATGAAAGCTCCTAATAACGGTTTATCGCCCATGAGATTGGTAATCAGATAGCCTGCCAGACCGAGCACCAGGGCGCAAGACAATACAACAAACGCCACAAGAGTCTGCCCTTCTATATTGAAAGAACGGGCAAGCATCATAAGCGTAACCAGGGCGCCTCCCACAAACATAGTCAACGCCAGAAGACTGATGACCGAACCCATGGTAGTTCTGGTCTTGCTTGTGACCATATCGGAAGAAGAATCGGAATCCTGCTCCTGCAAAGGGGTTTCATTGGTCTCTTCGGACATACGCTTTTCTACTCCAGCAAATGCATGAACGATCTTATTGTAATCTAACTATACGAGGCTACACGAGAAAGACTGAGGCGGCGGAATAAGTATATACTTCTTGATGCCCTTTACTATATCGTGAGCCCGCCATGTCTATCTCTCTTGAAAATATCGAATCAAAAGTAAGCCAGCAAACGAGAATTTCCACCGAAGAAGCAAGGTGGCTTTTCGAAAATGGCTCTGATGAGGACCTTAAGAGACTGGCCAATAAGGTCCGGGACAGGTTTCATCGACCGAATACGGCAACTTATCTTTTGATGCGTATTGTCAATTACACCAATGTTTGCGTGGCAAAGTGCGACTACTGCTCCTTTTATAGACTGCCAAATTCCCCGGAAGGTTATGTAAAAAGCAAAGAGTGGATTTTTGAAAAGATAGATGAATTGATCGCTGTGGGCGGCGATCTTTTCGGATTCAACGGCGGCTTCAACCCAAAACTAAACATCGACTACTACGTCGATCTGTTTTCTTCCATCAGAAATAAGTACGGTGAACAGATTGAGTTCTATGCCCTTACCATCGTCGAACTGCTTTATATAGCCAGGCTTTCCAAACTTTCTCTGGAAGAGACTCTGGAGAGATTAAAAGAAGCGGGAGTGAGATGGATCACCGGCGGCGGTGCCGAAATTTTAGCCGATTCTTTCAGGAAGAGACATAGCCCCTTGAAGTACACAGTGGAAGAGTACTACGAGACCCAAAGAGCCATTATAAAAGCCGGCATCAACACCACCGCCACCATGGTAATCGGCTTTGATGAGTCCCTTGAGGAGCGGCTTGAACACCTGGAAAGCTTGAGAAAATTCCAGGACGAAGTAGACGGAAAGGTATTCAGCTTCCTCTGCTGGACTTATAAACCCTACAACAACGAACTAGGCGGCGAAGAGATAAGCGCTGGCGAGTACTTAAGACACCTCGCTCTCAGTCGTATTTATCTGGACAACATCAAGCATATCCGCGCCTCGGTTCTTACCCAAAATCAGAACGCCCTCAGAGCCCTCTCCTATGGCGCGGATGACTTCGATATTCCCTGGGAGGACGAAGTTACACAGATGGCCGGCGCCGTGGTCGAGAAGGACGTAGAGAAGGTTCTCTCCTATGCCAAAGCAGAGGGATTCACGACCTCTTACAGACATGTGGCAAAAGGAAGCAAGGTCTCCAGCTCTATTTAACGGCTGACTAAATGCTGAATAAATCCGGCTCGACAAAAGCTGCCAACTAGTATTTGAGATCTTTACTATTTCTTATAGTTGTACAAACAACAAAAACAGGAGCCGAAAAGAAAGCGATTAAGCGATCTCTCCGGCCCCTGTAAGAGTTAAAGGAAGCTTCTCAAAACCAGGCGCCGACTCAAAAGATAAGAGCCAGAACCAGCAAGAAGCTCATCAGCACCACAAGGCAGAAAATCTGCCCGCCAACCAACCAGATCATGGACAGGATTGTCCTGGGAATTGCCAGGAAACCCTCTTTCCGCGGAGCAATCATATTTGACACCCGCTCGGTTGTGACCATGCCCACGAAGGAAAGCAAGATACCGATGATACAGATCCACACAGCTACACTGAACATTGTTATTACCTTTTTTATCTCGTGTATGCTCTGAGCAGAGAAATATGGCGGCACCTGTCAAACAGACAAGTGCCACCATATACGTAAGCTACTTTGTTGCCAGCAAATATTGTCGGATCAATCGTCGATCAGAAGCGGATTGAGAATGATGCCGAAACCGTCAGCGACACTGTCTTTATGAGCCAGCAGTCGCCCGGTCTCCCACATTTCAAAGACAAAGCCTGGGGGCAGTCCTTTCAAACTGTAGATCAGATCAGCCGGCGTCAGCCAGTTGAAACCGTAGCGCCTGTCCAGGATGGCTGCTTTGGCGCGAGCGTGAGCCCTGGCAAGAGCAAGTACATCCACAGGAAAGGTTGAGGTTTCAAGATGGGTGAGCAGGAAGAAGAGCCAGTAACGGTTCTTGCACTTCCCTCTCAAATACGCGAGAGCTTCCTCATCGAAGAGGGCTTCCACCACCGCCAGCAAAGACTCCGGCTTTTCACCCAGAACTTCACCGGCGGCTTCTTCCAGATTGATAAGCTCCGGAGTGATAACATGCTCCGGTTCAACAAATCGTCTCTCTCCCTGCAATGAATCCATCGCCTCCTGGGCAGAGGACTTAATCAGAGAAACCACTTTCCTGTCATCGATGAATCGAGGAGGAACGGTTCTGGTAAAGGTCATAACTTCACCTCCTCAAGTGAGGTCGTAGGTTGCCCTGGCTTTGGGAACTTCCACGTTCCAATTCAAGCTCTTGTGAATACGCTCACCCAGGGAAGCGAGCGCATCCTCGTCACCATGGACGATGAAAGTCTGAGCCGGACGCTGCTTGAACTGACGCAGCCACCAGAGGATGTCGTTGTAGTCCGCGTGGGCGGAATAGTCCGACATGAACTCCACCTTAGCACGCACCTTGAGCTGCTTGCCCTGGACGCTTACGGTCTTGGGGCAGGGCTCAGGGCACTTGCCGATAGACTCCGGCGGAGAATCAGCAAACCGAACCAGGGAGTGACCCAGAGTGCCGGTTCCCTGATAGCCGATGAACACCACCGTGCTGTTGCTGGCAGTGAGGCGGCTCTGAAGGTGTCCGACGATGCGTCCTCCATTGGCCATGCCGCTGGAGCCGACGATGATGACCGGCTCACTCTGGGGAGCCATCAGCGCTTCCGACTGCTTCCAGACTTTGCACTGGGCAAACTTGGGAGCCTTGAACGGATCACCACCTTCATCGAACACAGCCTGCGTAACCTCATCCATGTCACCCTGATACTGGCGGTGGACATGGGTGGCGGAAATGCTCATGCGACCATCGAGGAAGACCTTGAGGTTCGGAATCTTCTTGGTCTCGATGAGAATCCTGAGGTCGTTCATGACGGCCTGGGCACGACCGATGGCGAAGGCCGGAATGAGAATCACCCCTTTGCCTTTCCGTCGCTCGGTCACCTTGGCGCGCTCATAAGCTTCGTTGATGATGCGGGCCAGCTCCTCCAGGCGATCACGCTTCACATGAAGCTTGTTGCCGTAGGTAGCCTCGGTAATCAGGTAATCCGCGCCGCGAACCACCTCCAGCTTGCGCAGCAGAGGGATGTTACGCGGACCGATGTTTCCGGTGAAGCAGAGAGACTTCTTGTGGGGACCGGTTCCGATCTCCACAGTGGTCACGGCGGAGCCGAGGATGTGACCGGCTTCGGTGAACCTGATCTTGACGCCCCTGGACAGCTCATGGGTCTCATGGTAGCTCAAGGGGCTCAGGTACTTCAGGGAGCGAATCGCCTGCCGTTCAGTGTAGAGCGGCTGCTTGCCGGGAGCCGGAGCGTTGCGGTCATCGGACTTGGCACCGCCGGCAGTTGCACCTCCCTTGGCACTCTGCTGCTTCGCTTTGCTCTTGCTTCGATTGGCTCGCTTCGCAGCTTCCTCCTGCAGGTAGCCGGAATCAGGCAGCAGGATCTTGGTGAGGTCAGCGGTGGCTGGGGTGCAATAAACTTTGCCACGGAAGCCATCTTCCACCATCTTGGGAAGGAACCCGGAGTGGTCGATGTGGGCGTGACTCAACACGATGAAGTCGATGTCCCGAGCGGAGATACCTTTGGGGAAGCGGTTTCCGTAGTCGAGACGCCTGTTCTCCATGTTGAGACCGACGTCGAGTAGGAAACGAGTTACTTCCTCTCCCTGCCAGTACTCGATAAGGTTCATGGAACCCGTAACATGACCGGCAGCGCCGAGGAAGTGCAGCTTAATGACAGGCTTTCCAGCCTTCAAAAGCCGCTTTTTCTGTTGGTTATTCATGGGATGTCTCCATTTTATTGTGAAAAGAGTGCTTCAATCCACAGAGGAACCCCTGTTCATCGGCGAGCCCGAAGAACCAGCCAGAAAGGCACGAAGACCAGACCCAGAGAAGAGATTGATCTACGTAGAAGCCAGCCTGACCGAGTCGAGGGCGCGGAACCGAAGAATGAGATCAGCACAAGACCACCGCGCACTCAATGCCGGGGGTAATGCTCTATTGCTCAGGGGTTCTCTAATTGACTAAAAAAACTTGGGTACTTGATGAAACTGCAGAATTCAAAAACTGAAATAAAACTATCAAGCTTGTATTAGAGCCAACAAGAACAATAGGTTTTTATATGCTTAAGAAGGACAACCTGACATCTTAACAGCTAGCGCACCACAAAAACCGCTTGACTTCCAAGCCTCCAAACAACAGTGTTTCGAGGCTTGTCAACATGATTCACCTTCGCGATATTTGATATTGAAATCCAGTCCATCGAAAACACGAGCTAAACAGCAATAACCCATCTCAAGATCACAAGAAACTCAGCTATATGAGAAATATATACTGAGAATCAAAGATTCAGTAAGCTTGTTTTACGTTCCTAGTAGCTTGTAGGTTGTCTGAGTACATTTATTTTTTTCAGTTACTGAGAAACCGATTCTTTGAGCTTCTAACCAAGACAAAAACCACAAGAGACTTATTCCACTCTCCTCCGGGACAGTGGTCTTGGTGTGCTCATCTGGAATCGGCCACTCTTCAGCTGCCGGAGTAACTCGCGTGAGTGCTCTGGTTCATATTGCCACGGATGAAAACCGTTCGAATTTCGAAGGACTCGATTCATCCATGGGCCTAAATTGGGAGACCAAAAAATGTTTCCTCTCAAGGACAACCTGCGGTGCCTCACGTTCCCTACCGTGACGCTATCGCTCATCATCGTCAACATTCTGGTTTTCGTGCTTGAGCTCACTCACATGAGCAACGGCACTTTCAGGCAGTTTGTGATGGATTACGCGCTTGTCCCGACCCATCTGCTCGATGCCTACTCCTCCGGAGATCCTTCGGCGATGGGCTGGACGACGTTCACCATCTTTTCTGCAATGTTCATGCACGGAAGTATCATGCACCTCCTGGGCAACATGCTCTTCCTCTTCGTTTTCGGAAGGGCAATGGAAGCTCGCATGGGGTGGTTCGGTTTTCTCGTGTTCTACCTGGTGTCGGGTATCGCTGCTGCGCTGATTCACATCGGCAGTGACCCCTCGAGCTTCGTCCCGATGCTCGGAGCCAGCGGCGCAATCTCGGGTGTCCTTGGTGGATACCTGATTCTGTGGCCCAAGGCTGACATCAAGGCCTTCGTGCCTCCGGTGTTCATCGTCACCATCCGCGCCTACTGGTTCCTCGCGGCCTGGTTCGGTCTGCAGCTTCTGCCGATCATCCAGTCCAGCGGTGGTTCTCCGGGTGGCGTCGCCTACTGGGCCCACGTCGGCGGCTTCATCGCCGGCTT
>MDTD01017776.1_pt1 | contig 17333 bp, 15 predicted proteins | sample 811221 | NCBI WGS metagenome assembly MDTD01 (sample SAMN05326646, study PRJNA326480) | marine metagenome | isolation source: seawater | place: Pacific Ocean: South West | collected 2011 | reverse complement strand
ATCACATGTATTTGATGGCTTCTTATAAAAAGGATTGTTAAATAAATAAATGGTTAGGATTGTTCCTATAAAAGCAATAAATAATATTTTTTTTACCACCGTTTTATTTAGAAAAAAGGTATACTGCGTTAATTAAATCTAAAATGTGCTTTCCTTCAGTATCTAGACTATTGTCAAAGTTATAACTAAGAGTCATGTTTGTTTTGTTTTTTGAAGTTTTAGCAGTAGAAATTTCAACTATTCCCGATCCTTTTTTAATTGATGTAATAAAATCCATTGCCTCATCTTTGAATAGTCCAATAGGAATTTGATCAATTGCTTTATTAAAGTCAGCTTTCATGTAAATCGCGCCTCCTTTTTTAGCTTTTTTAAGTTCTTTTTTAGAAATAGATTCAACACCATAACCTTCTTGATGATACTTAGCAATTTTTTCATCATTTGTAATAAAGAAGATGTCATTTTTGTGAAAATAGAAAACGGAAGCACCATTCATTATCCCATCTTTAACTTCCCAATATTTTCCAGATTTGCTTATGGTTTGTTTCAGCATCGGTTGTACTTTGCTAATGCTTGTAAATACTTTGTTTATAATTTCTTCATTTGATGATGAGATACCCAAGGTGAATAAGGGCATGTCTTTTTCAACTTCAACAGGCACTTCAGTATATTCAAATGTCTCCTCGTCATATGTGAATTCAATATTTTTAGACAATACTTTTTTGATCCCATTAAAAGTAGCAAAGACACTTCCTTGAAATGTATTAAACAATGCATCTTTATCTATGAATTCATTTAAAATATCATACATCATAACTGCTGCTGTTACTTTAGAGTTATTTTCTTTTCTTAGAATAGGCATCAATATTTCTGATGCTTTTTCATATGCTGCCTGAAGATTTATTTTGTAAATGAAAAATGCAGGACAATTTTGATGGATATAATTACCTAATTTTTTATGCATTTTAGTATCATTTAATTCTGAGTATATAGATCCCATATCTTCACTGTAGGTGCTTGTGACCTTAAATTTCAAGTTGCCATCAATCATTACAAGATCTCCAATAGTTTTATTATTGGAATATAGTTTCTCCATGTTATCCATGATTTCATCAAAAGTTCTATTCCTCCCCCAAAGAAGATTACTCCCTGCGCTTGTTATGTTTCTTGAATTGTCAAAATAAAATGTTCCTTTGGTATCGTGACTAATTTGTTTTTTAAAATCTTCATCAGTTGTGATTAAAGAAATATTGTTTTTTATTAAATCATCAAGAACTGTTTTTTCAAATTTTTGATGAAGAGCCAATTGCACACTGTCTCTAATTTCCCAGTAGGTTTTTTCATGATTAACTTCAGAAAGCGCGGTAATTTCATCGATTAATTCTTTGCTAGTTTCCACGTCATAAATTACAGTATCCTCTTTTTCCTGAATAATTACCTCTGTTTCTTCAGTCATTTCGTCGATCCATTCCTCAGTAATATCAGTCTCTATTTCATTATGTTGCCAATGGTGAACACCTCTTATTTCGTAATCTATGGAATCAGCAATTGTGTTTACCATTTCTTCGTTAACTTCTAACCTTATTAACAATGCGGTGTTGTTTTTTATAAATAACTTATTGAAATATGATGTGTATAAATCATAATCTTCATATGGGCTTTCTGCTTTTTGAAAGTCATCAAATACTTTAAATAATTCATCTGTATTTTTAAGTCCAAATGTGACACCTGTAACTAAATAATTTTCATTTCTTCCAGAAAAAACACTCATTTTTTTACTTAGATCTAATCCTGAATTTTTTAATTTTTTACCACTCGTTGAACCATCATATTGTTCTTGCTCAAGTTCAGACATAAATTCATATGCCATCAGTTTTTCAAGACTAATGTTTTGGATTTTATCAAATTTATGAATGCTAAAAACAGTGATGGCATCTTTTGGGATTAAATATTCCGGGTTTTGACTGAATAACAAAGAGATGTTTAAGGCAAATATTAGGAGTATTGTATATGTACGAGTCATATTGATTAAATTTTGATTAAAATTAAGTAAAATCTTAATTTTATTAATTCAAACTCCTTAGAGTTATTGTATTATTTAACACATTTTTGTTCTTTGTTAGAACATATGGTGTTGTTTTAACCATTACAGCTTTTTTATCTTTTGATAATTTACTGTTATGATTACTTACTTTTTCTATTTCTTTGTTAAATCTCGTAATTGAGATATAGGTTCCATTTTTAAGAAGATCCATATCTTTTTGAGGTATTCTAGACACTTGATCTGTTGAAACTTGAGGAACCATTCTATTAAATTTACAAGAATCAGATGATAACCAGTTATATTTAGCTTCATTTATTTTAGGATCAGAACTAATTTGACTGATAACATTCTTAAGGCCTTTCTGTAGGTCGTTAATGGATTTAAAATCACATTGAACTTTAAAAATAAATTGAGTAAAATCTTTATTAATAATAACATTTGTTATTCCTTTTTGATTAATTAAAAGATCTTCAAATAGGTTTACTTTTTTTTTAATTTCATCAAGACTTGGTATTTTTCTTCCATCAATACTGTCTAAAGCAATTATAGAATTCACCTTAGTTCTACTTGAGCTAAGGTTTATGTTGTATTTAAAGGTTCCAGAGCCATCTAGGTTTAACTTTATGTCATCAATAATTTCAATGCAAGATCCCAAAAAAAAAGTAACTGTGAAAAGAAGGTAGAATTTTTTCGTCATAATTTTATTGGTGCGATTTTTATGCCAAAAAAAAACCCTTATTGAAAAGGGCTTTAATTTTATTAGAAGTTCCAAACATCATGTTCAAAATCTCGCATTTTATCTTTAATTTTTTTTGATTCGTATAATGCATCTGCACCAAATCTATATTGTTCAATTGATCTATCAAATGCATTACTTTCTTTGTAAACAATTGAATTGAATTTTCTTTTCCAAAACATATCATCAAAAGACATCCACTGTGCATCATTATTAGTATTGTAACTATAATAATTTTTAATAACTTCTCTTAATTGAGGGAAGTATACCCAAAAAATTGGTTTTTCTTGGCCATCCTTGATAACTACTGGTGCGATACCTATAATTCTAGGTTTGAAAACTGATCGTTCTTTGTCAAAATACCAATCTTCTTTGAGATAGTATTTAACAATGTCTTGTGGTCTGTATTTTACAATAATTGTGTCCCGAGTTTCAACTTCTTGAGGTTGTTCTGCGTCATCAAGCCACGCTTCATCATATACATTAGTCCTCACATCAGGACTAGTTCCACCATAACCTGTTTCTTTGTATTTGTTGTAAGCCTCTTCACTTTTGTAGTAGTAAGGATCACCATTATCATCAGTAACGCCATAAGGAGTGGATACATTCATATTTCCGATTAAACCACCAAGATCTGAAATAAAGTTTCCATCTTCAGAAACAGGCTTACTGTAATCTCTTCTTACTGGATATTTAAAGGCATCACCATCGAATGTGGGAGTGAACACCCCTTTTGTAAGATCCTTTTCCAACCCTGCTGCGTATGCTATGACATCACCTTCCTCACAGGCTTTTCTTATTATTAGATACAAGCTGTAACGACCTTGAGAATTTTCTTTAATTTCACCTGATTGTTTATCAGTATTTTCAAGAGGAAACAGAAAGGGGTGATTTATTTTTTCTCTCAAATCAATATAACTCCATGTTCTTTTCCCCCAAACATAATCAGACTCTCTGACATACTCATATGGAACAGGTCTCCTTTTAGACATCATATCTTTCTTTTGATATACACCATCTATAACACTAGCTTCTGGATGGCCTTTAGGCACCATTAAGTTGCCTGGTCCGATATCAATTTTTTGGTCATCTTGGCTAAACGCCATTGTTGATAATGAAATTGAAACAAATAAGAATATGTAGTTTTTCATAATTTTTATTTTTTATACATCGCCGTTACACGACCATTACCCGTACCGGAATATTTAACAGAAATAGCAATGTTACTACCTTTAGGTGCCTTTTTTAGTATACTTAAATGGTTCCCCTTTATTTTACCACCACCACCAGCTAATTCTCCTTTCATACCGGCAATTGTAATTATGTAGTTTTTCACAGAAAACTTACCTTTTGATTTATCAAATGGGACATTGTTTCCGTATTCTACCTTAAGTACAGGTGATCCAACTTTTGCTCTTCCTCCATCGGTTGCTCCCCCCCACTTTAATTCGGGTTTCGGAGAGGGCTTAACTGTATAAGGATCAGATGTAAAACCTTTACTTGTACCATCTTTTTTCTTTGCACTTACTTTAAATCTTACAGTTTTGTTTCTTGATCCCATCGGTGGCTTACATATGTAGCCCTTTCCACTTTTTCGAGTCCAACTTCCGCTTAATGAAACACTTGAAAATAATCCTCCGGCGGCTACATTTAATAAATTATCCATATTCTCATATAAAACTCTCATTTCTGGCATTTCTATAGTTGCCTTTCCATCCGAACCAATTACAGCAACTTCAGTTGACCATTGTTCTTCTTTTACAACTCCATTTTTAGATTTTATAGAAATTGTTCCCTGAAACTTTTGAGATGAACCACCTTTACCACCTTTCGCCGTCATGACTCCTTTACCATTTGTTACTGTAAAATTTCCCCCAGTTACTGTTGGCTGGTTATCAGTGTCATATGCTCCAAGTACAACTGCAACCTCAAAAGGTTCTCCTTCACCTACAACAGCTGGTGCATTAGCTAATGCGATCAGTTTGTTAAATGAGAAATCTCCACCAGTAACCTTACTTCTTAGTAAGTTGATTGCAGATGCTCTTGCGTTAAGAACTTCTAATTGCATTGCTGATAATGAAGCAAGTGCAGCAACTAATGGTGAATGATCAAAGGTTTTACCAATCCAGTGAACATTTTTCACTTCATTTACCTCTTCATACCTTTCTTGTTTAGATAATTCAGAATAGATTTTTACTATAGTAGCCATGTCATCAGGATTTATTTTTTGCTTTTTAAGCATAGCACGAACCTGTTTTTCTAGATCATTATTATCAACAAACTTATTTATTTTAGTGGTTTTAACTTTCCATTTTTTGTCATTTAACTCATAAGTGCCAATTAAATCACACACTTTAGATCTATATGCATTATAAGCATCCCAAATTTTCATTCCCATTCCTCCCGGGGTAGGCGCATTAATTTCAGCACCAACTAGTTCATGCATTGGAATGTCATATTGATCTTTTGCTGATATTGCATATAAGTTCAATCGAGAAGGTCTCAAAGGATCTTTAGGATCATATTTTTTCCATACAATTGTTTCCTTATCTTTATTTTTAACAACATCTACGTTTTCACCAGATAATTTCATGATGTGCATTTTTGCATCATCAATTTGCTTGATTAATGTAGCTGTTTCTTTATCTACTTTATCTACGATACCTAAAAGAGTTTTAATTTTTTTAACCTTAAATTGGTTATTTGCTGCCTTTGCATCAGCTTCTCCTGATCTTAAGCTAGCTTTAAAACCATCTCCTCTATCTAGTTGAACAATGTATGAGTTTTGAGTATTTGCCTCTATTGCACAAAATGCATCAAGAATTGATTTAGATACGTTAAGTGCTAAAAGAGCAGTCAATACGAGATACATCATCCCGATCATTTTCTGTCTTGGTGTTTCTTTACCTCCTCCCATTTAAATTATTTTAATATTTTATTATTTACACATATTTTTTTATTCACCCTTCATTGATCGAAGCATGTTTCCATAAATGTTGTTTAAATCACTTAAGTTTTTAGACATCATTTCCATATTTTCTTTGTATAGTCTAGTATTTTCACTTGAAGCAGCTAGGTTTTCCATCATTTCAGTTACTTGGCTCTGGAATTTTTCAGTTGCTTCTAGATGTGCTGAAGATCCTTGGAGTTGAAGTTCATATACATTGTTTAATGCCGAAAGGTTTTTTGATACCTTGGTCATTTGCTCTCCAACAGATTCACTTTCACCTGCACTTTCTGCAAGATTAGCAATTTTATCAGATGCTCTAGAATATGCATCAGATAGCATAGAAACATTTTGAGATGCATCTTCTAAGCTGGAGACATAACTGTCGGTCGCTGTCATAGCAGAGGTTGATGAGCTTAATTTGGCAGCATTTTCTCCTAAATTTCTCATTCCATCTCCTAATTTGTCAATTAAAGTCTGATCAATATTGGCTTCTTCAAGCATATTGGTTAGCTCTTCTGTAACAGTTTTTTCATCTTCATTATGATCTTGATGATCGCCTTCAGCGCCCATTGCTAATTCAGGGTAAACCAATTCCCAATGGACATCCTCTGCTACGGGTTCCATAACTGATAATATGAAAATACCTGCTTCAGTTAATAGCCCAACTGTTAGTAATATACCAGAACCTGGCCAGTGCATAATTTTAAATAGTGCACCTACAATTACAACAGCAGCTCCTAAACCGTATACATACTTCATTATGTTTTTCCATTTCTTTGATGCAAAAAAACTTTGATTTCCTGAACTCATAATTTATTTATTTTTTAATTTATTTATTTAATTTACTTTTTATCTTAATTGAATATCACTTTGAATCTCTTCACCACCTTCTTTTGTAAAGTCTTTCCCTCCTCTTCCTAAGTGAGTCATTACATTTCTAAATCCGATGTAACATTTTGCTGTGTCTTGATACTCATACGATCTGGCACCAACTTGAAGATAATGACCAATATCTTTCCATGAACCACCTCTAATTACTTTTCTTTTCATAATTGGCGGATCCCATTTTTTAGCATCATATCTATATTCTGGGTTTATGTCATGCATAAATTCATAACTGGATTCGTCATAGGCAGATTCACACCATTCGGCGACATTTCCTGCCATACAAAATAACCCAAAATTATTAGGATTGTAAGAGAATACTTTGACAGTATGAAACCCTCCATCTTCAAAATATCGACCTCTCATTGGTTTGAAATTACCAAGGAAACATCCTGATGCATTTCTTATGTATGGACCACCCCAAGGATATGATTGCAGTGCCAAGTCTCCTCTTGCAGCTCTTTCCCATTCAGCTTCTGAAGGTAAACGGAAATCATTTACAAACACATCTCCATTGGCAACAAGGTAACTGTTCATTAATTGTGTTCTCCAAACAGAAAAAGCTTTAGCTTGTTTCCAGGTAATCCCTACAACTGGGTAATTGTCGTAAGCATTATTCCAAAAATACATGTTTGCCATGTCATCATTTCTAGAATATGTAAAATCATGAACCCAACATAAAGTATCAGGATACACAGGAATTTTTTCATGAATAACAAACCTACTTCTGTCAGAGTGACCTCTGTATGCATTCCATTCCATTTTTCTATTCATGTATCCCATATCTTTATCCTTACCAGAAACAAATCCGTCTTTATCTCCCTCTTCATCATCTCCTTGAGTTACTCTGGAGTCATCCCATGTGTCATCCTTTGTTAAAACATCAAATCCTCCTTCAGATGTAACGTTGTCTATTGGTTCTCCTCTGTCAGTTGAGTTTGATGTTGGATTGACTTCTGATTGATTTCTGCTATACAACAAGGCACCATCAATTCCACTTATTCTATCTTCAGCAGATTGTGGTGTTGCACTGAAATTGAAACCCTGGGGTCCTTCTCCAATATTACCTTTTTTGGCAGCTTCTCTGTAGTCAATCCAATAGTATTCATAAATAAGTTTTCGAGTATCAATTTCCCTTCTTTTGTAATACCTTTCTTTTTGAGGTAGATACATGTCAGCAAGAAGAGGCATAATATCTCTACTTGTATAGTCTAATTGAGAGTACCAATTAAGGCTAAGCATTTTACGCACGCTCTTTCTTTTTTCCTTGGTTATTACATCATCGATCATTATTAAGTCTATAAGAGCTCCAGCATCAGTTTCAAATTTTTCTCCACCACCATAAAATTTAGACTCTTCCTCAGGGTCAGAATAATCTGCATTTTCGTTGTTAGAGTAAAAATCTACAAATGGGTTGTCTTCATCTTCTTCTGAGTTATCAGCAAAAAGAACATCTTGTTCGAAGTTAATGTAATCTTCAATGTCTTCAGCAAGAGCTCTATCAACTAATTTTTCAAGTGCAATGGAATCACGAACCCAATCAACAAATTGTCTGTACTCATTATTGGTAATCTCAGTTTGATCCATGTAAAATGAAGCAATAGATACTACCTTATGTTTAGCATCTTGAGTCATGAAAATATCTTGATCTTGAAGACCCATAGTAAATCCTCCAGCTGGAATGTAAACCATTCCTACTGGTAACTCAGGATAATAAGGTCTTCTTGGTTGAGATCCTAACAGCTCATACGGTCTTGAAGGTGTACATGAGTAAATTATTACACCTATCATTAAAAATAATAAAATTCTTTTCATCATTATTTATTTTTTACTTCCTAAAACACTAACCAATCTAACAGCTTAATATTTATGGTCTTTCGTTATAACGGATGTATTGTATAAATGGTTACACATTCTTTTTTATAGTTTAAATTTTTTATAGCCACCGTGGATGTCTTGCTTTTTGAATTGGTGGTGGTGGTAATAATATGCAGTATTTAACAAAAAGTTCATGCGTTCCTCTTGAAACACTTGCCAATTTGTTTATTGTCAAATCATATGAATATCCAACAGTTAATTCATTCATTGGTTTATAACCCAACATAAATGCAATGGCATCAGAGGTTCTATAGGTGAGACCTCCATACATTTTATTGTCATAAATATAACGTGCGTTTAAATCCGCAGAGAATTTAACTAAATCAGTTCTTAATAAAATATTTGCGTCAATATCTCCCCCTGCGATTTTAGGGAATTTTTTACCACCCATCATATAATAGTGTCTAGAGGATTGAAAACTTGGAAAAACATTTTGAGTAGGAATGTTGAGTTGTGCACCTTCAAGAAGGCCTTGATTTAAATGAGTTGAGGAAAGACCTACATAATAGTCGTTCCCCTTAAAGTACAATCCAAAATTTAAATCTAAGTTAGTTGCAGACCATTTTGAGGGTAAAGACGGATCCGGTTGTTGAGTTGGGGGAATCCAATTTGGATCTTGTCCGAAATTCATAATTCCAAATCCAATACCGATTCCAAGAATACCAGCACTTCCTAGCTGAACAGGATATGAGTAATTCAATAAAACATTATTTTGCCTATTAAAACCAATAGCATCATGATAGAAGGAAATCCCAATACCTCCGGGGAAATACCTTGATAAATCACCTTGAATATTTAAAATTGCTGAATTAGGAGCTCCATTTACTTTGTCCCACTGATTTCTGTAGATGGTGGTTCCACAAAATCCATTTTCAAGTTCAATACCTGTAAACCCTGGGTTGAAGGACATTTTATCAAATATGAAATGCGTAATTAGCTTATCTTGTTGACATAATGCAGAAGAACTGATAAAGAGTAATATCCAAAACGCTTTCCTCATCTAATAAAAATGTTTTATGGCTTTAAGTAAATATATAAAAAATGTTTTCAATTAAAAAACACAATCGAAAACGTCGCCTAAAGTAATGAAATTTTATAATAAAAAAAGAATTTAATTTGATTTTGTGTGAGATTTAGATACTTGACTTCAATTAATTTATTATTGAAGTTTTTGATATGTCTTCCACCAAAGGTTAGGAATTTCGTTATTCATTGCATTTTTATAGTCATCATAATCACATGGGACTAAATGGTGCCGTTCATATTTATTTCCTTGTTTTGGTGGAAATGGGACTTCCATCCACCAACGTGCACTTTTGTCACTTTTATAAAAAACAATGCTTTCATTAATTTTCTTGAGTTTTACCTCAAATTTGGTGTAATTTTTTTTAGTTCCTTTTGGGAAATCATTTTTTCGATCATTGTACCCTTTTATTAAATACCATATTAATTCTGATAAAACTTTGCTTCCATTAATTTGAGATTCATTCATCGGGTAATTAAAAAAGCCAATAGAAGTTAGTTTATCACTAATTCCAGCATAATAAGTTATTTGACATGCCTGATCAGCAAAAAAGCCATTAATATTTCCATTAGAAAAATTCGTTTCTATTTTTTTTATTGAATGCAAATCAAAACTAACAAGGTCTGAGTTTCGAAGATGAGGTTCTGCTTTTTTAAAATCAGAGTTAAATTCTCCTAATGTGCAAGAGTCAAAATAAAGTTTATTAAAAAGTTCAAGGTCTTTTTTGCTCACATGGGGAGCTTGCAATCCAATATTAGCATGGTTGAATAGGTAGCAAGGTCTTTTAATCAATAAATGTGTTAAATATCCATTGCTTTTTGGTTCTTCTTCAATATCTCCAATATCAAGGCTATAATCTATTGAGCAAGTATTAATTGTTTGCTCCAATGTTTGATATGCGTCGTACATAGCGAGTGTTAAATCTTGACTTCCGCCTATAACTATTGGAAGTATATTGTTTTTAATTAACTCAGAACTCACTTTCGCTATGGCAAAATAACTGTCGTTAAGTTTTTTGCCCGGCTTTATGAAACCAATGTTATATATTTTAAATCCCCATCCGTCTCCACGGTATAATCGGTAAAAAGAGTCACTAAAATAATCTTTTATTGAACCATGGTTTTTTTCTGTATTACCTCGATATTCCGGGATGAATATTAATGCTACGGATTTGCTTTCAAGTATAGGAAAATTGTCATTATACTCAATTATGGATTCTCCTATTTGGCCAACATCAAAATTTGTTGTTTTTTTTTCAACTGGAGACAAGTATATTGAGATGTCGTTCATTGTTTTTTTTCAAAAATAGCATCAAAAAACGATTCAATTTTATTAGTTCAAAAAAGTAATAAATACTTAAAAGTTGATAAATAAATTAATAGTTTAATTCTTGAGCCCCCTCTCTTAGTATTTCAATCTCATTATTGCAAATGTTAACAACTGTAGATGCTTCTAATTTTCCAGGCCCACCATTAATTACAAGTTCTACATCATTTTCAAATCTTTGATAGATTTCGTTAGGATCTATGAAATAATTAAGAAGTTCATCTTCTGTATCGTGAATTGATGAAACAGCAATTGGATTTTTTAATTCAGAAACAATTTTTTGAACAATTTCATTGTTGGGCATTCTAATACCAATTTCTTTTTTATTTGAATTGAAAATTTTTGATACTTGATTTGAGGCCATCATAACAAATGTAAATGGCCCAGGCAAGTTTTTTTTAAGAATTTTAAAAATAAATCGATCTATTTGTTTTGTGAATTTTGATATATCTGAATGGTGTTCACAAATAATAGAGAATTTCGATTTTTTTAAAGGTGTTTTTTTGAATTCAGACAGTTGATTTAATCCTTTTTTGTTATTTAAGTCACATGCTATTGCATATACAGTATCTGTAGGGATGATAATTAAACCTCCTTTTTTTAGAATGTTAGTTGCTTGAATAATAAGTCTGTTGTCAATGTTTTTTTCGTTAATCTCTATAAGCATAAACTACCATTGAATTATTTGTAAAGCCATATATTTCCGAAGAATTTTTTGTATCGATTAGAACTCATGTATTTGTTTCCTCCATATGTTCTTCCAATTACAAGAGACTTATCACTTTGAATAATTCGAATGTAATGAATACCTTCTGGGTATGTATTTGAAATGCCATCAATAACTATTTGGTTGTTTTTGATTGACTTAATTGTTGATGAATTGCTTGGGTTTAAGATAAATACATTAGAAAGTTCTTCAGGACTTAAGTTTGGAGACGGGCTTATTGAAATTGAATAGATGTTTCCTTGACCAAACTCAGTGTATTTAAGGATTTTTATTTCTCCTTCGATTATTTCTTTTACAGGTGCTAAGTTCAATTTAGATTCAACATAATCTGGTAGTAAAGATTCTATTTCTTTTGTTACTACTGGTTTTCCAGGAAATACTGCCTTTAAGCCAATAATGGTATCATGATATGTATATCCCTTTGTTTCTTTAATTTGTGTCTTTTCTTCAATTGGAATGTCAGAGTAATTAGCGATTACTTTACGAACATTGTAATTCTTTTTTCTTAAAATATCGATAAGGCCATCTTTTCCTGCAAGATGAGCTGCGCCAACTACACAAAAAACACTTGATTTGCCCATAAATAATTCAAGACTATCAGCCATTCTTTTATTTCTTTTTGGTATGAAATCATTAAAATAGTCCTGTTGGTACCTGAAGCTGTTTTTTATTAATTTGTAAATGCCTTCTGAATCACCTTTAAGATAAAGATTCCTCATTTTTTTTTCTATATCTTGATCTTTTTCCCAAAATCCCTTTAAGCTGTAATTATAACTCAAATCTGAAAAAAGGGAAAGTTGTTCCTCAACAGTTTCTAGAAATTTAACATTCATACCTATGTTATTTGCATATTCTTGAAAATAGGCATCAATAAATTGTGGCATTCCGTCCTCATCTCCATAGGCTGTTTTTGAGGCTTTATTATTTGATGAGTAAATACCGCCTTTGTTGTTAAATTTATGAGGAATTTCCCCTCTTCTAATATCTATATCTTTCATTGAAAATAAATCAGCTTCTAATGCCAGTGTTTCAGAAGAGTATAGTGCATGATATAATGAGTCAGGAAAGCTAAAAAGTATTTTATTGTTTTTGTGAATAGAACCAAAAATATACGACTTTTCTTTAACGTTGTTTCCTGTAACCTCCCACAATAAACTGTAAGAGTCATTAGAATGTTGACTGTAAGAATTTATTGACAAGACAATAAATATTATAAATGGAATCGCTTTAATAAACATTATTGTAAAACTATTTATTTTTTCAAACAATTACCCTATCAATAAAACTTTCTCCGTATAAATATGGTATTTGATTGATGTTATCAAGTGGTTTACTTAATATAATTCCTGGAGATGAGCCCATTGATATTTTTCCATGGCTTCCCTCAAGCCCCATTGCATATGCCCCATTTACAGATAGTGCATTAAATGCTTCAGCCGGTGTTAGTTTCATTTTTAAGCATGCCAAAGACCAAATAGTGGAGAGGTTATAGCAGGGTGTTGAACCCGGGTTGAAATCACTAGCCAGTGCTAAGGGTAGATTGTTGCTAATTACTTTTCTTGCGTTTCCAAATGGGATGCTTAAAAAATGCGAACAACCTGGAAGCATTGTGGCGATGCAATTGCTATTTTGAAGGGCTAAAATATCACCATCACCCAATTCTTCAAGATGATCCACGGATAGTGCGTTCAGCTGAACTGCCTTAGAAATGCCCCCTAAGATTGAAAATTGATTCACATGAACTTTTGGAATTAATCCAGCATCTTTACCTGCTATTAAAACTTGTTCCATTTCCTCTACTGAAAAATAATTTCTTTCACAAAAAACATCTATATAGTCAGCAAGTTTTTCAGCTTTTACCTGGGGTATGATTTTATTAATTATTATGTCAATGTAACCTTGGTGATTTTCTTTATATTTTTTGGGGTATGCATGCGCTGCAAGAAGTGTTGCTTTTATTGGTATTTTAATATTTTCTTTGATTCTTTTTATTACTCTGAGCATTTTTATTTCTGACTCAATACATAGCCCATATCCTGATTTTATTTCAAGTGCCCCAGTTCCAGCACTGATAATTTCCTTTACTCGCTTAAAAGAGTTTTCAAAAAGTGTGTCTTCATCAATTTCACTCATAGCTTTTGCAGAATTGAGTATTCCACCCCCTTTAAGTGCGATTTCCTCATAAGTGAGACCATTTATTCTATCTACAAACTCGGTTTCTCTTGTTTTTGCAAAAACACTATGAGTATGAGAATCGCAAAAACAAGGAAAAACAAAGCGTCCAGTTGAGTCAATAATATTGGTTGCTGAATTGCTTGTGTTTTTATTTAGTTTTGACATGGCCCCGTATTCTTTAACAATGCCATTCTCAATTAATAAATATGCATTATCAATGATAGGCAGTTCTTTCATTTCTGCGCCTTTTTTTATGTTGGGAATGTTTTCCCCTGCCTGCACAAGCCCTTTTATGTTTTTTAATAATATTTTATCCAAAGTGTTTTTTTTATAAAAGTATATATTAACTAATCAAATATTCAAATAATTATTTGTTTATGTTTGTTATATAATAATTACACTTATTCATTTTATGATAAAAGGGAGCAAGTTGTATAGTATCATTCATTTTAAATGTCCAAGATGTCATTGCGGGGACTTTTTTGTTTCTTCTTCATCTTACAATATTAAAAAATTGGGGGTTGTAAAAAAGAAATGTGACAAATGTAATTTGTCGTATATGAAAGAGCCGGGTTTTTACTTTGGTGCCATGTATGTTTCTTATGCACTTTCAGTGGCTGTTTTTATAATATTATGGGGTTTTTTCATGATCTTTCCATACTTTTCTGAGTGGCTTCAAATTGCTATTATTATAATTTCAATAATCTTATCATCACCATATTTATTTTCGTTGTCAAAAATTATTTGGGCTAATTTTTTCTTTCACTACGAAGTTAACTCTGAAAAAAATAAAAATCATGAATGATATAACAATAGTTACCGGATTACCCCGATCCGGAACATCTTTGATGATGCAAATCTTAAATAAATCTTCAATACCATTGTTAATTGATGGAGTAAGAAAAAAAGATGTAAATAACCCAAAGGGTTATTTTGAGTTAGAGGCAGTTAAAAAAATAGTAAAAGACAATTCTTTTTTAAAAGAGGCAAAAGGTAAGGCAGTTAAAGTGGTTTGCCCCTTGCCTATTTATTTGGATTTAAGTTACAAATATAGGGTCATTGTGATGAGAAGAGATATGGAAGAGATTTTGGCTTCACAAGGTAAAATGCTAAATAAAGACCAGTCTAAAAGTAAGAGTGCATTTTCTAAAATTTATTCCAATCATTTAGACAAAATGTATGCCTTTTTTATTAAAAATAATATTGAATATTTTGATGTTTGGTATTCAGATTTGATTGAAAATTCAGATGAGGTTTTAGATGGTGTTATTAAATTTTGTATGTTAGATAACAATTTAAAAGAGTTAAAAAATGTAATTTCACCAGATTTGTATAGAAATAAAAATGAATCAAAATAAAGAATTAATTAAATATAAAATAACCCCTGCTGGTTCACTAGGTTTGTTGGCTCTTGGTCATGTTGGATTAAACGCATGGCGTGATGTAAAAAACAAACAACCTAAACTAAAATCTGATCCATCTTCAAGAATAAAAACAAAAAAGTAGTGAGAATATTATTTTTTATTTTATCAATAACATTTTATTTAAATATATCTTCCCAGGTTATATATGCAGATATAGCAGATACAGTCATTGAACCTTTAGGTGGTAATTTCGAGTATGTCATGGATTTAAATGGGGATTCGATTGATGATTTTACTTTTGTTTTCAGTTCTGATACTTCTGGCTATTTGGCAGATTTTCAAATTAAAGCAAATTCCTCAGGTTTTTTGAGTGGTGTTGTTACTGCTGGTCTGGGTGAGGCAAAAAAAATGAATTGTGGTGATACTGTTTTTAGCTCCTCGGTTGCTTGGCATAATCTTTCAAATGACCTGCCTGTAATAACTTATTTAAATGGTCAAAGCTTTGGCTCTCAATTTAATGGTGGAGTGGTTGATGGTTGCATAGGTGTTTTATTTACGGATTCTTTGTTAAATATTTATTATGCATGGATTCGAATGGATGTGATGCACAGTCAACTAAAAGTTGTAATTAAAGATTATGCTTACAATCCTTTTGGTAATGAGATTCTTGTTTGTGACACATCTAGCGTTTGTAATATGGCAACATCAATGGTTTTAAATATTAGTTCAGTAGATGAAACTTTTTTTGGGGCAAATGATGGTTCTGCAACTGCATCTGTAATCGGAGGTTATCCACCTTATTCATATTTGTGGAATTCTAATAGCAATTTACCTTTTATTGATTCTTTATCTCCTGGAACGTATTATGTTACTGTCACTGATTCTATTGGTTGTGTAGTTTCTGATAGTGTTATTATTATGTCCGGATCTGCTAATTTTTTTGATTTTTACAACAATAAATTTTCTATATATCCGAATCCAACTAAATCAGATTTATTTATAATTTCTTCTAGTCAAATTAATAGTGGATATTTATATGATTTAAAAGGTGAATTGCTGAATGTTTTAAATTCTGACAGAATAGATATGTCAGCTTATCAAAGTGGTCTTTATCTATTAAAAATATTTACAGATGAAGGGGTGTGTTTATTTCGTGTTGTAAAAAATTAATCATTTTTCATTTGGTTGTAGTATGAAGCAAAAAAAACTATTAGTCATAGGTTGGGATGCAGCTGACTGGAAAGTAATCAATCCTTTAATTCGAGAGGGGAAAATGCCTGCTCTTAAAAAACTGATGGATCGAGGTGTTTTTGGAAATTTAAAAACATTAGACCCTCCCTTGTCTCCTATGTTATGGACAAGTATGGCAACAGGAGTTAGGCCATATAAACATGGTATTGGTGGTTTTGTTGAGCCCCGACCTGATGGGGAGGGATTGCGTCCTGTTTCTTCTTCCTCTAGAAAGGTTAAGGCTATTTGGAATATGTTTCATAATTACAACAAAAAAAGCAACATTGTTTCATGGTGGCCAAGTAATCCTGTCGAGCCTATTAATGGTGTGATGGTTTCAAACTTATTTCACGTTGCGAATTCACCAACTATTGAAGACTGGAAATTAGGTCCATCTTCAGTTCATCCAGAATCTATTAAATCTAAATTAGGAGCTCTCAGAGTTCATCCTGGAGAAATGACATTGAATATGCTCTCTCCTTTTATCCCAAATATTATAAAAGATAAAGACTTAAGAAAAGAAAAAAGGACCTTAGGTGTTGCAAAAGTCCTTGCGAATGCTTCAAGTGTCCATGCTATAAGTACATATTTGCAATCTGAAACGGAATGGGACTTCATGGCTGTTTATCATGATGCGATAGATCATTTCTGTCACTTAGCGATGAAATATCATCCGCCTAAGAGAGATCACATTAAGCAAAAGGATTTTGATAATTTCAAATTAGTTGTTGAAGCAGCTTATCGTTTTCATGATATGATGCTGGAAAGGACCATTGATTTAATGGATGATGATACAACAATAATGTTGATTTCAGATCATGGGTTTCATTCGGATCATCAAAGGCCCTTATTTATTCCAAAAGAGCCTTCTGGTCCAGCTACAGAGCATAGTCAATATGGTATATTTGTTATGGCTGGGCCTGGAATTAAAAATGGAGGAGTTAAGATATCGGGTGCCGGTATTCTTGATATTACGCCTACAATTTTATCCTTTTAT
>MDTD01179910.1_pt1 | contig 17335 bp, 14 predicted proteins | sample 811221 | NCBI WGS metagenome assembly MDTD01 (sample SAMN05326646, study PRJNA326480) | marine metagenome | isolation source: seawater | place: Pacific Ocean: South West | collected 2011 | reverse complement strand
TATGGTGGTAATCCTCATTCGGCTGGTCGATGAGATTCGTATGTTTGACCTTAATTTTATTATGACTGAAGGCGGGCCAGGCTCTTCAACACTGCTAGCCAGTACCTATGACTACACCATCTTCAAGCACGGTCATCTTGGCTTGATGGCTGCATATGGTTTTCTGATCCTGATTCTCATTAACGCTGTGGTGGCGGTGTTTTTGAACACGCTATACCGTTCTGAAAAAGCCGCGAGACAAGAGAGCCTGAACTGATGCGATCAACCATCTATTCCAAGGCGCTATTCGTATTGGCGGCTTTGCTCGTCTTTATCTGGTTGATCCCGGTAATGTGGGTGGCGCTTACATCGATAAAGCCGACCGCAATAATCAACTCGGCAGTCCCCGTCTTCTTCGATTTTCCACCAACGCTGGATCATTATATTGAGGTGTTTGACCGATTCAGATTTGGGCGTGCGATGCTGAATAGCTTTATCACCGTCGGTGTTTCGACCGTCATTGTGATGGTTATTGCCCTCCCCGCAGCATATGCTGTTGCACGAATGAATCTGATGCACGGGGATACCTGGGCGCTGGTTATTCTCTCCTTGAGATTCATGCCTGGAATGGTCATCGTTCTTCCCTATTTCAAGATGGCTACCTTTTTCAATGTCATTGATACACAGATCGTCTTGATCGTAGTCTATGTTGCTTTCGGGCTGCCGTTTGCGGTGTGGATTCTGCGTGGATTTCTGCTCGACCTCCCGAAAGAAATTGAGGAGGCAGCGCGCCTTGATGGCTTAAGTTGGACTCAGATCATTTTCAGGTTGATTATGCCGATGGCAGCACCCGGCATTGCTGTAACCGCAATCTTTACGTTCGTCTTCAGCTGGAACGAATTCCTGTTCGCACTCTTCCTGACTTTTGACAAAGGTTCGACGATGCCTGTCGCGCTTCAAAAAACCATAGACCTCTACAACGTCTTATGGGGATCGCTTAGTGCAGGGGCAGTTTTACAACTATTACCGATGATATTGGTTGTATTTCTGCTTCAACGACACATCGCTCGGGGATTAGCGTTAGGAGCGGTGAAGTAGCGCCAGGGTCTCATTGCGCTTTTAGGTTTACGGTACTCCAGAATAATCCACTCGGGAGGGTTTCCCAAAGCCTATACAGATTGCCAAGATGATCGATGCTTATACGGTTCTCTGGGGGACGATTAGTGTGAGCGTGCTAATGCAGTTGATCCCGATGATCATCGTCGTCTTTTTACTGCAAAGGCTTATGATTCGTGGATTGGCTCTAGGTGCTGTGAAGTAATAACAAGATGCTCATGTGGGTAATTAGGGAGATTGTTAAATGACAGTGTCATTGAAAAAACTACGAAAAACTTTCGGAGATGGCACGGTCGCCGTCAAAGACATCGATCTTGAGATCGAGCGTGGCGAATTTATTACCTTGCTGGGTCCGTCAGGATGTGGAAAAACCACAACACTCAGACTGATTGCGGGCCTCGAGGAGCCAACGTCCGGAGAAATTTATATCGACGGTCGGAAGGTGAATGATGTCGACCCCGGTGATCGGGATATCGCAATGGTGTTTCAGAGTTATGCGCTGTATCCACACATGACTGCGCTGGAGAATATGACGTTGAACCTCACCGTCGCCGGGATGACAAAGGATCAAGCGAAGGAGAGAGCGGTTAAAACCGCACGAACACTGGGTCTAGAAGAGCTGCTGGATAAGAAGCCGGGTAAGTTATCAGGAGGGCAGCGACAGCGGGTAGCACTGGGCAGAGCGATGGTGCGTGATCCGGTTTGTTATTTAATGGATGAACCACTTTCAAATCTCGATTTGAAACTGCGTGAGCTTATGCGTACAGAGCTCAAACGTATCCATAATCAAAATAAAGTTACAACCGTTTACGTTACCCATGATCAAGCGGAGGCGCTCATTCTGTCCGACAGGGTTACCGTGATGCACGAAGGCGAAATACAGCAGGTCGGAAATCCCTTGGAGATATACGAGCATCCGGCTAACGAGTTTGTTGCTGAATTTATCGGCAGCCCGAGTATTAACCTGCTCAAAGGTGAGGTGCGATCGGGAGACATTCTACTCGGAGAGACAGTAATCGATAAATCTTGGCCTGCTATGTCAGATGGACCTATAACACTTGGTATACGACCCGAGGATATTACCCTCGTTACGGAAGCATCTCACACGCTAAAGGGGCAGATCGAGTTTACGGAGCCACAAGGTGGCATTGTGCATGCGTTTGTAAAGATACAGCAGGAGCAAACATTTCTTAAAAATAGAGACCACTTAGTAGTCAGTGTGGATGTACATGACAGTATCACTATAGGCGCTTCAGTCGGACTTCAGTTCCGAAAGGAACGAATCAATTATTTCGATCATGGCTCCGGGGTTTCCATCATCGCAGGAAACCCTTGACCCAGATAGGGGTCGCTTTTCTTTTACATCGCATCATGGACGGTGAATGAATATATGGTTCTGAATGACGAGGTATTTTCAAGAGGAAAGAAAACCCGATGGCGAGTTATCGGGAAAGACACCATGGATCAGATCTGGAGTGAGTTAACTGCTACTACGCAGCCGATCCAGGAATATGTAACCGAGATCGCCTGGGGAGAAATTTTCTCCCGCCCAGGCCTGGATGAAAGAACCAGGATATTGCTGAACCTGGCGATGCTCGCAGTACAAGGAGAGAACCGCGTGTTGTCGCTGCATGTGCGGGCGGCAGTTAATCTCGGATGTAGTCACGAGGAGATTCGTGAGACTTTAATTCAGACCGTGACTTTTGCCGGAGTTGTAAGGGCAACCGAGGCCTGCAGGACGGCGCAAGATGTGTTCGATGCGCTGGACGAAAGCAACCACTCGGAATTAGATAGCCAGCAGTAATCATAGATCCAGCGCAACACCGTACCCGCTTTGCTCAAACGGTGATTATTAAGACTACTTGTGTGACTCATTCTTGGATTTGTAGAGGAAATCTATGAAGAGAGATCAATTGTCGCCAGATGTAGTCATCATTGGATCGGGAGTCGGTGGATCGGCTTTCGCGATGACGATAGCGTCAAGTAACGCCAACATCCTCATTGTGGAAAGGGGTGAAAAACTGGAAACCCCCGAGGGCGTTCTTGATCCTAGAGAAATCCACCGCGATGGCAAGTACATCGCGGAAGAGACATGGTATGAGAATAAGCAGCCATTCCAACCATGGATCTATTACTATGTCGGTGGGAATACAAAGTTTTTTGGGGCAGTTACCCCGCGGTATCGATTGTCTGACTTTAATGAGACAGAACATGATGGAGGTATCTCACCCGCCTGGCCATTTTCCTATGAGGCCTTAGAGCCCTTTTACTGCGAGGCGGAGTCCCTGTTTCGCGTTCATGGTGAAGAGGAAGCCGATCCATGTGATCCTTGGCGCTCAAAACCATACCCGCACCCAGCAGTCCCGGATGAGCCATCTATTGCTCAGGTCCGTCGCTGCTTGGAGAATGTTGGGTTAAATACCTACCCTACTCCGCTGTGCTCAGATGAATCATGGTTAGATTTTGCTCCGATCACCTGGGATTCTTATCCAAACACTGGCGACAAGAAAGCTGATGCGGAAAATGCACTGCTTAGCACGGCCTTGGAGCATGAAAACGTTACGCTCTTGAGTAACACGCGTGCGATTAAATTAAATACGGACCCTGCAGGTCGTGAAATAGTCTCTTTGGATGTCGAGATAGGTGAGGAACAAAAAACTATCACTCCGAAATGGGTAGTTGTTTCAGCAGGTGCAGTGAATTCAGCTGCCCTGCTTCTCCGATCGGCAGATGAAAAAAATCCAAGCGGACTCGCAAACAGCTCAGATATGGTTGGACGTAACTATATGAGCCATCATTGTACCTTCCTGATGACGATTGATCCGAAGCACGTTAATTCTGCTGTATATCAGAAAACGGTCAGCATAAATGATTTCTATCACGGTGGCGGAAAGGGTGATCGTCCTCTAGGGCATGTTCAGATGTGCGGAAAGATCAGTCCGCCTATGGTGCAGGGCATATACAGGTGGATTCCCGAACTGCCTCTTCGATGGTTATGCGCACACTCCGTTGATTGGTTTTTAGTCACCGAGGATTTACCTGATCCCGAGAACAGATTAGTCGTGGATGCCAAGGGAAGAATACATTTCTCTTTGCGGCGGCCTAATTATTCTGCACATGTGCAACTAGTCCAGAAAGTGAGGGCAAAGTTCAAGGAAGCGGGCTATCGCTGGATTTTTTCGAAACCACTCGGAATCAACTATCCCACACACCAGTGTGGAACCGTACGCATGGGAAATGATCCTGCAACGGCGCCCATCGATCAGTACTGCCGGAGCTATGATCACCCAAACTTGCTGGTCGTTGATGCCAGTATTCTGCCTACTTCCGCTGCGGTAAACCCGGCATTAACCGTGTTGGCGCAATCGCTTAGAGCAGCTAAGCGGTGGCTCGAACATACCGACTAAAAATTCCAAAATTATTGTGATGAGGTAAGCTAAATGCGCAATGAGGTTCTGTTATGAGTGACAAAAGCTATGCATTAGAGCAAGGAGATTTCCAGACTCCAGCCACCTGCCGGCCCGTAATCTACGGAACGAACGGGGTGATTTCGAGTGGCCACTACCTGACCTCAATGGCTGGCATGCAGATACTGCTGCGCGGAGGAAATGCATTTGATGCACTAGCCGCCTCCGTGTTTACAGCATCGGTGATTGAGCCCACAGCATCGTATTCAATAGGTGCCGAGAGTACCTTCATGCTTTTCGAAGCGTCAAAAGGTGACCTTCTGACACTCAGTGGGCAGGGGCCAAGTCCATCCTCCGCAACCCCCGAATGGTTTGCGTCGAGAGGGTTGACGATGATTCCCACCGGACCTGGGCTAGATGCGCCTATGGCATTTACGGTGCCGGGGGTGGTGGGCGCTACCTTATCGATGCTCGAAAGGTTTGGTACTTGCAGCGTAGAAGATATCCTGTCCCCGGCCGTAAATTATGCCCTGGACGGGTTTCCTCACTACGAATATATGCTGTCACGTCTGGGTTCTGAGGAGACCCGGCAGCAGTTTAACAACTTCCCCCCGGGCGGAATGAATATTTTCTTCGATCAGGGTAGGTTGCCTGACCCGGGGTCCGTACTTACCCAAACGGCATTGGGGAACACGCTGAACAAGATGGTGTCCGCTGCACAGGCGTTTACATCAGATCGACTCAAGGGCATCAGGGCCGCACACGAGTGCTTTTATTCTGGCGAGATCGCGCAGTCCATCATCTCCAACGTCAACACAGTCGGCGGCCTGATCACAGGAAGTGACCTAGAGGACTACCAAGCCCAGTACTCCTCGCCGGTGTCCGTATCTTTCAATGGCCTAGAAGTGCATACACAGTCAACCTGGACACAGTCTCCAGTCTGTTTACAGGCCTTGAATATCCTCAAACATTTTGATCTAGTGGAACTCGGGCACAATAGCGCCGAATACATTCATCTCATCACGGAAGCACTGAAACTCGCATTCGCCGACCGCGAAGCTTTCTACGGCGATCCTGACTGTGTTGCCATTCCTATCGATGGACTGCTGTCGGAGGATTATGCGAAAGAAAGAGCCGAGTTAATCGATACCCGGCGCGCGAGCCCCGGTTTACCGGATTTCGGGAATCCTTGGCAGTATTCAACCGTATCAGGAAAAACTTCGGACCAGCCTTCTTATACCAGTACGAAGAACCATTACGCTGATGACGGATATGAGTCCGGTACGACACATATCTCAATAATAGACCAGCGAGGTAATATGGCATGCGCCACTCCGAGCGGCGGCGCTTTCAACAAGTCTGTGTTTTTCCCTGATCTAGGGTTTGCGTTAAGTACGCGCAGCGAGATGTTTAACCTGGTACCTGGTCATCCGAATTGTTTGGCGCCGGGGAAACGCCCGCGAACAACTATTGTCAACATGATGGTCAGTCGGGACGGGGCGCCGATAATGATGATCGGATGCCCTGGAGGAGATGCTCAGAGCCAAGCGAACCTTCAACTCCTTCTTAACGTCGTTCTTTGGGGAATGAACACCCAGGAGGCAGTCGAAAAACCCCGTTTTGCTACGATGAGTGTTCCCAATTCGTTCTACCCCCATACCTATCTCACCGGCCAATTGGCTTTGGAGCATGAACTACCCGGGGACGTCGCGCTCGCGCTTAAGAAAATGGGTCACAAGGTTATCCGTACAGCTACCTGTGGTATGGGCGCGACTGTCACCAGAAAGAAAAATGGGGACACCGTCCTCGAAACCAGTTCCGATCCTCGACGATCCTGCTATGCGCTCGCTTGGTAAAGATTTGGGACCCCCTCCTCCGTGGAAAAAGTACCTCTGCCCGGGCTTAGGCGCTAGAAGACCTCGGTTCTGAAACTCTACTTTACACAATGTATCATTAAGCCACTATCCTGCCCCGGGTAATTCAGTTGTTATCCCATTGAAAACAAATATCATATTTCCGGAAATTGGGCTGGATGGAAAAGCTAGTACGGTGGCATTGCTCTAGAGGCCGGCGTACAATTGACTGCAGTAAGTCAAAGATGATTGTAGCTATACGTGCAGTCAGTGACCTGGGAACTCATTCCTGTCTACACAACTTGGAGCTCTAAGGGGGAGATGTAATGGCTCTTGATATGAAAACCGGCAAACTTGCAGATATTGCATCGCTAGATCACGTAAACATTCTGACACCTGATGTTGATAAATGCAGAGAATTTTATGTAGATGCGCTTGGCTTTAAAGAGGGATTCAGGCCGGACTTTGGCTTTCCAGGTTTGTGGCTGTATTTGGAGGGTGCTCCAGTCCTTCACTTTATTCAAAGTGATGATTCTTTACCCGAGAACAGTGGGTCGATAGATCATATAGCATTTCGGGCCCATAACTTCGATAAATTTACCGCCCGGCTTAAGGCTAATGGAATTCATTATGAAGATCGTGAGATCCCCGGTATGGATCTGCACCAACTATTCTGTTTCGATCCGCATGGGATAAAAATCGAATTTAATTTTGAAGGCCAGGATAGGCCATGGGGAACGTTAGAGAAGGAGCATCAGGAGTTACAGGAGTCACTCTGACCTGATCGTCCACTTGCTGTCCTGGAAGACAGTCTTAGCTGAAGTTATTGTGCGAAGTCCCTTGTGCTCGAGGGTGACCGAACCTGTCTTGGTGCCTAAACCGACGGTTTGAAATCGCTGGCAAAATTGCTGTAATTAAACTACCACCCAACGGCATAAGTAGGACGCCTAGGATCAGCACCCGCAGTCTGGATTCCACTTTTCAGGTTGGAATAAATCATACAAACCGCTCCTGCCTTCCAGGTCAAATTCGGCCACTCTTCTGTCAGATGTCCAAGACCGTTGAGCTCGCTATAAAGATCATCATCAAACCATGATTCGAGCATCAACTTGCCGGGATGGTAATCATGCGGTTCAAATGAGTCGGGGAAACTGTGTGAACCAAAACGCGGCGCTTCGACCGACTGTTGGGGATCCAGTTTCCATTCGATTAAATTAAGCAGGCATTGAAGCATTGCCTGGACCTGGATATCGCCCCCCGGCGTCCCAAACGGGATTGCAAACTCGTCTTTCCGTATGGCTAAAGCGGGATTAGGAGTTAGCCTTGGACGCTTGCCAGGCTCAATAGAGCAAGGATGCCCAGGGATCGCCCAACTCTGCGACCCTCTGGATGATGGACAAAGACCCGTGCCCGGGATAATCGGGGAATCCTTGGCGACATCACTTGGGGTACAGGAAAAGATATTGCCATGTTGGTCAGTAACACACACATAGGAAGTGTCCAAACTGCCCGCAGGAACTCCGTCGTTACTCTTTTGGTCTTCAAGGCTCGGGCCGTATGGTGATAACTGATAGGGATCACCAGCAGGAGGCATGCCTGGCCAGGCCTCGTCATCTCTAATTAATTTCCTGCGCTGTTCGGTATACGTATCGCTTAAAAGTGATTTAATGGGAACTTCGGTGAATTTTGGATCTGCGTAATAGAAGTGTCTATCAGCAAATGCGAGCTTTATTGCCTCGACCAAAGTGTGGATGTACTCAGCTGAGTTATGACCAAGAGAGGTGAGATCGAAGCCCTCCAAAAGCTTCAGTATCTGTTGTAGTGCTGGCCCTTGGCACCAGGGACCGCAGGTATAGATCTTTGTTCCTCTGTAATCGATGGCAATTGGGTCTTCCAGGCCAACTCGAAATTCTGCAAGGTCATCTTCCCGCAAAAAGCCGCCATGGTCCTTGTGGTACTTCACAATCGTTTGAGCAATATCACCTTTATAAAAAGCATTCCGGACAGCATTCAATCCAGTCCTACGATCACCTTTTGCAGCCCGCTCTTCGTCCGCCATATACTGAAGTGACTTCCCAAGATCTGATTGGAGAAACAACTGACCAACTTCAGGCGGTTTTCCGCCCGGCAGATATATCTCAGCAGTGCTGGGCCAGCGTTCAAAACTGGACAGGTTTTCCTGAATAAGCGACGCCATCAGGGGGTACATCGTGAACCCTTCGGATGCGAACCGAATGGCGGCAGACGCCACCTCAGAAAATGTCTTGGTTCCATACAATTCAAGTGCTGTAATCCATGCATCTGGCGCAGCAGGAATGACCGTACGCAGGATATTTTCCGGGATGCTTCCGGAGCACTCCTCCTCAAAGATCTTAGGATCAGTACGTTTTGGCCAGGTTCCGAGTCCGCTGATGGTGACTACTTTGTCTGATTCAGCGTGATAGATCATGATGGGCGCAACACCCGCCACGTTGACTAGTTCACTTTGCAGTACGCCGAGGGCTAATCCGGCGGAGACTCCGGCATCAACAGCGTTACCTCCTGCTTCCAGTATTTCGAAGCCCGCATGGGACGCAAGATAGTGGCCGGCAACTACCATGTGTCTTGTCCCGCTGATCGCGGGTCGGTAACTATTCATACTGATTCTCGGTTCTATTCAAAGTCACGTACGATGCACTACTGTCAAAGCTATTTAGCACCTAAGGGTTTTATAATATAAAGATATTTTCGTGGTCTATGTAGTTCTGGTCGCAGGGCGATCGCAATAGAGGCTGACGTATTAAATCCGGATGATGTGCCAGGTTATTTTCGGATGTGGAAGCGCAATACCGAAGATTGAATTGCATCGTATGCTCTGTGTCAAAAACTTTTCATCGATAACTATAATTTACACCGTTGTCACGGAGATTTAACATTGAACAAGTTATCAAAAAGACTGAAAAAACTCAGAGTTGAAGCCGGTCTAAACCAGAGCCAGTTTGCTAAAGCGGTGGGCGTCACGCGTGCTTGTGTAGCACGATGGGAAAATGGTAAAGCTTCAAGCATGGTGGTACCTAATGCTTTGAGAGTGTGTGAGATCCTCAATATAGATCTCAACTATCTTTTCCATGGCAAAACCAAGCCGGCGTCTCTTGAACTGGATATGCTTCAAAAATCTATCGCGATCGCGGAAGAACTATCGAATGGGTGGACCAGCAAGGCCAGAGCATCTATCGTTGCTGTCATCTATAAGATGTTATCTGAAGGAGAAGCGAAAAGTAGCATCACACTAAGCCAGATTAGAAACGCTGAAAAACTATTTAAGGCTGCCTGAAAATGACCCACAGCCAGGCTCAACGCGAGGACGGAGCGTTACGGCCTTACCGTTACAGAAAAATAATCTAAACTCCTAAAGTTATTTTAGGACAGGATTTGATGCACCCCTTGGGAAGCTATAGGTTCGGCGTGTAACAGAATCTATGTTCTTCGCAAGGATATCGATCGAATCAAAGATAAATGCACTATGGCCGATATCTATCAGCTGTTTAGTTGGTCGAATAAGGTGCATTTTGCCGTCGGACGAAACTATGGGTCGTGTGATGGTGCTGACCCCGAATTCGATAGCGTCGTTAAATGACTGTCTCACTCTTTGAATGGATGAATCAGGGCATCTCGTGGTCCAGTGCCCAGTTGGAGTTTTCATCTTCAGCAGATCAGAGAGTTGATCATTGAGCGTAAGGAGGTCCCCATTAAGTGTAAGGATAGAAATAGGGCAATCTATTGATGTCCCAACCGGCAAGTTCTCGGAGAGAGCGGTTGCTCTCAGTAAGGTGAGGATTCGCTGATGAATCGACATGGGCTTCCACAGCGGTGCGACAGCCTGTTCTCCTTTGTTCTCCGACCCCGTGCGTACTTCGTCCCGATGAAAGCAATGTTGATGCCAATTTGTGGACATGTCAACAAATATTAAATCATAGTCTGTAAATACGCCTGTTTAACTTATTGTTTTTTAATTTATTTAATTTATTTAATTTTTTAGATGTTATATAGATTCTATACATAATATTGGCCAGGCTTAAATCAATAATCAAGAGTCTTATTGATAATGCATATAAGCACGGCGGAGACAGTGTCTCGGTTGGTTTAGAGATAGCCAAAGCAAGAACGAATTCAGGCCGTTTAGAAATTCGCGTCTCGGATACAGGTTCTGGGGTGGGCGAAAAGTATCGAGATTCAATCTTTGACCGCTTTTCTCGACTAAGCCTACCCGGGCGATAAGCAGCCTTGATCTCGCAAATGTGCGCAAGTTTATGGAATTCGCGGGTGGAACAATCGAACTTATAGACAGCAATTCAGGAGCAACGTTCCAACTATCGATCCCAGTTCTGGAAACCCCCTAAATCCCACCGCTGTGCGGACTGGATATATATAAATACAAGAAGGTCACTGGGGTGGGCACGCCAGGGTGGAGCCAAAGTGAAGCGAACTGCTGTCCCTTCCTGTCCTCTAGAGTCCCTTTGAGTCCGATTGCGTGAAAGTCGGAGTGCGAGGATTGCTATAAATAAAGGGTTTTAGTGAAGTCTTCTTAACTTCGTTTGGGACTCATAATCCATTGGTCGTAGGTTCAAGTCCTACCGGGCCCGCATTTTCCAGCCATCATGGTACGTAACGAAAATCTCCCTATGTAGAGATCCGACCCATCTGCTCAACGTACCAAGCGACAAAATGTTCCACCAGTTTTTCCTTTACAGGGGAGTATGGTCCTGGCTGGTACCTTGAGGACCTGACACCTTTAGCTTGATCCTCGGCAATCTCGTGATCCTCTTCATTCACGCGCTTAGAAAAGGCAATCAATTTTTCGATGCTGTAATCCTCGCCCTCTTCCGCCCTTTCATGGACCAACCAGTCAGCCTGGATTCGGGTCGTTTTTTCGTCAATTGGCGTAACCCGCATGGTATGCATATGATCACTGGACCCGTGAAGCCAAAAGTTTGGATACGTATTGGCACGCGCATTCCCCGCATCGGGATCCGTGAACTTCCCCATCAAAGGGGCGACTGGCTGACCATCCACTGTCTCTGAGACACAGCCTTCTCGAAAAGGTGTCCGATTTACGCGCCACCATGCTCTCCTCATTGCATAACGGTGGTCCGCCACCGATATGTCCAGACCCATTGCCGCCCACTTTTCTCGACTGTCCTCCCACCGAGCCTGAATCCAACTCTGTTCATCAGGACGGTCAACATCTGTGTCAAACTGGATCTTGGCATACCCTTTATGCTTCGCGGGGCAGTGGTAACACTCCCGCTGATTCTCAATGACGAGTTTCCAGTTTGCTGCTATGTCATACGTTTCGCTGTATGCGACCTTAGCGCTCTCGAGTCCGTGAGGCTCTAAGAGTCTTCTCAAGTCCTCTTCCGGCGAAAATGCGGGAGCCGCAGGTGCAAGGCTTACGTAGATCAGGCCCGCAACAGTCTTAACGTGAGCCTGTTTGAGATTAAAGTCATTATTTTCAAAGTCTGCCGACATCCATGTGTTTCGCAGCAAACTGCCATCCGTATCATAGGTCCATTGATGATATGGGCAGACTAACCTTTTGACATGCCCTTTGGAGGCTTTGCAAATCAGAGAACCACGATGACTGCACACATTGAACAAAGCCCGCACCTTTCGGTCATTGCCGCGAATAATAATTAGGGAATCGTCGGCTAGGTCATAGCAGAAGTAGTCACCTGGCTCCTTAATTTGACAAGTATGTCCAGCAAACAGCCAGCCGGTTCGGAACACACGATCTAAATCGAGTTGAAAGTAACGCGGATCAACATAGAACGGCTGCTCTAACGACCATCCGGGACGACGAGATATTACTAAGGCATTCGCTTCTCTCATGGCCTCAATTTCCAGTGTATTGATCAAATAAGTATAGTTCAATGGCCTATGCTATCCAGCCACTTGCCCTGCTGTATAAACACGATACATAGATACAAGAAGGTCACTGGGGGTGGGTACCCCAGGGCGGAGTCAAAGTGGAGCGGACTGCTATCTCTTCATGCCCTTTTGAGTCCGATTGCATGAAAGTCGAAGTGCGAGGATTACAATAAATAAAGGGTTTTAGTGAAGTCTTCTTAACTTCGTTTGGGACTCATAATCCATTGGTCGAAGGTTCGAGTCCTTCCGGGCCCACCCCTTTTCTATTTTGATAACATAGAAGCAATGCACTTTTAGACTGAAATTGATCTCTAGAACAACCCATAACGGCGCATTGAAGTTCGGAATTTCGGATACATAAGGCCTACAGTAAAGATAGTATAGACTCGAAACGAGACTTCAGGAATTTGAAGAGGCTTTTCTGTTTCGCCCGACCAACTGAATCCAATCTTGACCTAATTATTAATTGATTTATCTCACCGAAGTCGCAAAACACTCGCGTAATAACCTCAATGGATTCTGCTTTGGGTTTTGGGCTAGTGCCTAACGACTAAGACAGCTAAGCTTAACTGAAAATGTATTCTCACTCATGAATAAGAAATATTTTCTCCCTAGTGCTTACATCAATAAGGTGAGACACCTTGTAGCCCGCGCTCTACTGGGAATCGGAATTCAATTGCGCGTAACAACCAAAGTTGGCAAGCATTCAGTTCGTTTTTTGGTTTCTAGTTTTATTGAATATCTTTTGCGTGCTCAAGACAGTTACACGCGAGAAGAAGTTACGATGCACTGGATAAATAGCAAAGTAGGTAACGATGACATTGTTTTCGATATTGGGGCAAATGTAGGCGCTTACAGCCTACTTATGGGGCTCAATATTGCTCGCGGAAGTGGGAGAGTCTACGCATTTGAACCGGAATCCTCGAATTTCTACGCGCTGAATAGAAATATTCGGGAAAATAACCTAACTCAAACGGTGTTGCCTTATGCGATTGCTTTCAGCGATCAAACACGAGTTAGCAAGTTTTTCCTTAGTTCGGTTATTCCTGGATCAGCTTTGCACGGAATCGACAATCCGAATAGCGGGGGAAACACTTTCGAGGCAAAACATATTCAAGGCGTCTATATCATGACAGTTGACGACTTTGTGAGAGAACACGACGTAGATTTTCCAAACCATATTAAGATAGATGTAGATGGAGTGGAGGACCAGATCATACATGGTATGACAGAGACACTATCTGATCATAGACTTCAGTCCATAATGATTGAGATCCAAACAGCGCTTAGCTCAGGTACGGTCGAGTCTTTTATCGAAGGCAAAGGATTTACCGAATCCATGCGCGAACTAAGCGGGAGTAGCGGAAGTCAGTTTAATGTGCTCTATACCCGGATAACTAATAGTGGCAACCATGTTGTCGATGATATCGTGTCAAACGATGAGGGTGGTGCGCTTCGCTAATCGACGATCGCTATGAGCAAGTCCATCACATTTGTATTTGTGGGTCCGGTAGAAAATAACGCTCCGCATTGTTCCAGGTAGGTGCCGGCATCGGCCCGGCGAAGCGCATCTGAAGCCGTGGTTTCACTCCACGTGGTCCCGTCAATCAGACCGCCCGCGGCGGAGGTTGGGCCATCTGTGCCATCGGTCCCTGCGACCAGCACACTGATGTTATCTCTGCCGGCGATATGCGCCGACAGCGCAAGCGCCAGGCTTTGGTTTCGCCCTCCCCGACCGGGATGCTCTGGCAAAGTGACTATGGGCTCACCGCCAAACAAATAAATCCCGAGCGGCGCATTGGCAATAAACGACCCAAGTCGATCCGCCAGTTCAAATATATCGCCATACAGGGTTTCACTATTCTCCATAACGGTAAGACCCAACCGCTCAGCCTTTGAGGCTGCAGCCTGGCGGGCGATCTTGTTGGAGGCAATGATTCGACTGGTGCCCCTATCGGGCAAATGCTTGGTATCTCCAAGGCCTGACCCGATAACCGCAATACTGTCGCCTTCAACGTCGGAGATGGCATAGGCCGCAACCAATGCAAAGGCCCTGTTCGACAATCGCATAAAGGCGTGCGGCCGAGGTTTTATCGCTCATTGGCAGGTTCCCGCTGTCAGTCGCAAAAGTGTTTACGAAACATCATATCCTCAAAGCCCAATAGATTTGCCCCACCTCGCAATTGACCCCCCGCTGTATGCCTGGGATATAAGTGAAGTTCCTGATATCAAAAAGAGGTGGGTACCCTACGGTGGAGCCAAAGTGGGGCGGACTGCATTTCTTGCTCTGTCATGCGAAACCTTTGAGAATTTCATAGAGCGCGGTATCGATTGAAAGACCGTGTTTCGCGAAATGCACCTTGCTCGCCTCGCGCCGTGCATTAGGCAGGCGTGCGCCCTCCTGTTCAGTGATGGAAGCAATAAGTGCCATGATCGTTCGATCAAAAGTTTCACCGGAGAATTTGCCAGGATCAAAAGCCACAAAGAACTGGCCGTTATCGATAGGTTTACCATCATTATCGGTAAACGAGCCCTGATCCATCCCCAGCTTGCCTCCGGCGAGGGCGGCACAAAGCACCTCAACGAAAAGACCGATGCTGAATCCTTTGATGCCACCTGCAGGCGCCATTGACCCAGCAAGCCCAGCTTGCGCATCAGTCGTCGGGTTGCCGTCCGTATCGAGCGCCCAGCCAAGCGGGATCGTCTCACCTGCATCCGCTGCACGTTTCACAGCCGTCCAGGCCACCTGTGTCGCCGACTGGTCGACCAGAAAAGCAATTTCGCCGCCTGGCGCCGGAACGGCATAAGAAATCGGATTGGTGCCGATGATCGGGGTCTTTCCGCCCACGGGCGCAAGGTTGGGAACAGCATTAGTGGCGCCCAGAGCCAAAAGACCCGCACGCGCAAGATATCCAGTATGAAACCCCAAGGTTGCGGCGTTGTAGGAGTTGTAGACACCCATCGCCGCAACACCATTTGCTTTTGCGGCCGGGATCAGATACTTGAACCCTGCCTCTATCGCTGGATGGGCAAAACCATGCTGTGCGTCTACACGAAAACTGGTCTCAGACACCGACTCAATTTGCGGCACAGCCGTACCATCCACCTTGCCGCTGCGCAGATGCTCACAGTAATACTGAAGCCAATAAAACCCATGGCCCTCCAAACCAGACAACTCAGTGTCCAGAATGGCCCGCGTGAAGTACTCGGCATTCTTAGGAGATGTGCCGCTACCGGTGAGCGCGTTCCAAATCAGCGAGAAAGCTTCAGGGGGCGACAGCAAAATACTCATCTCGCGTGCAGTCCTATTCATAAGCTTGAGAATTTGAAGAACTCTTCAATCTCCCAACTATACGGACGCTGTCGGGATTCTTACGGACGAGTCTGGTTTAGGCTTGAGCTTCCTGCAGTGCAGCTACGCGTGGACCGTAATGGAGAATACTTTTCTTTGGGTTGGGGCCCTTAACTCTGCAAGATTCTGTATCGCCTTGTTTCAACAGAATAACTCATAACGGGCAAGCTGAGTTCCACACTTATTGTAGTGGGGGTTTCTAACCGTCTTAGGCGAATCTAAGCCGTACCTTCTAAAGCTAGCATGACTATCGCAGCGGCTAAAATAATTACTCCCATTACTTCGGCCTTACTCACTTTTTCTTTGAACACAAACACTGAAGCGAGGAACGTAAATACCAATTCGATTTGTCCTAAAGCTCGTACATATGCGACGTGGGTGATAGTAAATGCAGTGAACCAACAGATCGAAGCAACAAATCCGGTAAAACCGACTCCAATGCATGTCGGCCAGAGCCGAAGCGTCTTTCTTAGTTCGGTTGGTTGAAAGCAGCCGAGCCATACAAGAAGGATAGCAGTCTGCACGAGGGTTGCAGCAACTAACGTGAACGATGAACGCATCAGTAAGGAAGCGTCATCCAATGACAGTGCTGCGCCTCTGAATAGCACAGAGGAGAGGCCAAGAAACAATCCACAAGCCAGCCCCAGTGACAGTGTTCGCCGCGCTAACGCCAAAAAATTGTGGAGCCCGAAACGTAAACCCGATTGTTGACGCCGAGACCATACATTATTCTCCCCATAGAAGAGAGTGAAAGCTGCTTCTTCCTGAAGCTGTGTCTTATGGACGTATTGAAAACCGAACACGGTATCGTTGGCTTGTTCGGGGACTTTTCTTGTTATGACGCTGAAAGTTGCATTAGCTCCAAGGTCCTGAGAACTTACATGCAAGAGATACTCTTTCTCGAGCCTAATGGTAGAGACATCATCTGTGAATTCAATCCCGATGCCTCCGATAGACAGATCTATGATGTGACCCGCGATAGTGGCACCGTTCAGCTCGAGTTGACAAGGAATCGATGCTGATCTGCGGGGATGACGACGAACCCTGCCAATAGTCATCACCATAACCCCGATGAAGGCGGAGATGATCGCTACAGTCGCACCTAAAGTCACACTCTCGTGGAGAATAATCGCCTCAAGAATAATTACTTGTACCGCCTCGGTTTTTGATAGTGCTGTCCCCACGGCAAAATTTGAGAAGGAAAACAGTCTCAAAAGAAGAAAAGTGAAGAGTATTTGCGCTACGGATCCACCTATAACCCAGCCAACAAATTCTAAGGAGCCATCCGGGATCGCCATATCGAATCCGTAGGCAAGAATCAATAGCCAAAGTAGGGCGAAGGGCAACGCAAATAAAAATCTCACTGATGCGGCTGTTAAGTCACTGAGTTCTGACTTCAGTTGACGTTGGGCCGCCGAGCGCAGATTCTGAAAAAACGCAGCTGCGAGGGTTAAAGGAATCCAGAGCATAAGTAAAAGTGCTAGGGGTCTAGTTGATCCGTCAAAGATCGACCATAACTCATGTTGTTCGAGGGTCTTGGCGAAAATAGGCAAGTAATATGCCCGTTTGTAGATGTTTGGGTTCCAATTGTTTTAGCTATGGGGTACTACCGACCTTGCCTGACTTGCAAATGAGGCTCCGCGCTTCGCTAATCGACGATCGCTATGAGCAAGTCCATCACATTTGTATTTGTGGGTCCGGTAGAAAATAACGCTCCGCAT
>MDTD01177039.1_pt1 | contig 17338 bp, 19 predicted proteins | sample 811221 | NCBI WGS metagenome assembly MDTD01 (sample SAMN05326646, study PRJNA326480) | marine metagenome | isolation source: seawater | place: Pacific Ocean: South West | collected 2011 | reverse complement strand
CTACAATTGGTTTTCCACCTCCACAAGGTCCATACTACTGTGGTGTTGGTGCTGGACAAGTTGTAGGCAGAAACTTATCAGAAGCTCATTTGAAGCTTTGTTTGCGACTTGGAATTGACCTTACGGGAACTAATGCCGAAGTTGCAATCGGTCAATGGGAGTATCAATGCTTTTCGTTCGATACTATGAAAGCATGTGATGATTTATGGATGTCGAGGTATCTTCTACATAGGTTAGGAGAAGACTTTGGATTTGGTATTAACTTAGAGCCCAAGCCTGTACAGGGTGATTGGAACGGGTCTGGTTGTCATACAAACTTTTCTAATAATACAATTAGAAACAACAATAGCAGTTCCAAGACTCTAAACTTGATGAATACTTTTGAAAAAAATCACAATGAGCACATTACTGCTTATGGTGAAAACAACGATCAAAGACTTACTGGAGATCATGAGACTCAACACATCGATACTTTCAGTTGGGGTGTTGGAGATCGAGGATCTTCTATTCGAGTGCCTGTTGCAACTAAAGAGAATGGTTTTAATGGGTATTTTGAAGACCGAAGACCAGCATCTAACTGTGATCCTTACAAAGTTGCAAAAGCTATAATTGAAACTGTTGAAGAAGCAACAGAGATTTATTACTCCAGAGCTTAATTGCTTTGAACAATCGAAGTGTTTTGGGTATAGTATTATTGTATCCAAAACACACACAAAGGAGCTTATATGCACTGGACAACAAAAGTATCACCACTTATTAAAGACATTGAATTAAAACATTCACCTGTGATGATTCGTGTCAATGAATTTACAGAAGATTCTGCTTCAGAATTTGCACAAAAAATGGGTCTTGCCCAGAATACTGGACAACCTATCGTACCTGTTATTATAGATTCGTATGGAGGTCAAGTCTATTCTTTGATGTCTATGATTGCAGCTATAAAGGCTAGTGAAATTCCAGTCGCAACCATTGTAGAAGGAAAAGCAATGTCTTGCGGTGTTATCCTTGCATCCTGCGGTGCAAAAGGACATAGATACATCACAGAAGATGCGACCCTTATGATTCACGACGTAAGTTCAGGTGCTTGGGGCAAGAACTCAGAGATCCAAGCAAGTGCTGATGAAACAGCAAGACTTAATGACAAAATTTATCAAATCCTTGCAGAAAATACTGGGAAACCTGCTAAGTGGTTTCACAAGAAGATTATGAAACGTGGTAGAGCAGATTGGTTTGTAGAGCCATACAGAGCAATTGAAATTGGCATCTGTGACAAAATTGGCATGCCAAAGCTTAATATTAATGTAGATGTAAAGATTGAATTCGTTCCACCACAATAATTAGTAAGGAGTTATCTCGTGGAGATTTTATATGGAACAAATATTTCGACAGTGGATCGGTATGCACAGAGCGATGATCGCTTGGTATCATGCTGCACACCACGTGACAAAAGGCACAGGCTTCGGTGGTGATCACGTAAACATTTACGGTCGTATCTACACAGAGCTCGAAGAAGACTTCGATGAAATCGTAGAAAAAGGATTGGGTCTGACAGGAGATGAAACTCTTGCAGATCCTGTCTCGATTTTGTCTGGAGCAGCAAATCAATTAGCAAGATATCCTCAACCGCCAAATCAATCCGCTGAACAAATAGCTTGTTCGGCTTTTGAATTGTCTAAAAATTATGTTGATTTTCTTGACCAAATTTATCATCAGTTTGAAGCATGCGGTGGTATGTCTCTCGGTCTAGATGATCAACTGCAGGGTTTTGCTAATAAATATGAAACGTACGTTTACTTATTGCAACAACGTACAAGAGGACTAGAAAAATAATGGCAGTAGATAAAGACTTCTATAACGAAGCAAGTGCAGCTAAACTCGGGTGGGAACCATGTTGGTTTATTCCTGGGTATCACCTTTTTGATCGCAAATTACAAAATGCGATTCGAGCGTTTCAACGAGAACATCGGTTGACGGCCGATGGAATGTGTGGACCAACGACTTATCGTCGTATTCTTGCACATGTTGAATCGCTACAAGATAAGTACGAAGCAACAGTCGCACCAGAAGGTAGTGATTTTTTGTGGTACAATGATCAACCTATCAAGATTGATTGGCCCAAAGACAAAGTGCACACGTTCAAGGATGATGTGTTCCCTTATCAAGTTTCCAAAGGATTTACAAAATACTCGAAGAAAAGAACTATAAAATCATTTGTGAACCATTGGGATGTATGTCTTAATGCTAAGTCGTGTGCAAAGGTTCTTGCGGGTAGAAATGTGTCAGTTCATTTCTGCATTGACAATGATGGCACAATCATCCAGCTCCACGACATCAATGATGCTTGTTGGCATGCTGGGAATAGAAATGTTAATCACTCAGCTGTTGGTGTTGAGATTTCTAATGCATATTATCCAAAGTATCAGAAGTGGTATGTAAAAAATGGATTCGGTGAAAGGCCAATTATGTCTGGTGCAAAAGCCCAGAATAAAGTGTTAGATGATTTCTTATGGTTTTACCCTGTTCAGATAGAAGCACTCAAAGCATTGTGGAAAGCAATTCATGAAGGCTGTGGAGTTCCATACATCGCACCAGAAGAAAAATGGGCATACGATAAAGTAGCTGCTAGTGGAAAATTCAAAGGATTTATGAGTCATTTTCATTGTTCAAAAAAGAAGATAGATGTGGGTGGCTTAGATATAGAAAAGCTATTTGGAGAAATTTAAATGTTACTGAATCAGCAACAGACAATGATCGTTTTACGAGAGTCTTTAAGGTCTCCCCTTTATGGACAATATGATGAATTTACAATTGCAGCTGCAATGGTTTTGGAGTCTGATACTGGATATCCTCATGAAATCATCTTATCAGAAGGGTGGTTCACTGACAAATTAAAAAAGGTTGGTGATTTTCTTAAAAAGTCTGTTGCTGAACCGGTTAAATATGGTTGGGCTAAATACGCTCCTGAACTTTATGGCCAGCAAACATATAAGTTTTGGAAAAGAAAAGAACTCAAAGCTGCAGCTGAAAAAGAGTTCAAGGCAATAGTTGATCAATTAGGACAAGATGCGGATGAACAATTTCAGACGATGTATTCTGCGATCAAAGATCAGGTAGCCCAATTAGGTTCTGTTCCAAAAGGAGAATTAGGATTTCCTAACATGAAATCAACAGATGAATTTTACACTCAATTATTTGGTGCAGAATCTTGGGAAGAATGTGAAAAAATCTTTTCTGCAATAGAGAGCGGTGATGCATCAGCTTTAGAAAGTGGTGATTTCACTAAAGGTCTTTTCGGCAAGATGGCTTTGATCAAAATAATGTATCAAAATTCTTTAGATGCAGCTGTTGGTGCGAATCCTTTAGATGCTGACTCTGTTGAAGAAATTAAGAAAAATGCTAATAAAAACTTAAAAGATCTCAGAGATATTCTCCAAAATTATGCTCAAAATACCAAAGAGATTTACCAAACATTTGAGAACAAATCTAATTACTCTCATTATGCCAATCACATTTTAACAGAAGCAGAAGATGCCGGTGAAGGAAATCTCTCTGAAGAAGAATTAGCTCAAGCCTCTTCTGAGATGGCTGCTGCAATGGGTATTTCAGAAGACAGGTTAGATAAATTAAAAGCAAGAATGAGTCCTGTTAGGCCTTTGATTGCAGGCGTTATTCTAGGAGTTGTCGGAGCTATTGGCGTAAAAATTGGCATGGATAAATTAAATGACAGTATCAATGCATACGAAAAAATGCTAGCTGCAAAAGATGCAAGTCTTAATGATGCAATAAAAGAATTAAAGAATAGAGTCACTGATAGTTGGTCTGGTGAGATAGATGTGGACAATGGTTATACCCAAATGGTAGAAAAAAGTTCAAAAATGCTTTCTCCATTGCAGGACACATCTGCTGGTTTTACTCAAAACATGGGAATCGGAGAGTTCCAAGAGTTTGCTGAAGCTCAAGGATTTGGAAAAGAGTTTTGGGAATCAGTTGGTGCTAACGGAGGAGATTCTTATGATCTTCTCAAGAAGATGATCGCTGAAAATCCAAACACCAAAGTTGTAGATTTTTTCAAGCAGTCTGGCGAACTTGCAACGAAGTTGTCTGGGAAAACCTTAGAATCTCCGTTCGGGTTAAAAGCAGGCGTTGGAAAATTAGCAATTCAAGGTGCCAAAAAAGCTTTGAGTGCCGGTACTAAAAAAGCAATCTCTACTGGGGTAGGTGGATACGCACTTGCAGGATTAACTGTTGCTGGATTGCCTGCAAGCTTAGTAGCAGGCATTGTTGCGGGTGGTGCATCAGCTGGATTGCTTACTGTAGCAGCTATAAGAAAATGGAAAGGTAATAGACTTAAATTAATTATGTCTTGCATCGACGCTCTTAGCGATTTGGCCGGCCCGAGACAAAGTGCTGTAGATACAGTTAGGCAAGAAGTTGAACCTACCCCTGTGCCTCCTGACGTGCCTCCTGTAGGCCCTCCAGATGAGACCCCTGGTGAGACTGGCCCAGGAAATCCTCCTGAAGAGCCTGATCCTGATGAGCCTGCAAAAGAATTTGAAAAGAGTTTAGAACTAGTGTATAGAGCTTTGGAGAAAAAAGGATATGATCGAGAACAAGCAAAAAAGATTATGGATGTTCTGTTTGATCCAAAAGGAGAAGGTGAGTTTAAAGATGCTCGAGAAAAATTAACAAATGATAAAACATCGCAACAAATGCTTGTTACACATAAAGTTATTCATAGGAATTCTTTGACATCATTACTGCTTACAGAAGAATACGCCCAAGAGTTGCCTTATGTTGATTTTGAAAACTTGATGAAAAAAGGCGCAGAAAAAGCTGGTGTTGAAGTTCCTAACGAAAAGCAAATAGATAATGCTGCATTGGGCTTTAATTTAGCTTATGGCATTGGCGATGTAGGTGAACTTCCTGAAAGATTACAGGATGCAGAAGTTTCACAAGAGCTCCAGCAATTCGCAGATAAAATCGCTTCTTTAGAAGAAAAATTAGAAAATGCCACAGAAGTCAAAAAGAAGTGGATGAAAAAGCTAGTTGACGAAAAAAGAATCACTGAAGAACAGCAAGCGATGATTGAAAAATTAGCCGGTGAAAATGCTTCGTTAGAAGACCTTGTCTTATCAATGAAAAAAGTTGCAACAGAGCAAGGCATAAAGATGAAAGAGGTGGAAGCAGCTAAATTGGCCTTAGAGTCAGAAATGGCAGCCCAACAAGAAGAGTGGTCCAAGCAAGAACAAGAGCTTAACGATAAGATAACAGCAATGGGCTCAGAGCTCGAGGAAGCACAAGCCAAAGGTGTTGAACTTGATGATCTTAAAAAGTTAGTTGGTGGCATTGACCCAAAAGAGTTTGGGATCGAAGGTATAGACATGGGGATGTTATTAAAAAATCCCACACAGTTTATCTCTTCCATCAGTGATCAAATAAGCAGCAAAAAACAAGAAGAACTAGAAAACAAATTAGTGAGTCGCACGACAGAACTAAGCAAGAAAATAGCTGCTTTGGAATCAAAAGGTGGCAAACTAGACAGTCTTAAAAACGTATATAAGTTCATGAAAAAGCTATCAGAGTTATACAAAAAAGCGCCGGGAAAAGGAAAAGACTGGAAAGACTTAAAGAATAAAGATGTTGATAAATTTAAAGATTTTGCTGCTGGCAAAGTTAATAAGCAGCTTAAGAAATACACCGGCGTTTCATCTAAGCTTGAATCATCTGACAAAAATGGAAGTCTTTTGAATCGATGGGCAAAAATAGCCGGATTAGATGATTAATAAAATTTCAGGAGTACAATTATGAGAATAACACTATCAAATCTTAAACGCACCATAAGAAAAGTGATCGCTGAACATGTGGGTGATGAACACCATGAACACCCACATGATGATCATGATAGAAAACTTAAGCATGGAAAGGTGCCCTTAATTTCAGAACCGCATTTAGATTATGTAAAAGGAATGGCTTTAGGATTTTATGATGAGGGCGATGATTTTGAAGATTACCTTATCTTCGGCGAACAGTATGGCTACACTGAAGATGAGCTTGAATTATTTTGGGATGCTGCAGTTGAACAACTAACTGGGTCTAGTTTTGACAAATATGGTTTTGGCGATGGTGGCAGATACAGCAGGCTTTAAGGAGATTAAAATGAAAATAACAAAGAAACAACTTAAGAAAATTATTAGAGAAGAATATGCTAGGCTTAAAAGTCAAGGCTTGATAAAAGAATCTGAATGGTATAGTGATGAACATGAAACCTTAGCGGACAAAAAATTCGCAGATGCCCAACAAGCAGACCAGATGGCTAGCCAGATGAGAGATCCTGAAAATCTTTTAGATGATCTGGAAATGGGAAAAGAAGTTCAAATGTCGGAAGAAGAGTTGCAAGCTGTTCAAGAACTGTGTCGAAAAGAAGGTCTTATGGATTACGTGTTTGAAATTCAGAACTATAAGAATATGCAAATAGTAAAACTATTGGATGATTATGACGATTGGAATCAACCATACTAATCAAATTCTCGGTTTGTGGTATAATAGCCTATTATCGAGGAGAATAGTATGATCATTGACGTTCCTGTCTTGCTTCCAAACCAAATGAAAACACCAAAGAAGCCTCCGTTTAAGTACGCGGGTTCCAAAGCCCGAATGCTGAAGAAATACGCAGCATCGGGTTTCTTAATTAAAGAGCCAAAAATGTTTGTCGATATGTTTGCAGGTTCTACACAAGTTGCCTATTGGATAAGACAAATGTATCCGGACTTACCCATTGTCATTAATGATCTGAACGACGAATTAAATCAGTTGTATCATGTGATGATGAAACACACAAAAGAATACCAAGCGTACGGTCGAGAGCTGTTGAAACCATACCTTGCAATCACGCCGCCTCCAAAACCAAAGATCTCTTCCGAGAGAAAAGAATATTATTATAGTCTTCGACAACGATACTGGGATCGTGATTTTCAGAATGAAGTAGAAGAAAGTGCACTGTTGATGTTTATGATGCGAATAAATTTCAATGGCTTCTGGGGTCAGTCCAAAAAGTATCCCGGAAGGTATGCAACAACTGCTGGGAATATGTGGTGGAAAGAAAATCATTTCAAGAAATTAGAAGTTGATGAATTAGATTTTATCAAGTTTTTGAAATCATGTATTATCACAAAAGAATCATATGAGGACACAATTAAATGGGCTGACAAAGGAGTCTGGATGTATGCAGATCCACCCTATAGATTGTCTGCAGAATCTTATCGAGCTGCTGGAGAGTTTGATGATGATAATCAGCTTGAATTAGTTGAATTTATGAAAGATTGTCATAAAAGAGGTGCATACTGTGCTGAATCAAATAGAGAGCATCACGATGGATCAAAAATTGCATGGGAAATGGCACCGACAGGCAGAAGATGGACAGAAGGTGGATGGTTTGGCGATAAATTTGATGATAATTGGACCATGCACATGTTTATGGGACATAAGTATACATCAGGACGTGTCGATAAAGAAGGTTGCTTAGCAACAGAGATTCTTATCAAAAATTACTAGGAGAGCCGCTGTGAGATTAACAGAGATAAAGCTTAGAAAAATTATTAGAAACGCAATCCTTGAGAATGTTTCACAATCAATGATTAGCGAAGAACAGAGAAAAACAATATTTTCTTTATTAGCGCAAGACCCAGCTGCAGCGATTGATTTAGCTGATTCTCTTGATCCTTCTTTTCTGCAAGGTATTCTAGAAGATCCGGAAAACTGGCTCAATACACAGCTTTCATATGCGCTTTCAGATGCTTTTCAAGGGATTAGTGTTATTATTTCAGACAAAGGATATATAATGTTCAAAGTATTGTCTCCGATCGATCGCCGAAGCCACAAAAGAAGGGTTGATTTTGACATTAGAGGTAGCAATCTACAATTTAGCAAATCAAAATGGGAATGGTCTGCCCCAATGGGTGGAATGGGATGGCAGAAACCAACAGATGCATCTCCTCCAGAATTACTCCAATTTCAAGAAGAGTTTGCAATAGTTCCTTTCACTGTTCGCTCTATTTTAGACATCATGTTAGAGTTGGAAGAGATCAATCAAATTGACGTAACGAAAGTTAGATAAAGCTTTTCATAGAACAATTGTATAAATAGGATTTCTGGTGTATGATACTCTAAACAGGAGTATACATGTCATTAACATCTAAGATTGAATTATACGGTGACGAAATAGGAAAGGTCGAGTACGTGGAACACATGGGCTCTGACCTTTCTATCGTTAATAGTGCGAGAGTGTCGTTTGGAAAGCATAAAGATGCACTCGATGCAAAAGATAAGAAGCTTATTAAATACCTAATTAAGCATAGGCATACTTCTACTTTAGAGCATTGTCTTGTGACATATCGTTTTAAAGTTCCTTTGTTTATCCGTTCCCAACACCATCGACATCGTACTTGGAGCTACAATGAAATCTCAAGAAGATACACAGAAGAAAACCTACAATTCTACGAACCCAAGACCTTTCGCACGCAACATAAGTCCAACAGACAGGCTTCTAATGTCGATGAGCTCGATCCAATCATGGGCTACTTCGAAGATGGTGGCCCCAACTACGCATCCTCTATGGTTAGAAAGCACCATCGGGATTCTGTATGTCTATACAATGATCTGATGTCCAAAGGTGTGTGTCGAGAACAAGCTAGAGGAGTGCTTCCTCAAAATCTCTATACTGAGTATTACGGGACAGTCAATCTCAATAATTTAATCAAATTTATTGAGCTTAGAACGCACGATGGTGCACAGTGGGAGATTCAGCAAGTTGCGTCTGCCTGTCTCTCCATCGCGGAGAACCTTTGGCCGATTGCAATTCAGTCGTATAGAGAAATACGAGGTTTGAAAGTTTAGAACACCATACTTAGTACTGTCGAGTTAATGTTAATTTAGAGTGGGTTCCTTAATGTGCACAACGGAGACCTACGATGACCGGAGACAACAATGGTTGGGGTGAGTATTCAAGACTAGTTCTAAAAGAGTTAGAGACTCTAGCTAGAGGAATAGACCAGCTTAAAGACCAAATAACAGATTTAAAGGGCGAAATTGCCGAACTTAAAGCCAAAGAAGACAAAGTAAAGGAATTGGTTGCTTGGAAGGAAAGGATAGACGAAATCGCATCCCCTACCCAATTAAAAGAGATGCAATCAAAAGTGACAGACCTTGAAATGTTCAAAACAAAAGCCATCACAATGTTCGTCGTAGTACAATTTATGATGGGAAGTTTAATGGCTATTTTGAAATTTTTTCTATAATTAGATACAAGTGAGCATTGCGGGTGACACCATAATTAGTGAACGTCCTATTGCATAGGACAACGACGATCATCTGGCAGTTAGCAATCTCCCCCTTTCTATTATTGTAAAATTTTAACCTTCGTGGTATAGTATCAATACACACGGAGGAATTATGCCAGAAGGACCAGAAGTCAAACGCACAGCAGAAGGTCTCGCAAGAGCGATGACCAATAAGACAATTACAAATGTAGAGATCCTATCCGGACGATACACCAAAGAGCCACCTGGTGGTATTGAAGATTTTCGTGCTTCCTTACCTATCAAGGTTGTGGGTGCAGGATGTCACGGTAAGTTTATTTTTGGACTCTGCACAAATGAATCATTTATTTGGTCGACGCTTGGAATGACAGGCTATTGGAATGTTGAAGGCGGCAAGTATGCAAGAATACGATTAGATTTCGCTGATGGCACGCACGTACATTTTAATGACATGAGAAATTTTGGAACATTAAAATTCGTCAAAGGTAAACATGAGATGGTCAAGAAATTGAAATCCCTAGGGCCTGACATGCTTGCAGAAGATGTCTCTAATCATAAATTTAAAGAAGCCCTAATGAAAAGACCAAAGTGGTCTCTTGCGAAAGCGCTTATGAAACAAGACCTTGTGTGCGGTATTGGCAATTACATAAAAGCAGATTCTCTTTGGCTAGCAAAGCTTTCACCACATAGGACGGTGGAATCCCTATCAGATCTAGAGTTTGCAGATCTCAATGAAGCCATCAAAAAAGTGATGAGAACTTCGTATGAATCAGGCGGTGCCACAATACAGTCGTATGTTTCCTTTGATGATGAGATGGGAACGTATACACAGAAAATGATTGTGTATGGTCAGACGCATGATCCTGAAGGCAACGAAGTGACAAAAGAGAAAACAAAAGATGGCAGAACTACTCACTGGGTGCCGTCTGTACAGAAATGAGGATAGGAACTTTGGTAAGACATCAGAAACTTGGTGACGGAAAAATTTTAGAGTTTCGAAAGCACAAGATGGCATTAGTAGATTTTTCTAATAAGTCTGGCGTTCTCGTTAGAAAAGTTAGATTAGTAGATTTGGAGATAATAGATGAAAAAATATGATATAATACTTGCGGATCCTCCTTGGCCGTATAATTCACGGAGAATGGCACAGAACAACGGAACACACATTGCCGGCATTGAAGACGAATATGCAACAATGTCAATGGAAGAAATGTGTTCCCTTCCAATTGCAAACGTAAGAGCAAAAAATTGTGTTCTTTATCTTTGGGCTACTGGACCAAAAATGCCAGAAGCATTTCAGCTAATGAAAGCGTGGGGCTTCAAGTATTCGACTATGGCGTTTGTGTGGGATAAACGAATCCCTAACCCTGGGTACTATTCGTGCTCACAGGTAGAATACGTTTTAGTGGGTAAGAAAGGAAAGTGTCCTGCAAGGAATAAAACCAACACTAGGCAATTTCTTTCAGAAGCAAGAACGAAGCATTCGACAAAACCCGAAGCTATTCAAGATCGCATCGATGAACACTGGGTCGACTGTGAGAAGCTCGAGCTATTTGCCAGAAGATACCGCCCTGGATGGGATTGTTTAGGGCTAGAGCTGAATGGGACAATACAAGATTTTCTTGCAGGAGTACCAATAAAATTAAGAGAATAATTTGTAAATCTAAAATCAATTCAGTATAATAAAAATGTACACATTAGCACCAAGGAGGAAACAAATGGTACAAATTAAATCACTATGTAACAAGTGGATGACAATTGAAGATCTACTTAATTATTTTGGAACACCAGCTAACTGGAAGTACAAAAAACAACAATATGAATCTCTTAGAGAAATCGGAGATGGTGAGCTTTGGACATCTGGAAGGCACAATCACATCTGGATCCAAGACATTTTTCAAACAGTAACAAATGGTTTGATTTCTATTGGAGGTCAAGGAAGAAAAAATCCAGATCTTTTTCTAAATGATCCTGCCTCACCTGAACCACTACGTATTGAGGTTAAAGGCTTTGATAAGAAAGACAAAATTAGAGTAAGTGCTTCGAAATTTTTTGCATCGAATGGAGGAATGACAGAATTAGCTGAATGCAAAACTTCGGCTGAAAGAGATGCACTAGTTAGAAGTCATTATCATGATGATTATTATTTGCTAACAAAGTCAAATGGAAATTCTATCAAAGCACTTACAAGAGTGGAAGACATGGAGTTCTTCCTTATCAAGACAGATGAGATGATCCCTCTTTTGAAAGATAGCAATTCTGTCCCTTCTTCAATTTTAGATCTTAGTGAGGTGTAGAGTGAGCAACAATGTAAAAGAGGGCCATAAAAATTCACAATCTTATGCTAATACAAGAAAGACAGGCAAAGAGCAATACTATACAAACGCAGATGTCGTAGACTATTGTTTGGGAATCGTTCAGAAACATGTAGAGCTTTCAGGCAAAAATGTCTTAGAGCCTGCAGGAGGGACTGGTGAATTTATTAAAGGTTTCCAAAGAATCGGAATACCAGATCATTTGATCACTTCTTATGATATCGAACCAAAACATCCAATGGTAAAATTAGGAAATTATTTAGAAACTAGCTTTGATAAAGAGTTTGTATCGATAACTAATCCTCCCTTTGGAAGAGCTAGCTCTTTAGCAAAACAGTTCTTTAATCATGCAGCTAATCATTCATCTTACATCTGTTATCTAATTCCTAGAGCTTGGAGAAAATGGTCAACTAGAAATTCATTGGATCCTTATTTTCACTTGATCGCAGACGAGCCTGTGCCTCAAAATTGCTTCTATTTGTCAGATGGAAGCACTAAAGAAAACAATGTGCTACAGACAGTTTTTCAAGTTTGGGAAAAAAGAAGCTATAAAAGAGAAAAGATTGTTATCCCAGACAATGGTTTGGTTAAGAAAATTAGGCCGAATAAAGAAAAGTCAGTCATAGGAGCGAATGTCCAGATGATTGTGTTTGGGTGGTCTTGTGGAAAAGTAATAGAAATAGAGTCACCCGTGAAATCTGTGACGACATCGATCTATCTTCAAGTGGATGATCCAAAAGTGATAAAAGCTCTAAAAGAGATTGATTTCTCGAAGCATTACAAAAATGTCTCAACTGTCTATTCACTTTCTTTGCCAGAAATTAATTACGAGCTAAATAACTACTTTGGTTTGCCGAATTGGAAATTTTAATGGCACAGAAAAAGAAAACAAAAAAAGGTGACTCTGGGGCAGGAGTTGATCTTCTCGATAAGGAAAAAGCTAAGAATAAAGTGAAACCTCCAAAGAAGTATAAAGTTGTCTATCATAACGATGATTTCACTCCTATGGATTTAGTAACAATTTCTTTGATACATTTCTTTCATCATAGCTCTCACGCTGCTTTGAAAATCATGATGCTAGTGCACCAAAAAGGAAAAGGCATCGCACAAGGCGGTCTATCCAAAGAGATAGCCGAAACAAAAGCTTCACGTGTGGTACAATGGTTTAGAGGCCAAGGATACCCTTTACTCGCAACATTCGAACCGGAGGAATAAATGAGCGAAGAAACAAAAACATTCACATTCGACGATGGAGTTGTTGCAACGATTGCAAAAACTCTTCAGTTAGCTATCCTAACAGGCACAGATGTGGTTGATAATCTAAGAACAATAGAAGTTCAAGACAATGGAAGTGGTAAGTTGACAATTACCCCTAATTACAATAGCCAGTTTGAACACTGGGTAGCCAAAATGTTAGAAGAGTTAGAGGCACTACAGTCTGCAAATAGTGAAGAACCAGAGGAGGTTAAAGGCCTCTTCGACTAGGAGAGGTAAATGCCCCTAACAAAAAGACAGAAAAAGCGGCTAAAAGAAGTAAGTCGCATGATTGAATCCTCTTATACAATACAAAACGACATGTTAGACATGCAACAAGAGTATTCTAGTGAATTAGAGGAAATCTCTAAATTAATCCAAACCAATGGTCACAAAGTAGAAAAACTTGATGACTCTGTTGGTTTGGATTCTTCAATTTCTAAATACGAAGAAAAAACCTCTGAGAACAAAAAGTCAGATTCGAAAAAAACAGAAGGCAATACGAATGAACACCAATCAGAGGAAAATTTTGAGCCTAAAATAAAAGATAGTCCCAATGCACCAGTGTGGGCAAAAGCTCTCTGGAGAAGAATTGCAATGAAGTGCCATCCAGATAGACTCAGTTTTGATAAATTGTCAGCTATTGACATTGCTAGAAGACAGCAGTGGTTTTTAGATTCTCAAAAACATTTTGAAACAGGTGACTGGAATAAATTGATACACATCGGCATTCAAGTAGATGAGTGGGTGGATGACATTTCTTATTTCAAACAACATGGAATTTTAGATAATCAATACAACATTGCTGCGAATAAAATAAATGAAATTCAAAATTCGTTAGCATGGAATTGGGGCAATAGTTGGGATAATCTAGATTCTAAAATTAAGATAGTCACTGTCTATTGTCAAGCGCTTGGTTTAACACTGCCAAGTCGTGCTACTCTCATAGAGATTTTAGTCAATTTTGAATTAGAATAACGCATACTTGTACAATCTCCGAGAAAAATGTATTAAATTAATAGTGTACACTATTAACTTGGAGAAAATATGCGAACAAAGTATGAAGAAATTTTAGATCGGATGTATTTTGAAATTGGGTCGACCTTAATTGATAACGACTGTTGTCGAAAAGGAATCACGATGTCAGAACCTATGCCAGAAGAAGAAATTTTGCGATCTAATCGAAGAACTTTTATGAACCTTAAAGTTATGATGATGCGTTTAGAGCAATCATTGTATGGAGAGAAAAATGGCGAAAAACCCATACAAGAAATTCCCGATCGGGACATTGGTGAAGGTGACGATACCGACATTGTTGACAGAACCGCCTAAGGAGATTCTAGGAGTTGTCGTTCCCATGCTCGAAGGAGCGACAATGGCTCCGAAACATTTTCTGACAGTATATTTATCAGAGCCCCCTGGCTTTAGAATTGTACCTGTTGGTACTGTAAAATCTGTATCTAGAGCTTACGTAAAGGAGAAATTATGAAGAAAAAAATCAAGAGACGCATCAAAGGAACTGCAAACGCAATTTTTATTGGTAGTGCAGCATGCATGTGCATTTATGGAACACTTGTTTTGGGTGCAGCCAAGTCTATCCTCAAAATGCAAACAACCCGGGTGGATATGTGAAGAAGATAATAGAATACGTTCTTGTTGGAATTGCGATAATATCAATGTTTGCTCTAGTTATACAGTTTTCTATTTGGCAGTGGTATACCACTTGGGAACAATCAAATTATTTCAGGCATAACCCAATTGCAGGCATAATCGATCTAATCGCATTTCTATGCGGGCCGACTGTTCTTCCCTGTGTGGTAGGCGTCGGTTTCGGAATGGGAATGCTTAAACTAATAAGCGATGATTTGTAAATTAAATAAACACACAATACAATACTCAATGACCAAGGAGTAATTTATGAGTAGAACACCACAAAATTTCGTAGGACTTCACGCACACGACGGTTTCTCAACCTTCGATGGCTTGGACTATCCTCAAGATCACATCGACTTTGTGCGAGAGAATGGAATGAACGCATTGGCCATTACCAATCATGGCCACATGAACTCTTTCGCACATGCGTACCTTCACGTTCAGAAATTGAACAAAGAAGGTGCTAACTTCAAGTTTATCCCGGGTTGTGAGATGTACGTACATCCTGACCTACAAACTTGGCAACTCCAGTATGACTTAGCGAAGGCCACAAAGAAAGGCAACGAAGTCGAAGTTCAAAGAATTAAGTCACTTTTGACAAATCTAGATACTCCTTCAAGCGCTTCGATAGCAGATGAGATGGTTGAAGCGAATGATGAAGATGAAGGTCTCACAATCGAGAACGAAGAGGAAACAAAATCTGGTAAGTTTTATGATCCAATCAAAAGACGACACCACCTTGTCGTTCTTCCTACATCTTCGATTGGTTTGCAAAGGTTGTTTCATCTTGTATCGAAAGGATACAAAGAAGGCTTTTATCGTTTTCCACGTGTAGACTATCGGATGCTTAAAGAAGCCGCCGAAGGTGGTCACATTATCGTATCTAGCGCCTGTTTAGGTGGCCCTCTATCCTATGAAGTATTTCGACACTTCCAAGATAAAGGTTTTGATGATCTTGTACCTGAGTTGCTCGATGATAACGAAGCAATGGAAAATGTGATGGCAAGTGTCGCTAATGGTTATCGAGACCTTGTAGATGCCGTTGGAGTCGATGGAGTTTATTTGGAGCTTCAATTCAATAAACTCAACGCGCAACACCTTGTGAATCGTGCTCTTATTGAGTTTGCAAAACGTAACGACCTTGTCGATAAGCTTGTTGTAACTTGTGATTCTCACTATTCTCGTCCAGGCCACTGGAAAGAACGAGAACTATATAAGAAGCTTGGTTGGCTAGGGCATACAAAATTTGATCCTTCACAACTTCCACAATCGATAGAAGATCTCAAATGTGAGTTGTATCCCAAAAATGCATCTCAAGTATGGGATTCTTATCACAATACCACTCAAGCATACGATTGGTATGATGACGATATGGTATGTGATGCTATTGAACGTACACATTGGATTGCCTACGAACAAATTGGTGACATTCATCCCGACACAAAGATGAAGCTTCCGTCATACACTATTCCCAAAGGCAAAAGTGCAAATGAAGCTTTGATAGATGCAGCCAAGAAAGGCCTTGTCAAAAAAGGCCTTCACACCAAGAAAGAGTATGTGACGCAATTGAAACACGAACTTCGAATCATCTTTGAGAAGGAATTTGCAGAATACTTTATCACGACCAAAGCAATCATTGACCTTGCTAAGAAACATATGTTCGTAGGTCCTGGTAGAGGTTCGGGTGCTGGTTCACTTGTCAACTATGTGCTTGGTATCACGAATGTAGACCCTCTAAAGTATGGTCTTCTATTCTCTCGATTTATGGATCCCAATCGAAGTGATTATCCTGACATCGATACCGACATTGGAGATAGAGATAAGTTGCTTCACCTGATGCGAGACAAATTTGGTGATGAGAACATTATTCCAATCTCAAACTACAATCGTTTCCAATTGAAGTCTTTGGTAAAAGACATCTCAAGGTTCTATGGATTGGACTTTGGGTACGTGAATAAGCATCTTGCTCCTCTTGAACGAGATGTAAAACAAGGACTTCGTTCAGACGGTGTCGAAACTAACGGTCCTGTACAGCCAACTCTCGAATGGGCGATGAAATATTCGCCGATGTTCATGCAGTTGATCACCGAACATCCTGAGATTGCAGAACCCATTGGCGTGTTGTTCAAACAGAATAAAGCACTTGGTCGACATGCCGGTGGAGTTATTGTTTCAGAGAACATTGGCGAGCGTATGCCTCTTATCAAAGCTAGAGGTGAACTTCAAACACCTTGGGTTGAAGGCGCATCTTACAAACATCTCGAACACTTTGGGTGGGTTAAGTTTGACCTTCTTGGTTTGGAAACACTTCGCATTATCGAACGCACAATCGAACTTATCCTGAAAAGACAGAAAGGTTATACCGACGTCACCTTCGGACAAATCAAATACTGGTTCGACCACAACATGGGTAACGAGGTGATCGATTGGGATGACCAACAGGTCTACAAAGTGTATGAAGAAGGTCGTTGGGCTGGTATCTTCCAATGCACCAACAATGGTGCACAAAGATTGTTCCAGAGAGCTCAACCTCGAAGTATCCTTGACATTGCAGCCTTGACATCTATCTATCGCCCAGGCCCTCTTGCAATGGGAATTGATAGAAAGTATGTGAAGATGAAGAATAATCCGGATGAGATCACCTACGATCATCCAATCCTCGAGGAGATTCTTGGTGAAACTTATGGAATGCTTGTGTTCCAAGAGCAAACAATGGCGATTGTAAATCGTATAGGTCTAATTCCTTTGGATGAGTGTAACTCTATTCGAAAGATGATGAAACCTCAACAATCATCTGGTGAT